>ENA-UOOH01002049-UOOH01002049.1-fermentation-metagenome-genome-assembly--contig:-NODE-2049-length-18298-cov-12.212849_pt1 | contig 18298 bp, 19 predicted proteins | sample MGYA00245778_ERZ724025 | MGnify/ENA primary metagenome ERZ724025 (study PRJEB28704, sample SAMN03018313) | fermentation metagenome | biome: anthropogenic terrestrial biome; feature: soil... | reverse complement strand
AGAAGAAATCCTCGCAGTACGGCTCGGGGACCACCGATATAATCCGCGCGCTGGCGAAGGAGAAGGGCATGATGTACAATCAGTATATCGCGTCCATCTATGACGTAGTAAAAGGAAACGGCATCAGAATCGAAGATTCGGACATCTATTGAAAATAGCCGGTCCGCAGTCTGTAGGTTGCTCTTAGCGATCATCTCATCTTCGGCAACGGTGCCAAGGATGCCGAATGCGGATCCCTTCAGACAGAAACAAAAAGGTCACCTCGCTATGGCCGATGACGGAATGGACGCCGACGTTGTGAGAGGACACAATCCGATGTCAGCTGCCGTGGACGGGGCCCGGATATTTTCTTCGCCAAGGTTATGAAATCCGCTCTTCCATGAACGGCCTGTCCCGGACAAGATGGCAAAGTGCCGTCGGATCATGTCCGATAAGCATATGGACGATACAGGGATAAGTTCATATTGATTATTATCTATATTATGTCGTATGAACGCAGATGTTTTCAAGGCTTTTTCTGACCCCAACAGACTAAAGATTTTAGAAATGCTCGCGGGCGGCGAACTCTGTGCATGCAAGATCCAGGAAAATTTGCATATTACCCAGCCAACACTGTCTCATCACATGTCAACTCTGCAGAAGAGCGGATTGGTGATTGTCAGAAAGAACGGACAATGGTCTCATTATTCTATCAATGTCGATGCCTTCAACGATGTCATCGTTTACGTTTCGTCTCTCGTTCCCAAAGAAGAACGTTCGGACGTAAAAAGCGATTGCGAAGCAGTCGCACATTAATTCATTTAGATATGTCTATATAGATACTAATCTATCTTTAATTCATGGCAACAGTCGTCGTTGACATGAGGACTTGCGACAAGACGCATAGGATCACCGTCACCGCAAGGGAGGACGGGGATTTCGATGTCGGTATCGAGTCCGACTGTCCGAAGATTGAGGCATACGGTTCACGCCTGGGGAAGATATCGCTGACGGACCTGCTGGACCTCGAAGGTAGCCGCATAATGTCTTCCGATATGAGGCAGGACATATCGGCAAACTGCCTGTCTGCCATGGGCGTGATCAATGCCGGCTGGATAGAAGCGGGCATGCTCTCCAGAACACTGGTTGCCAAATCGGCGCAGAATTCGGTAAAATTCACGGACGGGGACGGAGGCTTATTGAAATGAGCTCTGTCTGGGATTTCTTCCAGGTCCAGGTTCTCGGGATGCGTTGGCTTAACGATCTGGTGGGTTCGCTGCTCACGGTCCTGGGGGTGGACATCGGAACACAATTAGGCGGTAGCATGCAGTTCTTCATCTACGATCTCATTAAGATCGTAATGCTTTTGGTAACCCTCATCTTCGTGATATCTTACGTACAAACATTTTACCCGCCCGAGCGGACCAAGCTCATATTGAGCAAGTTCAAAGGCGTCAAGGGAAATACCATAGGTGCTTTGCTGGGAACGGTCACGCCGTTCTGCAGCTGTTCGTCCATACCCATATTCATAGGTTTCACGAAGGCTGGGCTGCCGCTCGGCGTGACCTTCTCATTCCTCATATCGTCGCCCCTGGTGGATTTTGCCGCATTGACGATATTGATGAGTATTTTCGGCATCGAAGTCGCATTGCTGTACGTCGTAGTGGGGATCGTCATAGCGGTCGCGGGAGGGATGATCATCGAGCGCATGCGTCTGGAAGATCAGATACAGGAGTTCGCGCGTCCGACGGTCGCAGAGGGCCCCTGCGCCTGCTCCTGTTCAGGCAACGGCTCGAAACAATGGTACGAGCTCACCAGGAGAGAACGTTCGGCGGAATCCTGGATGCAGGTCAAGAACACATTGAGGAAGGTGTTTCCATATGCCGTAATAGGTGTTCTGATAGGCGCGCTCATCCACAATTGGATACCGACAGAAATAATACAGGACGTACTGGGAGAGAACAATCCATTCTCTGTGATCATAGCCACTTTGATAGGCATACCCGTCTATGCCGACATATTCGGCACGATCCCCATAGCCGAAGCTCTGTATGCAAAAGGGATCGAGGTCGGTACGATATTGGCCTTCATGATGGGGGTGACCATAATGTCGATCCCCTCGATCGTGTTGCTGAAGACGGTCGTCAAGAACAAGTTGCTGGCAATATTCATCGGAATATGCCTTTTGGGAGTTATATTGACCGGATACCTGTTCAATCTGATATTCTGAGGTGAAAAATGTTTGGAAAAAAGAAAACGAAGGAAAATGCAGACGACGCATTCGTGAAGATTCTCGGAACCGGGTGCAGGAACTGCAAGGTGCTGGAGGAGAACACAAGAGCGGCGATGGCAGACCTGGGAATGGAACAGGAAATAGGACATGTGACCGAAATCGCGGAGATTGTAAAATACGGGGTCATGCTCACGCCTGCCCTGGTATTCGGAAAGGAAGTGGTCTCGGTCGGCAAGGTTCTGAAGACGAGCGAGATCGTAGAACTGATAACAAAGAAAAAGGAGATGTTTGAATGAGGATGTTGGAAGAATCCGACCCGTATTTTACGGAAAAATTAGACGAAATAGATGCGAATTACAAAGAAAAGATGCCATTCGACGAGAAAACGTACCAGCTGATATGTTTCGCTCTGGCGATCAAGTCCCGTAGCGCGCCGTGCGTCAAGAAGCACTTCCGCGGGGCGATGACGGCAGGAGCGACGGTCAAAGAGATATCTTACATCTTGGCCCTGGTGATGCGCGAATCCGCAGGCGGGGACGATTGCTGGACGCACGATGTCCTGGGAGATTGGACAGAGTTGCTGAAAAGCGATTTCACCTGTCCCTGTACGAAGTGACGGCAAAGGGGGGCCGTACGAAGCATCGTAAACAGTCGGTGTCGCCGATCCCGCCGGTTGGAAAAATTCATTGAAAAATCGAATGGTTTTCGACTGAAAACAGGAAACCGGGATCTACAGCCGTACTGTCCGCATTACCGCCCATCGCGAAGCATGCAGACGGGCGCAGATAAGGTGGAACATGTTCGACATCCTCATGGACGATGTGCAAAATGTGCCCGAACCCCGTGAAATCGCCTGCATTGCGATCTAAGGTGCATATGTGAACCTGGAATCCGTCCCGTGAGGCATTGTGTCGGCCGTAAAGATTCCCGCCACCAGCAAAAGAGAGTGTTCCGGTCAAAGAAAATCCACGAGATGAAAACGACATATCCCTAATGAAATAACAGATTTGAAGTATGGCCCACACAATACAGTACGGAGCTGATGTTTCGTGGGGCTCTTCAAATCATACTTCGAAAAAAGAAAACAAAAGTATGACGAAAAGGTGAAGATCTGTTCCGAACTTATTTCGGAAGTTGAAAGGATACAGAGTTCCGTCGCCTGCCTGTTCTCTGACGCGGAGACGTATGTGGAACCGGGAGCAGATCTTGAACTGAGAGGAATGTTCGAAGCCCTCCGCATACCTTCCGATCTCAAGAAGGTGTCCGATTACAAGTCGCTCGTATCGAAGAGGGAATCCCTCAGGTCCGTCTTCCATGAACTAGACGGCAGGATCGTGGCACATAACGATGACCTTACCCGGAAAAGGATAGCCGAGGCTATGAAAATCATCGGCACAATCGAAGGAAGGTCTCCGGACGAGCAGCAATGGTCCTGCATCGTAAGAGAATTCCACAATCAGCTTGTGGTCGCCGGTGCCGGGACCGGGAAGACCTCCGTCGTTGTGGGGAAGGTCAAATATCTTCTTCAAACGGGAGGATGTGGTCCGGAGGACATTCTGGTACTTTCGTTCACCAACGCCTCCGCATCGGAAATGCGGGAAAGGATCCGTTCGGAGACCGGCTGCGACATCCGCGCGATAACATTCCACAAGCTGGGCAAGGACATAATCGCGGAAGCGGAGGGCAGGTCCCCGTCTGTAACCAACATCGATCTGAACGAATTCGCGGCCGAACAGATAGAGGTGTTTCTGAAATCCGACATATTCGCCAGGAATCTGATGAAGTACCTTCTTTTCGCACACGGTCAAAAGGAAAGGGAGAAGAAATTCGAGACCGAAGAAGAGTATCGGAAATACATCGTCTCTGACCCGTACGTGACCCTGAAGGGAGAGAAGATAAAGAGCCAGGGCGAACTGGACATCGCAAATTTCCTTTCTATCAGCGGCATCGGATATGAGTACGAGCGCCCTTACGAAAAAGACACCGTCGACGGCAAGCACTCACAATACTGCCCCGATTTCTTTCTGACGGAACATGGCATCTATATCGAGCATTTCGGAATAGACCGCAACGGGAACGTTCCTGATTATTTTTCCTCCGAGGACGGAAAAACGCCCTCGGAGACTTACCGCGATTCAATGGAATGGAAGAGAAGGCTTCACAAAGAAAACGGAACGATGATGATCGAATGCTACGCCTACGAGGGGCCGGAGGGGACCCTCCTTGACAACCTCGAGAGGAAGTTGACGGAACACGGCGTGATTATGCGACCGATGTCGCCGCAGCAGATCCTGGATTCAATGGACGGGGAGATAAAAGGTGGGCTGCCCGAGCTCACAGCAAAGATAATCACCCTCATCAAATGCAGGGGCGGTACGGTAGAAGGCGCCCTATCGGGTGCCAAGCTGACATGGGGCGACAGGATGCTGCTGTCCATAGTGAAGCCGGTCTTCCAAGCCTACGAGCAGGCCTTGGCCGAAAGAGGGGAGATCGATTTTAACGACATGATCAACAAAGCGGCCTTGGAAGTACGGAACGGAAGGTACGCCAATCCCTACAGGTACGTGATAGTGGACGAATATCAGGACATTTCCACATCCAGGTTCAACCTTCTACGCAGTCTGAGGGAGGACCGGGATTACAGATTGTTCTGCGTCGGCGACGATTGGCAGAGCATATACGGGTTCAACGGGAGCGATATCGGCTTCACGTTCGATTTTATGAAATATTGGGGGCCGACCGACATCTGCAGGATCGAGAGGACATACCGCTTCCCCAGGGGGACCGCCGAGATAAGCGGCGAGTTCATCATGCGAAATCCGAAACAGATGAGGAAAGACATCCTTTCGGACATCGAGGGCGACGAGGTCCCGATGGAAGTCGTCATTGAAAAAACCGAAAGGGACGCCATGGGCACGATGTACCACATGCTCGATTCCTTTCCGGACGGGTCCACCGTGTTCATGATAGGACGTTACACTTTCGACATCGACAGATTGCGGAACACAGAGCGTTTCACGTCCTTTTACGATAAAACGACAGGGACGGTCCGTATGGTCTACAAGGGCAGGGAGGACCTCAAGATCAATTTCATAACGGCCCATAAGTCCAAGGGGTTGCAGGCCGACTACGTGTTCATAATCAACAATCTTGACGACCACAAGGGGTTCCCCTGCAAGATAGCGGACGAAGGCATCGTCGGATCTCTGACAGGCGGAGGAGAATCTTTCCCGTTCGCCGAGGAGCGGAGGCTTTACTACGTGGCCATGACGCGCGCCAAACGTAAAACCGTCATACTGGCTGAAGAATCAAGGACGTCAGAGTTCGTCAACGAGCTGGAACATCGTTACGGCGACAGGCTGTCAGATAAAACGAAGATATGTCCGATGTGCGGCGGACGTCTCGTGAAAAGGAGCGGGCAGTACGGCGAGTTCTACGGCTGTTCCAATTTTCCTTCCAAGGGCTGCAGATTCAAGAAGAAGATCTGACGGCTTTTCAAAATTAAGACATCTGGCTAATTCTTGGTTCAGCGGTCTTTATCGCCCTCGGGATGCGGGTCCGATGCGATTTCGACGTCTTTGCCGGTCCTCCGTTCGTCCCGTGCTTTTTTATTATCCGCGATCCGCCGGACATCCGGCCCCAGCAGGCCGGTCACGGCCTTGAAGGTGAGTATCGCTCCGATGGCAAGCAGAGGCATCCCCACGGAATAGTAGACCAAGGACTCGGGCAGGAACGGGTAGATGGAGAATGCCAGGAAGACAAGGAAGGCAATGGAAGCCATAGTCAAATTCTTCTCCTTGTATCCTGAGACGGCTGCGAAAAGCATCACGATCCCCAGCAGGACGTCGAGCTCCTCCACGCCCCCGAGGTCCAATGCCAGCGCGGATACGGAGAACGTCAGTGTGGACGATCCGAACATCAACGACATCATGCCGGAGGTTATCTTGCCGGCGGTGAGGCCGAGCGCCGCGTAATAGAGGATTATCAACGACATGATCGCCTTGGCGATGTCGTACGGGGTGCTGGACATTACCACGAAGTCCAGGGCCGCGTTCAGGTAGAACGCCCCGACCATGAAGGACAGCAGCCCCATGACGACGAAACCTCCCGTTCCCACAGCCGAATTGGCGGCGGAGGCCTTCTCGTCCTCCTGCCATGGGTACGTTTCCTTGTCGGATACGACGGTGTACCACGCAGAAAATCCGTAAAGAAGCGATGCGACTGCCGATATCAGGCATGCTGCGCCGATCCATCCGAAGGAAAGGCCCCCGATCAGCGAATATGTCATCGCCCCTACGGCCATCACGCCGGTGCCGATGGCCAGCAGGCCGTCCCCACGGAGGGCGAAAGATGCCGCGGGAAGCAGAAGGAACGCACCGACCATCAGGTCAAGCGACGAGATGTCGCCGCCGCCCAGCAGGGCGGACGCGGAGAACACGACCGTGCTGGTCCCCGACAAAATGAGCGCCAGCCCCTCGGGTATGGCACGTTTTGAAAGGATGTACAGGCCTATTATGAGGACGAAGGACATCATTATGAGCTTGGCCATGTCGTACGTCATCGGGTCTGACAGACGGGCGTCCGTCTGGAAACTTATGTAATAGACGCCCACGACGAAGTTTACGAGACCGTAAAGCACCATGCCAGCGACTATCGCCCCGATGTTGTCCCGTGCGTGATACGGCCGCGGAACGAATTTCCAGTTCATTCTATGATCCTCTCTGCTTCGTCTGAAAAAGACACGGCCGTTCGGTATCGCCAGTATCGTAATTAATCGTTGCGAAATTATGCGTTTTCCTTAAGTGCCGTGAACTCGGCTATGCAGGTGCATCTCTTCGGTGGCGACGGACGAAGCCCTAAGGCCGCATCTTATCAGATGTAGAAGTAGTAGGCGTTCAGAAGATGGTCCTCTTCATACTTCTGCGCCAGCGTATGCAGCGTGTTCTTCACGGACCGCAATTCTACGTTTCCAGATATGAAAGCGTTCAGCAAATCGCGGAAGCGCTTCTTCTCCGGCTCCGTTGCCTTATCCTTAACGTACCCCCATACGTGCTGCGCCGCATCGACGGCGTTGTTCGCTCCGATAGGCGCAACCAGCGATTCCTCGATCGAACGGTACATCTCGAGGGCGGGATAGGATGTCTTGTCTTTCAGCAGCTCCCTTATCGCATGATATCTGTCGGGGGCCCTCTCCATCACGGAGTACTTGTAGCACGCCCAATCGGCCTCGAGAGCTTTCATGCCCCTGTCCGAGACGCAGTTGATGCATTTCAGGGCGGAGAGGTTCTTGTCCTTTACTTCGAGCATGATGTCCGTCCCGGTCCGGGAGACCTCGCCGTAATAGTCGAGGAACTCGTCGATCCTTATGGAATCGGAATGGGCGCCCGGCCTCTTGCCAAGGTTCTGTTGCGAATAATGGACCTTCTGAGGGCCGTCCTCCCCTGTCCAAGTATCCTTACACGCTTCAATCCATTCCACGTCCCTGCGTGACGCGTCCGCGGGGTTCACTGCGTTGTGCAGGTTGTCGTATACCGCCGGCATGCCCGCTTCGGACGCGGTCTCGATGACGTCCCGGATGTCGAACAGCTTGTCGTCGTTCTCCAGCACAAGCCTCCTCTTTACGGCTTGATCGAGACGTTTGTATCTCGACACGAAACGTTCTTTTGCACGTTCCTTATCGCCGTAGACCCCTCCTAGATGCAGTACCATCTTGTGCTCTGGACCCAACTCCAAACCGTCGAGGACCTTCGCGTGGTATTCCAGGTCCTTCGCCGCCCTGTCCGCTATGTTCTCGTCGGTCGAATTCAGCACGGTGTACTGTCCCGGGTGCATGGACACCCTCATCCCCGTCCTGCGGACCTCTGCGCCGATGGACCCGAGCTTTTCCGAATAACGTTCCTGCCACGGAAGCTTTTCCGCAAGGCTGGAGCCGAAAGGTATCAGGTCCGAGGATATCCGGAACATCTGGATGCCGTTTTTTGCGTTATAGGATACGAGCCTTCCGAGGGCGTCGAGGTTGCTCCCGATAAGCGATAGAAGCAGATCGTCGTCCGCGTTTTTCATGATGCAGCTCTTCATGCCGCTTCCCGGCACACCCAGCGCGAGGCACGCGTATCCGATGCTCATATGACGTCCCTTCCGCGCCTCAGGTACATAACGGGGTATAGGCCGGTCTGAAATATTATATTTCTTTACGGACCGGACGTCTCACTCCAATCTCCGGACGACGGGGAATCGGATTATCGTCTTCAGCCTGCTCTCTTCGACCCTGTTCGGGTCGGAGAGGTATATCTCGTGATAGGGGCCGTTGACATCGTATCCTTTTTCCTGGATGTATTTCATCAGTCTTTCCATCGATCCGCCTACGGAGCCGTAGCTGCCTATGTGCAGCGTCTGAACCGAGTGACCTTCCTCGGTTTCGAAAAGGTGAGCCTTGTCCAGGTCCAGTCCCGGTTTCTTTTTCCTTACGGAGTCCTTTATGGATTCGAAGAACTCCTCATCCACGAACTCGGGCTGACGGATCGCCATCTTCCATACCCAGGTGCTCTCGTCCTCGATGCAGAACGGAGTTTCCAGCGTCCCGTACAGGCCCTCGGGCGGCATCACGGTGTATTCGTAGTACCCTTCGGGCTGCACTCCGTGCATCCTGCACATCTTGATCCCGTATGCAAGATTGAAAACGACCTCCATCGTCTTTTTGATGTTATCGCCGGTCAGCGGACCGTTGCCGTCCACGGCTATGAACTTCATTGACGGTACGGAAACTTCGAAGATCCCTTCTTTCGGAGAGTACAGGTCCTTGCGCTCTTTCTTGAAATCCCTCTTCATGTCGCGGCCTCTTTTTCGAATCGCCTCATGGTGTTAAAATACCGATACATGGCGAAAAAAGACGATCCCGGAACAGCATCATGCACAATCTGACGAAATTATAGTTCAGGTAGTCCCCGAAGACCTCCCATCTATCGTCTATGAATCAGGATTATACGTACGGACATCCTCGCGAAGGTCCGTACATGGTGCACTTCGTCGACGCCAAGACGCTGGTGAACGCCCGCGGAAGCATGAACGTCTACCGCGGGTGCACCCACGGCTGCATCTATTGCGATTCGCGCAGCAGATGCTACCGTTTCACGCACCCCTTCGAGGACGTGGAGGTGAAGCGGAACGCCCCGGAGCTTCTCGAGAAGACGTTATCGTCCAAGCGGAAGAAGTGCATGATAGGCACAGGCTCCATGAGCGACCCCTACATGCACTGCGAGGATGAACTGAGGATGACCAGGAGGTGCCTCGAGGTCATAGAGCGCCACGGTTTCGGCGCCACCCTGATCACCAAATCGGACCTGGTGCTCCGCGACATCGACCTTCTGGAGAGGATCAACCGGAAGGCGAGGTGCGTGGTGCAGATGACGCTCACCACCTACGACGAGGAGACGTGCAGCATACTGGAGCCCGACGTCTGCGGCACGGAGAGGCGCTTCGAGGTCCTGAAGGAGCTTCGGGACAGGGGGATACCCACCGTGGTGTGGTTGACTCCGATACTTCCGTTCATCAACGACACGTGGGAGAACATATCCGGAATACTGGGATACTGCGAGGAGGCCCGCGTCAGCGGAGTGATATGCTTCGACATGGGGATGACGCTCAGAGACGGCAACAGAGAATACTACTACACCGCACTGGACGAACACTTCCCCGGCCTCAGGGACAGGTACGTCCGGACCTACGGCGACTCGTACGTCATACGTTCGCCGAACGCAGACGGTCTGATGAGGATGTTCAGGAGAAGGTGCGAGGAGAACGGTATGATATCCGACCCGGACGCCTGTTTCGAGTTCATAGGCCGTTTCCCGGAGAACGGCAGGCAGACCACGCTCGACATCTGATACGGCGGCCGTATCTTTTCATTTTGTTCCGCCAGGTGCCAGATATCTTCTTTGCTCTCGGTCGTCCGTCGCCTAAAGGCAAACCATAAAGCCGGCCATCTGCATCGACTGCAACCATGAGGCCCGAAAGCGACAAGAGGCCGGAAAACGTAGAAGACCGCTACGGATTCCATCGGTTCAGAGAGGCCAACGCCGGATTCGTCCGCGGAGAGATCGGTGTCAAGGAGTACAAGGGCATCTCGGGAAGATACGGCAGCTACGCACAGAAAGGCAGGGAGAAGCACATGGTTCGCCTGCGCCTCGCGGGAGGGGACATCTCGAAGGAGAAGCTGAGGTTCATCTCTGACGTAATATCAAGATACGGCGTCGAGATGGTGCACGTCACCACATGCCAGGCCATCCAGCTGCACGGTCTATCGGGAAAGCAGGCCTGCGACCTGGCGGAGGAGGCCTGCGCCAACGGGATCATCACAATAGGCGGAGGAGGCGACTTTCCCCGCAACGTTACGGCCTCGCCGTTATCCGGCGTTGAAAAGGGCGAGTCGTTCGACGTGCTCCCTTATGCGAAGGAGGCGGAGAGGTATCTGCTTGGCATCGTCGACAACGTAACGTTACCGCGCAAGCTGAAGGTGGGCTTCTCGAACTCCGCCGCCAACGAGACCCACGCCACGTTCAGGGATCTGGGTTTCATGGCCAAACCCGACGGGACGTTCGACGTCTACAGCGCCGGAGGGCTGGGAAACGAGCCCAAGATGGGGCTTCTCGTGGCAGAGGACGTAGAGCCGTCGAAGGTCCTATACTGCGTCAAAGCGATGGTCGAAATATTCGTGAAGCACGGCGATTACGATAACAGGGCGAGGGCCAGAACGCGTTTCATCCAAGAAACCCTCGGAAGGGACGGATACCTGGGGGCGTACAGAACGGAGATGGACGCCGCTCTGGTGGAAGGCGGGATGGACATCGCCGTTTGCAACGAATACGTGAACAAGAAGGCATCCGGGATCGCTAAGGGAAAGAGGATACGGCCTCAGAAGCAGGACGGGCTGTATTACGTCTCGTACCATCCCATCGGAGGGGACCCGGCGCCGTCGAAGCTGAGGGAGATATACGACACGATAAAGGACATGCCGCACGTGAGTCTGCGTACATCCCCGGACCAGACGATATACGTCATAAACTGCACCGCGGAGGAGGCGGAGACTGTATCGTCAGTCACGGAAGACGGTGCGGAGACCCTTTTCGAATCCTCCGTGTCATGCGTCGGATCGGAAATATGCCAGCAGGGGCTCAGGGACTCCCGGGGGCTGCTTGAAGAGCTCGTCGGGATGTCGAGGAGGAACAAGTTCGTCGACGGGGTTTTGCCGAGGGTGAACATCTCCGGCTGCGGCTCTTCCTGCGCCACGCATCAGATCGGCACGATCGGATTCCAAGGTGCGTCGGTCAGGGAAGGCGGAGCGTCGGTACCTGCGTTCATGGTGTACGCCGACGGGTCCCATCTGGCGGGAGAGGAGAGGTTCGGCGGGCCGGTCGGGAAGATGAAGCAATCCGACGTCCCGTTGTTCCTGGAAGAAATCGGTAAGGCCGTATGTGCGGCAGGGACCGATTACAGGTCGTGGTTCGATTCCGACAGGAAGGCGTTGATGGAAATCGCCGGAAAGTATGTCGTGGGGGAATGAGAGGGAACGGCCGGAGCCGTACCGTGCCGTAGCCTAACGATCCCCGGGCACGCTGAAACGACCGTTCGTATTCAGCTCAGCACGTCGGACATCTCGTACACGACGCCCTTCTTCTGGGAGACGACCCACTTGGCAGCCATGACTGCCCCGCCCACGAAGATCTCCCTCGAATGGGCCTGGTGGCGCAGCTCGATGCGTTCGGAGTTACCGACGAACATCACGGTGTGGTCGCCGACTATGTCGCCGCCTCTGACCGCGTGTATGCCGATCTCCTTTCCGCGGGGGCAGATCCCTTCGCGCCCGAAGACGAACTCTTTTCCGCCCATCTCCTTGCTTATGATCTCGGCTGCGGTCATCGCGGTTCCGCTGGGGGCGTCTTTCTTCTGGTTGTGGTGCGCCTCGATTATCTCCACGTCGTATTCGTCTCCGAGGTACCTTGCGGCCTCTTTGATGAGCTTGAAGAACACTCCGACGCCGATCGAGTAGTTGGACGATATCACGGCGGCCACGTTGTTCTTTATGACCGCATCCGTTATGTTGGTCTTCTGCTCCGCCGTCAGTCCCGTCGTTCCGATGATGAGGTTGACCCCGGCCGCCGCGGCGGCCGGTGCGTTGGCGGCGGTCGCGACGGCGATGGTGAAGTCTATGAGCACGTCGGTTTTCGTCTCTTTGAGGACGGACGCCAGGTCCTTGGAATCTGATACGGGGACGTCCAGCTTACCGACGCCGACGACCTCTCCTATGTCCTTGCCGATGTTGACGAGGTCGAAGGCCGCCGATATTTTTACGCCGTCGGTCGCCAGGAGGCGGTGGATGATCAGGCTGCCCATCCTGCCGCAGGCGCCCACCAGCGCGACCCTGGTGTCGCTCATAGGATTGCCTCCTCATGGGACGGGCGGATATGCGAAGAGGTCATGCGGGATTTGACTTTGATTTCGGTGCAAATGTACATGGGAACGCAATCCGAACAGGGATATTTAACGGATGGCGTGGAGGGCGGAGAGGCGATACCAGATGTCGTTACGGGAAGGACGCGGATTTCCAGGCTCAACGATCGCAGTCCCTTCGGTTATCGTTTTTAGATCATCAATTGAGGCGGAGGCGCCCCGCAATATGGATTCCAGACATGGAGGTCGACAGCCGTGTCTTTTTCTCGGAGGCATTTTTGGAGGTGAGAATATGAAGACTGGGTCTTCGGGCCCGAACGCCAAGAACGATCTCCCGTGCTTCTTGTCTTTTCAGACACGATGTTTACGTTACGGCTCTCGTCTCCCGGTTCATTCGACCTCGATCTTCCGGTGTAGTTGTCGGAAACATCGATGTCCAGGCCGAACTTCGACCTTCCGTCCTTGGTATCCACGCGCGGGATCAGCTCGTATCTGCCGGAGGTCATCTTCTTCATCCTAAGGTTGGCGAAGTGCAGGACCCGTTTGAAATAAAGCGACTGTATGAAGGTCTCGAACGACATCTTGTCCCCTATAGCTCCGGAGGCGACGTCCGCTATCTCTTTGATGTCCTGGCGCTTCTTCGAAAGCTCTGCCACATCCTTAGACGCTTTTTCGATCGTGTCCATTGCGTTTCTGTTTGTAGCGAGGCGCGAAGATAGGATTGTGATCCTGGAGTTCATTGCTTTGATGGCATTATCGATCTCGTCGATCTTCGAATCGAAGGACGACAGGTCTGCCGGTTCTTTCCCATAGGTCTCCTTTGCAAGCCGTTCCAGATCTTTTCCGTTGATACTGACCTCGTTGTCGTATGTCACTATTTCTTTCTGCATGGATTCTATATCGGGTTCCTTGGAGAGCAGCATCGCCGCGTAGTCGTCGTTGATTGACAGCCTGCGGTAGATCTCTTCGAGCTCGCCTTCTTTCGAAGATATGGATTTTCTCTTTTCTTCGATCTGATTTTTGTAGCCCTTCAATTCAGTATCGGCGGAAGCTAGATCGAGTTCTGCCTTGTTCAGATTCGTCTCTGCTTTCGATATGGCGGAGTCGATGGCTGAGGAGCTGATGTCGTTCTCACTTACGATGAAACCTCACGCGAACGGCGTCATCAAGAGGATATTCAGCGATTTCGGGCCGATAACATCCCGTCTCAGAGGCAGAAGGCCGTCCGTTCCGGTGTCGAATGCACCCGGAAAGACGGACATTGGTGCATTCGCGGGCCGAAAAAGGCCAAGTGAGAACGCGGACGATATGTACAGACTCCGATCGTCTCAGCGAAAGCGCTGTTCTGAGTTCACATAAGTGTCAAATGCGGGATCAAAGAAAAAAATCACTGGGCAAAGCCCAGTGTATGAAAGGTTTTTTCGGTTTACAGGCGCGGGCAGGTCACGTCCGACGCTTTGATTATGCGGTCCATATCAGCGCGCTGAGAGGAAGAGAGAGGCATCCTCTGAGGTTCATTTTTAAGAATCTCCACGACCCTGTCGTGAGCTACGGTCGTTAGATCCTTGCTTCCTCCTCTGGCCCATGTTTCAACCATTTCGCGGTTGAAGAGTTTGGGGTTGGACGGCGTATCTATGTTCTCCATTGTGTTCTTCTCTCCGAGGAAGTCACGTCCGATTCCCACCCTCTTTATTCCATCATAGTCCAACGTATCCTCGGTGACCTCTATCCCATTGTATGGGAAGTAGTTCATACCGTTGATCTCGTTGTCGATGATCAGCTGCTCGAGTGAGAAAGACATCCCCAATTCCAACATGCCGGCACCATAGACGTTTGAGGCCCCGGCCAATGTTGGAAGGATCGATGTTATGGTCTTCTCGTGTGCGGCCTGACCATCCGGTATTTTCGAGTCGGACTAGGTCCCCGCAACAATCGCGGGAATCTTGTAGAACTGCGACATCTGCGCAACGGCCGCGCTTATCATGCCGAGCTCTGGTGAGCCGACAGGGGCCGTTCCCGAATACAGGTCGAAGCATGTAGTCGAACTCCCATATGTGCAGGGGAGCCCGCGTTTGACAAGCTGTGTCAGCGTTATGCCCGCCAGCACTTCTGCATTATGCGTCACCATCGTACTTGCAAGGTATATGGAGGATGATGCAGCGCTCATCGCCATACTGAGCATCGATATAGGGAAGTTGTATTCGTGCGAGTGCAGACACAACTCACAGAGCGACCAGTCCAGCTGTAGCGGGCTAGAAGGGCACATGGTCATGATGAGGAACGGTTTGTTCCATGCCTCGTTTTCATCTCCGTAAAGGACCTTCTGCATATCGAAGTAGTAGGGCATGCACTCGGGCCTCGCATCAAGCATAACCGGTTTGGAACTGTAGGATATAATTGCATCCACCTCGCGAGTGGAACGGCAAAGATCCGTCGACGCAAGTTCCATTCCGGATACGGGTGAGCAGAACCATTGAACATTGTCGCAGGCTTCCGTAACCTGTGCAATATCTCTGATGTCCTTAAGGGTGCTGTTCCTGGCTTTGAATCTATTAGGACCGAGGTAATCTACCATCTTGCTTCCAACACCAAAGGTGTTATAGTTCACCACCGAGCCGTCACTGACCATATCCAGGTCAAATTCTCCGTTGCGACTGTACATCTTGAATTTTTCAGGCGTGGATTCTATGGCCCCTTCCACAAGATTCCTAGGTATCTTTACAGTCTCGGTTTTTTCGTCCACTTCGCATCCTGCATCTTTGAATACCTTTCTGGCATCCTTGTGCTGAATTCGTATGCCTGGATTCATGAGGACTCTCATCGTTTCCTCATGGATCCATTCCATCTCCGCTCTGCTTAGTATCTCATATCTTCCTTTCATTTCATTCTCCTCCTTTATTTTCGATTGTTTTCAAATATCACTTACCATTCTTTTTGCAACCCAGAGTGCCGAGACTGCAATTCCGACTATTATAGGGGCCCAGATGTATTCGGATCCCGGGATTCCTCCGGCAAAGAAATCAATAATGGCCTGCCAGTTGTCCATTTCACTTCCTCCTCTTGTACAGATTTTTCTTCAGCCTATCTAACTGTTCAACCCCAAGATTCGATATAGCGTATTTCATCAGCAGAGAGCCTTCGCGATAGATGTTGTCAGTATCGATTTTAGACTCCCTCTGGATTATGAATCCGGCGGTTGCTATCTCGATTATATTGAAGTTGATCACGTCGCCTTTGTAATCCCCTTTGAAATCCGCATACTCGCTTTGCAGCTGCTTGATTATTTCATAGTTCCACTTCTCGCCTTCGCTGAACAACTCAAGAAGGCGGAATTTTATTGGCCTCCCCTCCATCATTCTGCCACTTCCTGCGTTCCTCTTATGGATTCAAGATTCTCTTCCTTCTCGTAAACCATGGTTATTATTCCAATCGTACACAAGGCTCCTCCGATGATGATTGTCCATGCGGGAATTGCTCCAGTGAGGACAAAAAGGACTATTACTGCAACCATTGCATTCATTGCGCTGAGGCCAGCCGCTCTGCCTGCTCCGATCATCGGGTACGCCTTGTAGTAGCATATGGTGCAGAAACCGAAAGCGAACCCTGAACATATCAGGACAAGCAACGTCGCGGGGTTGGTGAAGAATTCCACAACATAGTTGAATACAGGGACTCCCGCTATGAAGAGTATAGGCAGGACCAAGATCCACCATATAAACACTTCAGAAAACATCTTGATGTGGAATCCAGCATCCGGATCTCCGACATCCATTCCCTTGGCTATCACAAGTCCTTCGAGGCCCCATCCCAATATGGCCAACAGCCCTCCGACATATCCCATCGCCTTCATATCTCCCGATTTCAACTCATCAAACAGCCCTATTGCGTAGATGCACATGCATCCTATGACGACCATCACAATGCCTGTGATGGCCCTCCGGGAGAGCCTCTGCCCTGCGAATTTCGTCGTGAGTATCGTTGTCACGAGAGGGAAGGCCAGTGCCGCAACGGCCGAAAACGCCGCACCGGCAAAACCGGTCGCCATATAGGATCCAAAGACAGCCATCGGTCCGGCGCAGATCGCCGCGATAAACAGATATTTGCCTACGGCCTTGATTTCCATGACCGTACGTTTGATTTCATGCAATTTACCCATATAAATATTCCAAATAAACAGCACGATGGTTGCAAACAGGGCATTGGCTGCACTTATCATAACAGCCGTCAGGATCATTCCGTTGGTATCGCCGTAAGTCACTGCAACGTCATTGTAGAAACTTAAGAACGGATCTATCACCCACATCAGGCTGCCCGGCACATACCAGAGTCCCCAGAGCAATGCGAGGAATATACCCATAATATAGCCGTATTTGATACGCTTATGACGGCTGTTTAATCTCATCTCCTCCGCGTCCATAAAATCACATCCGCGCATTGTTCAATCTTTAACAGCTTTAGTCATTTTTTCTACGGCGTCGGACGCATTCTCTGAGTATGTGTCCGCACCGATCTCGTCGGCCCAATCCTGTGTTACAGGGGCTCCGCCCACATTTGTTATAATCTTGTCCCTGATTCCTGCATCCCTCAATCTCTCCTCGAAAAGCTTCTGGTTGATCATTGTAGAGGTCATGAGAGCAGATGTCCCCACGAGGCGCGCCTTGTTGTCGATGCATGTCTTTACGATTGTGTCGAGAGGGACGTCCCTTCCTATGTTTACGACATTGAATCCTGCTATCTTCAACATTATTGCAACGATGTCTTTTCCAATCGAATGGATATCTCCTTCGATGGTGCAGATGACGAACGTCCCTAGGCCCTCGCCGGCGCTGACTCCCTGTCTCTCCAGCTCGGGGCTGAGTATTTCCAGGGCGGCATTCATCGCATTCGCGGCTGCCATTATGTGTGGCAGGAACAATTTCTTTTCATCATAGAGTTTTCCGACCTCGTTTATTCCCAAAGTATATCCCGATTGTATCAGATCGACGAGGTTGATCTTATTTTTCACAGCCTCATGAGCAATCTTTTTAGATTCATCGATATCGTACTTCATCACCGCTTCCTTAGCTCTCGCGTTTATACTATTCATTTATCCGTCCTCCTTTGTTCAAAGCTCGATAAGCGAGCACCTATTTCGCATCGGCAGAGCTTTTTCCACTCTACCATATCAATATCTAGTTGGTAGTATATATACATTGATTAAATCAAGATAATATTAAAATACATCGAATAATAAATGATTATATCATCAAATTTATTTCTATAATTTATCAAAATTATAATAATATTTAAATATCTAATGTAAAGTGCGTGTTTATTTTTCATTCTTTGTCAGTAGATTTTTCTATTGCCAGGAACACCTATTATAATATAGGTAAAAAAATAGATTTAGTATCCATGTATATTATATTGTATTAATCATTATAAAATCAATTTTATGTAAAATATTATGATATTATCAATATCAATATATACACAATATGCCATCTATAATTCAAGCCTTGAGAGTTTTGGGGCGGTAAGCACAAACAAGTGTAGAGGAGGATTGGATGACAATGTTTGAAAACGAGAGGAAAGCCATCGCAGCAGCGATGGTGGCGTACAAGGTCCCCGGCATACAGAAGGCCGCCGCGGACGCTAAAG
>ENA-UOOH01002047-UOOH01002047.1-fermentation-metagenome-genome-assembly--contig:-NODE-2047-length-18302-cov-11.060996_pt1 | contig 18302 bp, 14 predicted proteins | sample MGYA00245778_ERZ724025 | MGnify/ENA primary metagenome ERZ724025 (study PRJEB28704, sample SAMN03018313) | fermentation metagenome | biome: anthropogenic terrestrial biome; feature: soil... | reverse complement strand
TTTTGAGAATTAGCAATATTAAAATTATACATATCAAATTTTCTAACAATAATATTACTATTATTAACTCTGCTTACGATGAAAATATTTTGGAATATAGTATCATTAGCTACTCTCCAATCTTTCAATAATATGCCATCAAAAATTTCTGAAGGAATAGGGCTATCATAAATAGTATAACCCACTCCATTTGGCAAATAAAGTAAAATAGAACTTTCGTTTGGCTTTAAACCTATTCCGACAATGGTATTAATTGCTTCTCCATTTTCATCAATAACTTCAATTTTATTGATAACGCTTGTACCCTGAATTGAATCCCAATCAAATAAATTATAGTTAAATAAACTATTGATTTTTGTTTGTGCGATAAAACCACAACTTGAATTTACATCCATAATACTGCCGCAGAAGTAAATAAAATTTCCCAATATTTCAAATTCTTTAACAATATATTGTCCTGGAATTGAAACATGTTTAACAATGTTAGAATTTTCATCAACGAGATAGAAATCGAAATGGCTTTGGTCGGAAGACTGTGAAAGAATAATTGAAGTGTCGGAATTTATCACTTCAATTTGTTGTGTGTATAAATTTCCTGTATTATCAATTTCCTTGACAATACTTTGTGCTCCCGGAGTTTGTCCTACTCCTTGAATACTAATGCCAATAAACAACGCTATGGCAAAAACTTTAATAAGTAAATGAACTCTCTTCATAATCTTATAATTTAGGTTAATAATTGTATTGTTTTGTTGCTTGCAAATGTATAAAATATTTTTCCGAAATTCAAGTTTTTCCTCTATTATTTTGATTTCTAGCTTCTGAGACTGTGTTGCAAATATAAGTAGGGAAAGGACAACGTAAGGGTATTAAGATATTTTTTAATACAAAAGAATTTTTTGTTTTTGTGTTGAAAATAAATATTAAAGGGAGTTTAATCTATTCTTTTTGCAATTTCAATCTTTATTTTCTGTAATCGAAATTAGGACTTGCAAATACATCCCAAAGGCTTAAAATAATTATAATTCGTATCTGATTGCAGAAGGATTTGTTTTTGATAAAGAAACTGGAATTATTTCAATGCAACCTCTTTTTATTTTGTTTTATGATTATTCTATTGCTTATTTATCAATGAAAATTTGATATAAATTTCTTTTTACTTGATATAAGTTTATCAAAGCCTTATTATAATTGAATAAAGTAAGGATTAAATTTTACATCCTGCCACCTTGCACACTACATCCTGCCACCTTACACTATGTATCCTGCCACCTTACTTATAGTATGGTGCCACCTTACTTATAGTATCCTGCCACCTTACTGAATTTATTCTTGATTTAAATAAGTTTTTTCTTGACATAAAAAGTTTTATATCTTATTTCCGTAAAAATTAACAGGATTAAAATTCACATAACAAGCCTTTTAAAAGCTTATTAATTCAAAAAGTGTTTAAGAAAAAGTGTTTAGAATATTGCAATAAATAGTTCCTTGAAGAAGAAGAAGCCTAAAACAACGGCAACAATTAGTTTCATTATTGTTCCAACAAGAAAACCAATAAAAGAACCAAATCCTGCTCTTAGAGCAAGGGAAAATTCTTTTCCTGAGATTAATTCACCAACAACAGCTCCTACAAATGGTCCCAAAATTACTCCCCAAGGTGAAAGAAACATTCCTAAAAACAAACCAATACCACTCCCCCATGTTCCTGCTTTACTACCTCCAAATTTTTTAGTCCCCCAAATTGGCACAAAGTAATCTAATATTTGAACAATAATTACAACAATTGCCCAACCAATTAGAAAAGCTAATGAATAATCAACCTTTGAAGTGAAATGCAAAAGAAGTATACCCAAATAACTTATAGGCAAGCCAGGTAATATTGGTAAAACACAACCAAGAAAGCCCACTATTATACAAATTGCACCAATTACATAGAATATAATATCTAATGTCATAATCTATGTATTAGTTCTTTAATATTAATTGTTGTTGAGCATTTGAAATGTCCTTTTGGGCATTTTTTATGTCCATGCAATCCACATGGACGACAAGTTAGATGTTCTTTTGTTTGAACAATTTTGGAATCAGTGCTAAGTGGAGTAAATCCAAAAGCAGGAACAGTGGAACAAAAGACAGATGTTGTGGGAGCATTGACCGATGAGCAAAAATGCAAAGGAGCTGAATCGTTGGTGAAATTCATCTTTGCGTTATCCATTAGAGAAACAGAGTCAAGAAAATTTAGTTTTCCAGCTAAATTATGACAAAGAGGATGATTTATGGCCTTTTTAATCTCATTGCAAAGTTCAATGTCACTCTTTGCACCAAGCAAATATATTGCAGAGTCTTGAGGTACATGTTTTAAAAGTTCTATCCATCCTTGAGTGTGAAATTGCTTGGTAAACCAAAGAGAAGAAGGGCTAAGGGTATAGTATGTTGTGTTTTTATATTGTTTTACTTTTTCAATAGATTGGGGTGTTGGGTATAGTCTTGGAGGTAATACTTCCGATTCATCATCCAAACAAATTTCTGAAATGAGTTTAAAGTTACGTTCAATTTCATGAAAATGCTTACGTTTGCTTATTAAATGTTCTATTTTTCTATCAAAGAACGTGGACAATGGGTTTTTCTTAAATCCAATCTTTAAATGAGCTTCCGACAAAGCAGTTATAAGTCCTGAGGAAAAGAAACGATTAATATTTATTAGAATTTCGTAGTCTGACTGACGAATTTCTTTTATTATCTTTATTAGGTTTTTATATTTATTCTCTTTTTTATTCCATACCCAAACCTTTCCAATAAAAGGATGTTGTTCAAAAAGAGATTCATTGCCCTTTTTTACAAGTATATCTATTTTTTCTTTTGGATAGTTATAGTGTAGTTCCTCCAACAAAGAAGTTGCAAGGACTACATCGCCAATGGAAGCTGTTTGAATTACAAGAAACTTTTTCATTGCACAAAGGTATGGAAAAACTTCAAATAAGATACATAAGAAAACAAAAAAAGACCAAGATTATTAGTCTTGGTCTTTTGGTATTAGAAATTAAAATCTAATTGTATAGTTAAATCTATTGACTAAATTTATTATTCAACAACTAAATTCCAATTATGTTTGTCTTCTACACTTCCTTGTTGGATTCCAGTTAGGGTTTCGTATAGTTTTGTGCAAACAGGTCCTGCTTCATTACCATAGTCATAAACTTTTCCAGTTCCTCTATCAACAATTTGTCCAATTGGAGAAATAACTGCAGCTGTTCCACAAGCAGCAACTTCTTCAAATGTTGAAAGCTCTTCAACATCAATAGGTCTTTGTTCTACTTTCATTCCCAAATCTTTTGCCAATTGACGAAGTGACATATTGGTTATTGAAGGAAGAATTGAAGAAGAATGTGGAGTGCAATAAGTATTATTCTTTATTCCAAAGAAGTTTGCAGCTCCTGCTTCATCAATATATTTTTTGTGAATTGCGTCTAAATAAATACAATTTGAGAATCCTTCATCATGAGCTCTTTGTCCTGATTTTAAAGAAGCAGCATAGTTACCACCGACTTTAAATGTTCCAGTTCCAAGTGGAGCTGCACGGTCAAAATCTTCTACAATTTGGAATTTAACTGGCTTAAATCCTGCCTTAAAGTAAGGTCCAACTGGTCCAACAAATACCATAAATAAGTATTCATCTGCTGGCTTAACACCAACTTCAGCTCCTGTTCCAATTAATAATGGACGAAGGTATAAAGATGCTCCTGAACCTGCTGGTGGAACAAATCTTTCATTTCTTTTAACAACTTCAACACATGCTTTCACAAATAAATCTTCTGGAACTGGTGCCATCATGATTCCTTCTGCAGTACGAGCCATACGCTTAGCGTTTTCGTAAGGACGGAATAAACGGATTTTACCATCAACTCCTCTAAAAGCTTTCATTCCTTCAAAACCAGCTTGTCCATAATGAAGACAAGTTGCAGCCATATGCATTGTTATTTCTTCTGATTGAGTAAATTCTAATTCACCCCATTTACCATTACGGTAATAGCAACGTACATTACAATCTGTTTTGTAATAGCCAAAAGGTAGGCCTGACCAATTTATATCATTCATATCTATAAAATTTTGTTTTTATTTAGTATAAAAGTTCAACAAAATTACAACTTATTATTTATATAGCAATTTAAAAGTCTAAGAAAATTCCCTTTTCATAAACCACATCAAATAAGAAAAGAGCTTTAGCTGCAACGGAAACACCTGCCGAAGCTCTATCTTTTTCTTCAATGATTTTGCAAAACTCTTCAACATTTATCTTTTCCAACCCAACCTCTATCATTGTACCAACAATTGACCTTACCATATTTCTTAAAAATCTATTGGCATTAATTGTAAAGACTAATAAATCGCCCTTTTTTTCCCAAGAAGCAAAATTAATAGTACAATTATTATTATTTACTTGTGTATGTAGTTTTGAAAAGCTTGTAAAATCTGTATAAGCAAGAAGTTTCTTACAAGCCAAATTCATTTTCTCAATATTTAAAGGACGTGGAAGATAGTAGGTAAAATCATTATTAAAAGGTTGTTTTTGGGTTGCAATATAATATTTGTAAGTTCTACTTATTGCATCAAATCGTGCATGAGCGTCATCTTTGACTTTCTTTATTGAAATTATCCTTATGTCATAAGAAAAGAAAGCATTCAATCTATATGTTAGCTTTTCCAATTCTTCATTTGTCATTTCCTTAAAGTCAAAATGAGCACAGTAACTCAAGGCATGAACTCCAGTGTCAGTTCTTCCACAACCTGTAATATTTATTTTTTCTTTTAAGATATAGAACAATGCCTTTTCAATAGTTTCTTGAACAGAAGGCTCATTGGGTTGAATCTGCCAACCACAAAAATTTGTCCCATTATATGATAAATGAATAAAATATCGCATTAATTTTTCTAATCTTTATTTTGCAAAGATATAGGAATAATCTTAAAAATAGGTTTACAAACTTAGCCTTAAGGAACAAAATTGACTATTAATATAAAAAAACTTTAAAGATAGATTTCTGATTAATTTCACTTAGAATGATTTAACTTATTTTGCTTTTCATAAGCTTTCAATATTTCAGTACTAAGTTCAGAGTACTTTCTTGGATTAGCTAGTTTTTGTAATGATTTAATTGAGATAGAACTTTGATTATCTTTATAATTATCGAGAATACTAGTCGGTAAAATATAAAAATCCCATTGTTCCATTTTAAGTGGATTGATTGTATTTATATCTTTATGTTTCAAATGACAAAATACATATACATCAGCATGTCTTTTTGATTCTCTATTTAGAATATTTGTCTCTGCCTCCCAATATCGTGACTTCTTAATAGAAAACCTAATATCAGAGAAACTCTTTTGCGCCCAACTCTGAATATAAGCAGCAGATTTAATTTCAATTTTTATTCCTTCAGAAGTTGTCAAATCGTATGCTTCCCATTCGTTTCTTATTTTATCAGGATTTAATCCAATAGCTGTGCAAACAATAAATTCTGCAAATCTTCCACGAGTTGCATTACTCAAAATATCTGACACGCTCCATTTCCAAAAATCCAGTAAAGAATAATTGATACTTATACCTTCATTAGTAAGTATTTCATCCCCTGTTTTAGGTGTTACTTTTATCCCTTTTAACCAATTCATTGTTTTAAGACCAACAGAATGCTTTAAATTTAATGTTGTTTTCACTCATAAAATTTCCGAAGTCTGTATATGCTTCATTGTGCCCAAATTTCTTTTTCAATTCTTTGAGAAGAGAATTTCTATCTCCATTTTTCACATTTAAAATAGAATTTAATTTCTGAATTTCAGAAGAATCAATAGTATAATAATATTCGTAATCAGAATCTCCAAAACAATCTTTAACTCTTTCTCCAATATCATAACCATCGAAAATTAATTGACCAATATCATTAAAATATAAATTTATCTCAATTTTTATACTATCATTTTCAAACTTGTACAATTCTATTTTATCCATCTTTTCGCTAAATAAATATTCTCTAAATTAATTTCAATTTAAGATTAAACTCATTATTAAGTCTTTAATTTTATATATTACAAGTAACATAATTCTTATCTCAGTAGTGGTAATTTAATATTTAAAATCATTATATTCTACTAATTTTATTTCTGCAAAGATATAGGAATTATATCAGTTAAAATAAAAAAAGCACTTACATTTCTATAAGTGCTTTTCTATATTTTACTTTTTGAAGGTATTATTTTATAAATCCACTTCTTCTAAGTAAAGCTTCATTTGAAGGTTCGTGTCCACGGAAAGCTTTATAAAGTTCCATTGGGTGTTTCTTTCCTCCTTGTGAAAGAATGTTTTTACGGAAAGAGTTTGATACTTCTTTATTAAAGATTCCTTTTTCTTTAAATACTGAATAAGCATCAGCATCTAAAACTTCAGCCCATTTGTAGCTATAATATCCTGCTGCATAACCACCAGAAAATATATGTCCAAATTGAGTACTCATAATTGAACCTGGAACAATTGGTAATAGTTCTGCTTTTTGTGAACTTTTTCTTTCAATTGCTTCAACATCTCCACTAATTGGAGCAGAGATATTATTCCATCCCATATCTACCAATCCTAAGAAAAGTTGTCTAACGCTCATATAACCTGCAAGGAATTGCTCACTTGCATTTATTTTGTCAACAAGTTCTTGTGGTATTTTTTCTCCTGTTTGATAATGTGAGGCAAACATATCTAAGAATTCTTTTTCTGTTGCCCAATTTTCCATTATTTGTGATGGAAGCTCAACAAAATCTCTATAAACAGAAGTTCCTGATGTGCTTTCATAGTTACATTCTGATAAAATGCCATGAAGACAATGTCCAAACTCATGAAGGAATGTGTTGTACTCATCAAAGGTTAGTAGTGATGGTGCTTTGGCTGTTGGTTTGGTGAAATTGCAAACCATTTGGATTAGAGGACGAATATCTTGTCCATTAACAACTTTTTGTTCTCTGAATGAAGTCATCCATGCTCCTGAACGTTTGGATTCTCTTGGGAAAAAGTCCATATAGACCAAAGCCATAAACTTATTTCTTTCCTTATCCCAAACTTCATAGGTTACAACGTCTGGATGATATTTTTCAACGTTCTTGTTTTCTCTAAACTCTAATCCATAAAGTTTGTCTGCTAACATAAAAATTCCATCTCTAACCTTTTCCAATTGGAAATAAGGCTTTGTCATTTCTGGATTAATGGAATACTTTTCATTCTTAAGTTTTTCTTGCCAATAAGACCAGTCCCAACGTTGAAGCTCGCCTTGGAAACCTTTTGACTGTGCATACTCGGTTACCATCTTAAGGTCTTTTTGTGCATAAGGCATTGAGGCATTGAGTAAGTTGTCGATGAAAGACATAACCTTTGCAGGATTTTCTGCCATTCTATCTGTTAGCGCATACTCAGCATAGGAAGAATAGCCCAAAAGTTGAGCCATACGCAAGCGAAGATTAGCAATCTTCAAAACGTTTTCCTTATTATCATTCTCATTTCCGTTATTTGCAACCCTATTGGATGCTGTCCAGATTTCTTTTCTTAAATCCCTATTGTCTGCATAGGTTATAAAAGGAATATAGCTTGGATAATTTAGGGTAAATACCCATCCCTTAACCTTTTTTTCCTTTGCTGTTTCCTTTGCAGCATCAATTGCATACTGAGGTAATCCTGCAAGGTCTTTCTTATTCTTAATTACTAATGAATAAGCATTTTGATCAGCAAGGTTATTTCTTTGATATTTAAGACTTGTTAGGGATAATTCTTCCGAAATCTTACGAAATTCATCTTTTTCTTTTCCTTTTAACAAAGCACCATTCTTTATAAACCCCTTATAAGACTTATCCAAAAGCATTCTTTGTTCCTTAGTTAGAGCAATTTCATCCCTATTGTCATAAACTTCCTTAACTCTTGCGAAAAGCTCTGGATTCATGTTTAAGTCATTGCTATATCGAGTAAGCATTGGTGAAATATCCTCTGCTATCTTTTGCAGTTCTTGACTTGTATTTGCTTCATTGATATTGAAGAAAACTCCCAAAACTCTTCCAAGCATACTTCCGGCTTGTTCCAAAGCAATAATTGTGTTTTCAAAGCTTGGTTTTTCTTTGTTCTTAATAATTGCGTCAACCTCTTTCTTTGCAACTTCCAAAGCATGTTCAATTGCTGGTTTATAATGCTCTGTCTTTATTGAATTAAAGGGTGGAGTTTGATAAGGAGTGTTCCACTCCATTACCAAAGGATTCTTCTCAATAGGTTGAGTTTCTGCCTTAGGTTTTTGCTGAGATACTAACATTGCTGAAGTCATGGTCATAATCAATGTAAATAAAGTTAATTTTCTCATTTTTCAAATATATTTTTAGTTATTTTTTACAAAACGAAATGCAAAAATACATTATTTTTGGGAAACTCAAAAAACCTAAACGGTATTTGATGATTTTTAGTTATTAGCTTTTTTGATGCAAGGGCTGAAAACTAAGTTTAAATATTTAAACTTGATTATTAGGAATTATTCTACTTAGAATCTAAAAAATTGTCTTAAATTTGCAACCTATTGTAAAATTAAAATCATTTTATATATGAAAAAAGCTTATGTATTCCCTGGTCAAGGTGCTCAGTTCGTTGGCATGGGAAAAGATCTATATGATAATCTGCCTTTGGCAAAAGAAATGTTTGAAAAGGCTAATGAAATATTAGGGTTTAGGATTACTGACCTTATGTTTTCAGGAACAGTTGAAGACTTAAAACAAACAAAAGTTACTCAACCAGCAATATTTCTTCATTCTGTAATTCTTGCTTATGCTTTGGGAGAAGATTTTAACCCAGATATGATTGCAGGACATTCTCTTGGAGAATTTTCAGCATTAGTTGCTGCAAAGGCAATGAGCTTTGAAGATGGTCTTCGCTTAGTTGCTGCTCGTGCTAATGCTATGCAAAAAGCTTGTGAAGCTGTTCCATCAACAATGGCCGCTGTTTTAGGATTGGACGATAAGGTTGTTGAAGATATTTGTGCTTCAATTAAAGATGAAGTTGTTGTTCCAGCAAATTATAATTGTCCTGGACAGTTAGTTATTTCAGGTTCAGTTGCAGGAATTGAAAAAGCTTGTGTTTTAATGAAAGAAGCTGGAGCCAAACGTGCCTTACCATTAACTGTTGGTGGTGCTTTCCACTCTCCTTTAATGTTACCTGCTCAAGAAGAATTGGCTAAGGCTATTGAAAACACAAATTTCAATACTCCTATTTGTCCTGTTTACCAAAATGTAAACGCTAAGCCAATGACTGAAGCAAAAGAAATAAAAGAAAACTTAATTAAACAATTAACTGCTCCAGTTCGTTGGACTCAAATTTCTTTAGCAATGGTTGAAGACGGAGCTACAACATTTATTGAAGTTGGTCCAGGAACTGTTCTTCAAGGATTAATTAAGAAAGTAAAAGCTGACGGAGAATTTATTTCTGCTTCAATTTAATTAAAAATAAATATGGATTTTCAATCTCTTATTCTCAAGCGTCAAAGCGATAGGAAATATAGTTCAGTTCCTGTTGAAAAGGAGAAAATTATGCAGTGTATTGAGGCTGCAAGGCTTTCTCCCTCTGCATGCAATAGTCAGCCATGGACATTCGTTGTTATAGACGATGAAAATCTTAGACAAAAGGTTGAGAAAGCTGCCTCAGGACTTGGAATGAATAAGTTTGCAACACAAGCACCTGTTATTCTTGCCATTGTTTTGGAAAAGCCCAACCTAACTTCTAAGATTGGTTCGGTGATGAAGGATAAAGAATATACCCTTATTGATATTGGGATTGCTGCTAACCAGTTTTGTCTTCAAGCCTCTGAGTTGGGTTTGGGAACTTGCATGATTGGTTGGTTTGACGAAAAGAAAGTGAAAGACCTGCTTAATGTTCCACGCTCAAAACGCATCCCTTTACTCATTACACTTGGATATTCCCTTTCTGAACAAAGAGAAAAGATAAGAAAACCAATAGATAAAATGTATAAACAAAATAAATATTAATATAAAAATGATAACAAACAATTTCGCAAAAAGACATAATGGACCACAAGCTGGTGATATTCAAAAAATGCTTGATGTTGTTGGGGTGAAAACTATGGAAGAATTGATTGACAAAACAATTCCTTCTGCAATTCGCCTAAAAGAGCCACTTAACCTTCCTCGAGGAATGAATGAGTTTGAGTATATCTCTCACATGAAAGAATTAGCATCTAAGAATAAGATCTTTAAGTCCTATATTGGAATGGGCTACTACAATACAATTACTCCAGGTGTTTTGCAAAGAAACATTTTGGAAAACCCAGGTTGGTATACAGCTTACACTCCTTATCAGGCAGAAATTTCTCAAGGAAGACTTGAAGTTTTATTCACCTTCCAAACAACAATTTGTTCACTTACTGCTATGCCAATTGCAAATGCTTCAATGCTTGATGAAGCAACAGCTGCAGCTGAAGCAATGCTAATGTTTTATGGTTCTCGTTCAAGAGAACAACAAAAGAATAATGTTATTAAATTCTTCGTTGATTCATCTCTTTATCCACAAAACTTGGAGGTTATTAGAACAAGAGCTCTACCTAAGGGAATTGAACTTGTTATTGGCAACCCAAAGGAAATAGAATTAGATAATACTTTCTTTGGAGCAATACTTCAATATCCAAATCTTTTTGGAGAAGTAAACGATTATTCAACTTTTACTGCTAAAGCAAAAGAAAAGAATATTTTTGTTGCTTTCGTTGCTGATATTCTTTCTTTGGCATTATTAACTCCTCCTGGAGAATTGGGTGCTGATGTTGTTTGTGGTAATACTCAACGATTAGGAGTTCCAATGGGATACGGTGGACCTCATGCTGGTTATTTTGCTTGTACAGATACTTTCAAGAGAAATATGCCAGGAAGAATTGTTGGACTAACTGTTGATGCTCAAGGAAACAAAGCATTCCGTTTAGCTCTTCAAACAAGAGAACAACACATAAAGAGAGAAAAAGCAACATCTAACATCTGTACTGCATCTGCTCTTGTTGCAATTGTTGCAGCACAATATGCAGCCTATCATGGACAAGAAGGAATTAAAGAAATTGCACAAGATATTCACTGTCTTGCAGGTCTTCTTTCCAAGGAAGCTTCTGATTATGGTTTCAAACAATTAAATAAGGTATTCTTCGATACTTTACATTTCGAAACTCCAGTTTCTTCTGAAATTGTATGCAAAAAGGCAATTGAAAAACAAATGAACTTCAATATCCTTGATGAAAATCACCTTACAATAAGTATTGATGAAACAACATCAATTGAAGATATTAATTCAATTCTTGAAGTTTTTGCATCTTCTGTTAATAAAGAACATAAAGCAGTTTCATGCATTGGAGAATGTGCAAAAGGAATTATTCCAGAAAGTTTATTGCGTAAGAGTGAATTCTTAAAAGAAGAAGTCTTTAATAAGTATCATAGCGAAACAGATATGATGCGTTACTTGAAGAAACTTGAAATTAAAGACCTTTCTCTAAACAGGGCAATGATTCCACTTGGAAGCTGTACAATGAAACTTAATGCTGCTGCCGAAGTTATTCCTTTTACTTGGGTAGAGTTTGGAAGCATTCATCCTTTTGCTCCTAAAAATCAAACTCAAGGTTATTTGGAGATGATTGATAATATGGATATGATTCTTTCCGAAATTACTGGGTTTGCAAAAGTAAGTCTTCAACCAAATTCTGGTGCTGCTGGTGAGTATGCTGGATTAATGACAATTAGAAACTACCAAAAAGCTAACGGACAAGAAAACCGTAAGGTTTGTTTAATCCCTGCTTCTGCTCATGGAACAAATCCTGCTTCTGCAGCTATGGCTGGATTGGATATTATTGTTATTAAATCAACCTCTGAGGGAGAAATTGACATTGAAGATTTAAGAGAAAAGGCAGTTGCCAACAAAGAAAATCTTTCTTGTTTGATGGTTACCTACCCTTCTACTCACGGAGTATTTGAAGAAGGTATTTTGGAAATCATAAAGATTATTCACGATAATGGAGGTTTGGTTTATATGGACGGAGCTAATATGAATGCTCAAGTTGGTTTAACTTCTCCTGGATTTATGGGAGCTGACGTTTGCCACTTAAACCTTCATAAGACTTTTGCTATTCCTCACGGTGGTGGTGGTCCTGGAGTTGGTCCAATTGGTGTTAACAAAAAGCTTGTGGATTATCTTCCTAATCATATTTGTTTTGAAACAGGAGGAAAACATGGCTCTCAAGTTGCTGGTGCTCCTTATGGTTCTGCAATGGCTCTTACAATGACTTATGGATATCTTAAACTTTTAGGATTAGATGGTTTGACTGAGGCTACTCGTTATGCTATCCTTAATGCAAATTACATTAAGGCTCGTTTAAGCACAGATTATAAGATTCTTTATACTGGCAAAAATGGAATGGTTGCTCACGAAATGATTATGGACTGCAATCCTTTCAGCTTAACAAGTGGTATTCAATGTGGAGATATTGCAAAACGTTTAATGGACTATGGTTTCCATGCCCCAACTGTTGCTTTCCCTGTTCATGGAACTCTTATGATTGAACCAACTGAGTCAGAACCTTTATCAGAAATGGACCGTTTGTGCGATGCTTTAATTCAAATTAGAAAAGAAATTAAGGATATTGAAGACGGAAAAGCAGATAAGGAAAACAACTTAATTAAAAATGCACCTCACACAATGCAAGTTGTTTGCGCTGAAACTTGGGACAGACCTTATACTCGTCAAGAAGCAGCATTCCCTCAACCACACGATGACAAATACTGGCCAACTTGTGGAAAGGTTGATGATGCATTTGGTGACAGAAACCTTTGTGCTTGCTGGGACAAATAGAAATTTCTTAAAATAAGCCATTAAAAATAATGGTTAAATATGAAGAGGCTGTCTCATAATTCCAGAGGCAGTCTCTTTTTTTTCAATAATTCTTATCATTATTCAGGGAAAAAGAAGTCTTAAAAAGAAGTAAAAAAGTCTTATTAAAAACTAAGTAAATCAAGCTTTTATCTTATTAAATAAGGATTTGATGTAAGAATCATGGCATGATTTAATTGAATTCATGGCATGAATTGAAAAACATCATGCCATGAAATTGAGATTAAAATCAAGTTTAAATAGTTCTAAACTTAGTTTATTTAGATTGAAAAGAAGTTTAGCAAGTTTTAATTAAGGCTTTCTTTATACAATCAAATATCTTTTTCTTTAAATTTGGATACATAAGTATATTCCAACTCATTTTGAGACAATTTTTAATTATTTCTATTATTTTACTACCTTTGCACTTTAATTTTAATCAAATGTTTTTTTACCCATGAAGAAAAGGATTTCAAACAAAAAGCTCACTTGGATACTTGCCATAATTTTTGTGGCGATTAGTTTCTATCCTTTGTTTGCATTCTTGGGAACTCAAACCCTAAGAACTTGGGATGAAAGCAGAGTTGCAGCTTCTTCTTATGAAATGACAAAAACTAAGAATCCTCTTGTTGTAACTTTTGATTATAAACCCGACCATTGGAGTGTTAAACCTCCTTTAGCAATTTGGATTGAAGCTTTGAGTATTAAGATTTTTGGAGGAAATGAAGCTGCTGTAAGAATACCTTCTGCACTTGCAATAATGTTTTTAGGTGTTGTTATTATTTTGCTTACTGGAGTTATTCAAAAACCTTTCCTTGGTTTTTACTCTGCCAGTGTAATGATTTGTTCCAAAGGACTTTTGTACTATCATAGTGGGCGAAGTGCCGACTATGATGCATTGCTATGTTTTTTCATGATTTCCTATCTTCTTTTATTTTTTGTTTATACTGAAACCAATGATAAAAAATACTATAAACTTTTCTTCATTGCTTTAATTTTAGCTACTTTAACAAAAGGCGTTCAAGCCTTACTTCCACTTCCCTTTCTTCCAATTTATGTTTTGTTTAGGAAACAGTTTGTCTCTCTTTTAAAAGATAAATCAACCTATATTGGGATTGGACTTTTTGTTCTTTTTGTAGGTGGATATTATATTGGTAGAGAATTGTCTTATGGAGGATATCTCAAAGCTGTATATGAAAATGAATTGGGAGGACGAATGCTGACTGTTATTGAAGGACATTATGGAGGAAATGATTATTATTTCAAGGAGCTCCAAGAAAATTATTTTACTTATTTTCTACCTCTGTTGGGATTAGCTTTAGTTTTTAACTTATTTATTAAGGATAAGCAAGCTCAAAGGCTAAGTTTTTTTGCATTTTTTACAGCACTTCTAATTTTTATTATTATAACTATCGTCAAAACAAAATTACCTTGGTATAATGCTCCACTAATTCCGTTATTTGGTTTAATTATTGGAACTTCGTTATATGTAATCCATAATTGGATTATAAGTTTAAAGAAGCATATTCCAGATATTAATGCTTTAATTTTTGTTGGTTATTTCGCTGTTTTCTTTACTCCATATGTTGAGATTGTAAATCATATTTATAAACCTAAAGAGCATCCTTGGTATCATCCACATTATTCTCGATTGGAATTAATGAATATGATTATTGATAAAAAATTCAATATTGAAGAACCTATTGTTTATATGGATAGCGACAATTTGCAAGATTTTATGTTTTATTTTCATGTAATGAATCATTATGGAGTAAAGGCAATAAGAAAAGATATTAATAATTTGAAGGTTGGAGATGTTTTACAAATAAATGAACCCAAAAATTTTGAATTAATTAGTAGTAAATTTGAATACGAGGAAATTTATACTCATGTTCAAAGTAAATTAATTAGATTGAAAAATATAAAAGAATAACAAAACAATTTATGACATACACAGATAAAGAAAAGAAATTTAAACGTTTTAACGTAACAACTGCTCTTCCTTATGCAAATGGAGGAGTTCATATTGGACATTTGGCTGGAGTTTATGTTCCTGCAGATATTTATGTACGTTATCTTCGTTTGATGCAGGAGGATGTAATTTTTATTGGAGGAAGTGATGAACATGGTGTGCCAATTACAATTAAGGCAAAGAAAGAAGGTGTTACACCTCAAGATATTGTTGATAGATACCATAATATAATTAAGAAATCATTTGAAGAATTTGGAATTACCTACGATATCTATTCACGCACCTCATCACAAACTCATCACAAAACCTCATCAGATTTCTTTAAGAAGCTCTTTAATGATGGAAAGTTTATAGAAAAGGTTTCAGAACAATATTATGATGAAGAAGCTAAAGCTTTTTTAGCAGACAGATACATAACAGGCACTTGTCCACATTGTGGAAACGAGAAAGCTTATGGCGACCAGTGTGAAGCTTGTGGAACAAGTTTAAATGCAACTGATTTAATAAATCCTCAATCAACCCTAAGTGGTGCAAAGCCAGTTTTGAGAGAAACCAAACATTGGTTTTTACCACTTAATGATTATGAAGCTTTTCTTAAAGAATGGATATTGGAAAATCACAAAGAATGGAAACCTAATGTTTATGGACAATGCAAAAGCTGGATAGAACAAGGACTTCAACCAAGAGCCGTTACAAGAGATTTGGATTGGGGAGTAAAAGTTCCAATTGAAGGAGCTGATGGTAAGGTTTTATATGTTTGGTTTGATGCTCCAATAGGATATATTTCAAACACCATTGAACTACTTCCTAATGATTGGGAAAAATGGTGGAAAGACAAAGAAACTAAGCTTGTACATTTTATTGGAAAAGATAATATTGTTTTCCATTGCATAGTTTTCCCTTCAATGCTAAAAGCTGAAGGAAGTTATATATTGCCTGAGAATGTTCCTGCCAATGAATTCCTAAACCTTGAAGGAGATAAGATATCAACATCAAGAAACTGGGCTGTTTGGTTAGATGAATATTTGGTTGACTTCCCTAACAAACAAGATGTTTTACGTTATGTGCTTTGTGCAAATGCTCCTGAGTCAAAAGACAATGACTTTACATGGAAAGATTTTCAAACACGTAATAATAGCGAACTTGTTGCCATATTAGGTAACTTTATAAATCGCACGATTGTACTTACTCACAAATATTTTGAAGGCAAGGTTCCAAAACTTAATAACCTTTCCGAATTAGACAAAGCCACCATAGAAGAAATTAAAACCTATCCCCAAAAGATTGGTACTCTATTGGAGACATACAAATTCCGTGAAGCATTATTTGAAATGATGAACTTAGCACGTTTGGGAAATAAATATTTAACTGAAAACGAACCTTGGAAAACAATCAAAACAGATGTTGAAAGAACCCAAACCTCAATCAACATTAGCCTTCAAATTTGTGCTAACCTGGCAATACTTATGGAGCCATTCCTTCCATTCTCTGCAAAGAAACTCCAAAAGATGATTAATCTAAATCCATTAAATTGGTTTGAAGTTGGGAATTACAACTTGCTTAATGAAGGACATAAGATTGAAGAAGCAGAACTATTGTTTGAAAGAATTGAAGACTCTGAAATAGAAAAACAAACAAATAAACTTCTTCAAACAAAGGAAAGCAACAAAGAAAACAACTATAAAGCAAGTGAACAAAAAGAGAATATTCAATTTGATGATTTTGCAAAAATAGATATTCGTACTGGAACAATTCTTGAAGCAGAAAAAGTTCCAAAGACAAAGAAGCTCCTAAAACTAAAGATAGATACAGGAATTGATCAAAGAACAATTGTGAGTGGAATAGCAGAATACTTTGAGCCAGAAAACATAATAGGAACACAAGTATCTGTTTTAGTTAACCTTGCCCCAAAAGAACTTAAAGGCATTCAATCCCAAGGAATGATTCTAATGGCAGAAGACAAAGACGGCAAATTAGTTTTTGTTTCTCCAAAAGAAAAGGTAGTAAACGGAGCAGAAATCAGATAGTTTATAAGAACATTAAACTTTAATAGCATGGAAGATTCTAAATTCAAACCCAACCCTTGGCTTATTGCTGGTTTTATTTCAATGCTATTAGCAGTAGTATTGTTCTATTTCTCTATAATAAACTTTACTGCAAGCATATCATTAATAGCCTTAAGCATAGTTTTTGATATAATTTCTATTATTCAATATAAAAAGAAGAGCAAAGAAAAAAACGAAGAGTAATAAAGAATAAGGGATGCACTAAATGAAGTACGTCCCTTATTTTTTATTTAAACAACCAATTTCTTTTTATTTAACAACCAGTTTCTTTTTAATTGTTCCTTTGTCAGTAATTAAGCTTACAACATAATTACCTTTGGCAAGTGAACTGATATCTATTGTTGATTCTTTTTTGTTTAGAGTTATTGCCTTTGCTTTCTTCCCTAAAGCATCGTAAAACTCTATTTCTTTTATTATATCTTGACTTTCTATATTTAAAGTATTTTCTGCTGGATTTGGATAAAGCTTTATTGTGTTCTCAATATTTATGTTTTCCCCTAAACTCAAACCATCACCAACCTTAAGGATTGGAAGAAATTCAATAAAGGTTTTTTGATATAAATGATAAAGTGGATCTTCTGAAAAACGTATCCATTTATTATCCTTCTTTAACCATGGGCTTTCTTCAAAACGTGTTCCAACTAATGTATCTGTTACTGTTGCCCATGGATCGGGATTATAATAATTTATCCCTACATAAATAGTATCATAAGGTAAATTTGCAGCATCATAAAAACTTTCTAAACATCCTGTTGAATCATATAAACTCCATGTGCAAGGATAAACAATCTCAAATCCTATATATTGATTATATGGAGCATAAATATCACCTGCTAAATAAAAATCACTAACTTGTATTTCATTATGAAAATAATGAAGTCTATATCCATCTGATAAACTAGTATTCCATGGATCTATAATTGAGGAATCCAAATCATTAAAACCCATATCCATTATTCTTAGAAAGACATTTCCATATAATGAAGGAGATAGGCATCCATTAGGGTTGTGAAGTTTTACGGCTATTCCTATAACAGTAACTGTTGAATCAAAATGATAAGGTTGAGCGAGTCCCTGAACGTCATATATATTCATTCCTGCAATCTGTTGAGATCCAAAACATGGAATATTGGTACCTGGATAGTATGAAGTATTACAACTATCACAAAGATGTGCATAGTATTCATAATAAATAAAATTCATATTTCCCCAATAACAGTTACTTAAATCATAAGGATGATAAACTAAAGTATCATATTGTGTTTGTGCATTAACTCTTAATAATGCAAACACTAAGGCTATTGTTAATAATATCTTTTTCATAAGCATATTTTTTTATTTCACAACCAAT
>ENA-UOOH01002045-UOOH01002045.1-fermentation-metagenome-genome-assembly--contig:-NODE-2045-length-18314-cov-7.892327_pt1 | contig 18314 bp, 14 predicted proteins | sample MGYA00245778_ERZ724025 | MGnify/ENA primary metagenome ERZ724025 (study PRJEB28704, sample SAMN03018313) | fermentation metagenome | biome: anthropogenic terrestrial biome; feature: soil; material... | reverse complement strand
CTTGCTTCTCCCAGAGGAGAGCAGCGTTCCTCACGGACATTCCGAAAGTCGCAACATCGCCGGTGACCGGCGTAACTAGGCCGATGATAATCTCCTCGGCTCCCAGCGCAACAGCGCTCATAATAAGCAGAACCAAGACCACCAATACTAGGGACTTTCTCAACAACTGCCTCTCCTCCTCACTGATAGATGTGCTAGCGGGGCAAAGTGAACACCTTCTTGCCCCCGCCAACTGGGTATTGTGAAGGATTATACAGGCGCACCGCATGAGTGTCAAGTGGTCCACGGGGAATTCTTTTCGGGGTTTAGCAGGGAAAAGCGGAAGGCCCGCTTGATGGCAATGTCCTGCTCCAATCGAGCGTGTCATGCTTACGCAGAACCGACAGCAGAATCTCTGATACAATTGATCTGCGATGATCACGCTGATTGGCCGGATTCGCAGCAAGCTTGTAGGAGGTAGGCAGCTAGTGCGACACAGCATATACGTGTCAAGAGCAATACCGCAGCCAGGGCTGGACCTTCTCGCGATGGTATTCGACGTCGAAGTCAACCCGCATGACCGCCCTTGCACGCGCCAAGAACTCCTCGCGGGGGTGCAGAACAAGGACGCACTGTTGTGCCTGCTTACCGATGTAATCGACGCAGAGGTGATGGACGCGGCGCCGCACCTCAACGTGATAGCCAACTATGCGGTGGGCTACAACAACATCGACCTGGAAGCTGCCACGGAGCGCAGCATCATGGTCGCTAACACCCCCGGAGTGCTCACCGACACCACGGCGGATCTGGCCTTCGCTCTGCTGATGGCGTGCGCAAGGCGGATCGTTGAGGCTGACCAGTTCATGCGCAAGGGCAACTACAGAGGTTGGAGTCCCATGCTGCTGCTGGGGAGTGACGTGCACCACAAAACGCTGGGGTTGGTCGGATTCGGCCGCATAGGACAGGCCATGGCCGAACGCGCGTTGGGGTTCAGGATGAAGGTGCTCTATCACGACCAAACACGCCTTCCCGAACGCATCGAGAAACAGTATCACGCCGAATACCGGCAATTGCCCGATCTGCTCCGGGAATCCGATTTCGTGAGCCTGCACGTTCCGTTGGCCGACTCCACACTCCACCTCATCGGCAGCGAGCAACTCTCGCTGATGAAGCCAACGGCGATACTGATAAACACGTCCCGGGGGCCGGTGGTGGATGAGAAGGCTTTGGTGGCTGCGCTCGAGAACTCTCAGATCGGCGGAGCGGGCCTAGATGTGTACGAGAGTGAGCCCGACTTCCAGCCTGAGCTGGCACAAATGAGCAATGTAGTCATGCTCCCTCATGTAGCAAGCGCGTCCGTCGAGACCAGAACCAAGATGGCCGTAATGGCCGCGGAAAACGCATGCGCCGCTGTACGGGGCGAGATGCCCCCGAACATCGTCAATCCTTCAGCCGGGCCAAGTTAGCAGGACTAAGTAGCTCTCAACAAGTCTTTGCGCGATGCGCCCGTTTGGTCCGTTCACCGTATAAGTCGGACCAGAGTCGCTTTCGGTTCAATGATCTCGCGCGGACGATGCCAACGCGGTTTGCGGCCTCAGCCCCAGGTACCAGAAAAACCCTTGATAGTGAAGACCGCAGGCCGCCTCAAGCCAATCAGCAGATTGCTCGTGTCAAAGCGCGAACACAGAAGAGGCCTTCGCATCATTCCGCGGGTCGACGAAAGCCCTGGTCTGCCCCTGTCCTTGACTCTATGCCGACTATAGACTGTATACTGTGTAGACGTAAGGGGACATTTCATGATATTGAGGAGATTCGTAAAGTACGTTGTTCCGTCTGTTGTGGGATCCGTGGTTACCTCGCTCTACTTGGTCGTTGACGGCGTGTTCATCGCCAGGGGCGTTGGGGAAACCGGGGTCGCTGCAGTAACTCTGGTCCTTCCGCTCACAATGGCCTTCATCGCGATAAGCATGGTCTTCTCTGTGGGCGGAGCCAGCCTGGTATCAGTCAGCCTAGGGTCGGACGACTCGGCTCGTGCCGTCAGCATCTTTCGCCAATCCCTGTGCGCGCTCACGGCCATCGGGGCCGCGTTCAGCCTGGTGGGCGCCGCATTCGCAGAACACGTAGCAGTTGCCCTGGGAGCAACCGGCGCACTCACATCGCCCGCGGCGGAGTACATGAGACACTACATGGCCTTCACAGTACCGGTCCTGCTGGCGATGGCTCTATGCACTTTCATAAGGCACGATGGTTCGCCGCGGCTGTCCATGCGGTCGATGCTATGGGGAGCGGTCACCAACATACTGCTGGATTATGTATTCGTCTTTCCTCTCGGGCTCGGACTGCGGGGCGCGGCCATCGCCACCGGACTCGGACAGCTCGTCACGGTGCTCGCATGCCTTAAGCACTTCGCCCAGCGCCGAGGCGCCCTCTCGATCGGTCGCGCCCGAATCAGAGCCAAGGACATCCGAGAGATTGTCTTCCTGGGCGTTCCTTCATTTCTCGCAGAGGTGTCGTATTCGGTGTTGATGCATATGCACAACATCGCAATCGTCAGCCGAGTCGGGGAAATCGGAGTCACGTCCTACGGTGTTGTCAACTACATCAATAACCTGGCCTACATGGCCCTCCTCGGCATATGCCAGGGCATCCAGCCTCTGATGAGCTACTACTATGGTTGCGGAAAGCCCGAAGAGAGCAGGAAATACTGCAAGCTCGGCATTCGGGCATCGACCGTGGTGTCGGCTTCGTTCTTCGTGATCTGTCTGTTCTTGGGCAAACCCATAATCAGAGTGTTCGCGTCCTCTCCAGGTGTCGTCGGCCTGGCCCACACGATACTCAACTACACGAATGCAGCCTACATCATGCTGGGCGTGAATCTTGTATTCCAGACGTACCTGCAGGCAATCTACATGCCCAGATGGGCGAATCTCATCTGCCTGCTTAGAGGGTTTGTGTTTGTGAAACTCGGTCTGATGGCGCTGCCAAAACTGCTGGGCGATACGGGGATATGGGCCACGATGATATTCTCGGAGGGAATGACACTGATCGTTGCAACGTATGTGAGCAGAAGCCGGCAGCACAACTCGGCTTCTCGCGCCGTTGCGATCAGCCCCAGGCCCAGGCTAAAGGCCTCCTGCCTCGCCTCTGCGTTCGCCGCGGCATCTCCCGGGTCGGACGCCGAGACGCCCAGAATCCCCGCCAGTTCTATGCCGAGGTAATCCAGCGACCGGCGGAACATGCCCACGATGTGCTCCGCAGTGTCGGGGTCAGTGTCGGCATACGCCATGATGTGTCGTTCAACATGCCTGAAGCCCTCTGGGCTGTTCATACAGACAGCGTCACGATTTGCGGCGCTTAGTCACACGTGAGCGCGGTGTCATAATCGCGCGCGTCTCATCTTGAAGGCGCCTGAACATACCCTGGACCTCGTCGCTCAAACACTCATGGTCCAGCTGGGTAACATAGGTGTCCACACGTTCATACTCGCCGCGTTGCGAGGACCAAGCCAGCGTTGGCCGGCACCCGCGCTTCGCGGGTATCTATATCAACACCGTGCGCGCATATGCGCACCTGCCGGGGCTGGTGTGAGTAGTTGACAAGCAGGACGATCCCATCCCCGCCCAGACCATCCCCGTTCAGCAGCGTAGCCGATACGTCAGGCGAGTCAGTCCAGGCCGGCTCGCGCCATCCCGAAAGCTCGGCCGCGGCCCGGTACACCTCCTCAGGCCTCATTCTCTCGTACACCCCATGGTCATCCGACATGCACAGCTCGAAGGCGAAATCGCAGAACACGGCTTGCCCGCGCCCGCTCCTGGCTGCGACTATGGCGGGCTCGCCCTCGGCACGGCCTCCGCCCTGCCCCCGCGCATGCGTCCACAGAACCCGCACGTCTCGGGGCCGGATGACCAAGCGCCGGCCTGTGGCGTGCCTCAAACACAGCGCGCCGGAGCACCCTTCATCCTGCGCCCCGGCACTCTGAATCTCGACTGGCTGCCCTGCGCCTTCGATGATCGGATACCTGACCTCCATGCCGAACAGGCGACCCATACCATCGAGAGCCGCACCGTCATACGACATGTACAGCGTGCCACCGTCTTCCACGAATTCGACGAGTCTGTTCCAGTCGGTGGTGTTGACCGCTCTGCGCTGCGGAACGCACGGCATAAACACCAGCTTGAACCGGCTTAAGTCGTCGTCAAGCGTAATGACTCGCGGGTTGAGACCGGCGCGCCGCGCGAGCACATACGAGTTGAACAGAGCTCTGAAGTTGCGCGCCGGCGTGACGGCAGGATCGATGTTGTCGTAGTAGCTGCGGGGCACGATGATCGCTGCCCCGGGCGCAGACGGTTGCAGCGCCTCCCCGCCCAGGCGCTCCAGCGTTCCGCAGAACGCCTGCATAGCCCGTCCCGCGCCTTTGATATGTCCATCAACGCCCACAAGACCGAACCCCACCTCAAACGGGGTGGTCTCGTATGGCAGACGGTCGCCCACGGTGAAGTCGCCGTAACACCACCCCATCGCCCCGATGACGCCCTCTGCAAGCAGAGCGTGCAAAGTAGCGCGGTAGTAGCCCTCGATGACATCCTCTGCGCACATCTGGCTGGTAGCGCCGAACTCCTCGAAGAGCACATCGGCCCCTCCGCCAAGGGCTCGGGTAAGCGCGGCGCAGAACGGGACGAAGTAGGTGCTCCTCACTCCGTCTAGGCGCTCCGGACACGAGTCAGCGTACAGCGGGTACGCATGCATGCACAGGAAATCCAGGCATTCGGAGAGGTCGCCGAGGCGAAATCCGCAGTCCTGCGTGAGGCTGGTGATGTGGGTCCCAGCTGTAACCGGGTGCTCAGGGTCGTGCGATTTCAGCTCGGACGCGAGCGTATGGACCCACAGCCACCCTGAATGCCTGTCTCGGGGGCGAGCGAATATGTCCTGCTCGTTCGCGAGATCCCAGCACAGAATCCTGGCATCGCTTCGATACCTCTGGGCGAAATGCTTGACCAGCCCGACCTGTGCCCTGAGCATCTCAGGATCGGAGTAAGGGTCACGATCGCCCCTCCACGGCACATCCCAGTTCTCCCCGCTCATGTGCCCGCAGAAGAAGGTGGGGATGACCCTCACTCCTGCCGCATCCGCCATGACGAGGAGCTCGTCAAACAGGCCAACCATCGACTTGTCGATGATCTCAGGCGAGGGCTGGAAGTCTGCCCATTTCAGGAAGACCCTCACGGCGTTCATCCCCATGCGCGCAATTGTGCGCATGTCCTCCGCTATCTCCTCCGGGTCGAATTCGGTCCACATTTGGACCCCGTGGTTTTTCGGCCAGTAGTTGACACCCGTTACGAATTTCATCTCTGCCCATCCTCTGAGTTAATGCTCTTGTAGATCCGCTCGGCCGCGCCGATATCCTGCTCGCCCCCGAAGAACCCCACACGCCACGTGCCCCCGGGATACGCGCCCCAGTCCAGAGCGGACCCGCCAGGCTTCCACCAGTTGTGCGCAATCACGTAGCTGGACTCGAGGTTCCCATACCACCGGTTGGCTGCAAGATGCGTGGAGCCTTCCCGAAACGCCGCTACGACTCCGATGTCGGGGCCGTACCACAGTATCCACCGCGGAAATCCCTGCACGTCGCGGCTCGCGCGACGCGCGTCCTCAGAATCGCCATACCAAAGAACGTCCATGTTCAACGCCCAACCGGCTTCCTGAAGACCCGCCACATCCGTCATGACCTGCCATGTCAGAGTCATGTCGAAGAAGCTCTCATGGAATTCGAACACCCAATCCGCCCGGACCGGGGCCACTTGACCGGTGTTCGTGGGAAGAAAGCCTATGAACTCAATGCCTCGTAGCGCCAGGACGGTCCGGCCGTCTTCCTCCCGAAGCTCTGCCTGCGCGGGCACGCTTGGTCTGTGAGTCCCCCACCCGCCTATGCCGAGCCACAGCGACGACGGCTTCCCCACATAGGCCAAGAGCTCACGGAACTGCCCATCCCCGGTGAGGTCGGCGCTGAGGTAGTCGATGAACACCGGATCGAGCGAGATCCCTATGCCGTATGTATCCGACTGGAACTCGAAATAGGGCTCGTCGAAGGCAATCGCAGGCTCATGCGCAGACGATGTGGACGCCAACGCAGACGCCGCGCATGCTGCAAGCCAGACGCAGATCGCCCAGCGTACGACCGGCAGCCGCAAGGCTTGGAGTAGGGGCGCGACTTGCGCCGCGCCCCTATCAGCATCCAGCGAATGCGTTTTCGGCATCGCTACTTGATCTCCACGCCGGCGAGCTCGGCATACCTGCTCTCAAGATACCTGATGGCCGATGGAGCATCAGCCGCCTCATACAGCAAGTAGTAGTTGACCCGCTCCACGGTGTCGCCTGGGATCATGTGAGCAGGCCAGTTCCCCTCGTTCATGTCGGGGATGATATCGACTTTGATGCCGCTCTTCGTGCGGAAATCCACGATCTCGCCGGCAATCCAGCGGAAGGGGCCGGTTCTCCACTCGCCCTCGAGATGCCAGTGATCCATCTTGAGCTTCTCGACAAGGTCGGCGGGTACCTCCAGCACGTCCATCAGGCATTCAGCCACGCCAACCTGCAGGCCCTCCGAGAAGTTGGTGCGCCACCGTTCCGGGCTGCAGAAAAGGTAAGACGCTCCCCACCATGCCGGCTTGGGACCGCGGGCATCGCCGAACGCTATGTAGGGTTTCCCATCCACTCGGGTGATGGCGCCGACTTCCGCCCAGTACTCCTCGGACGAGATCCCCAGTTCATCAGCCCAATCTGTCCAGCGGAAGACGGGCAGGATGTGTCGGGCGTCCTCAACATCGCCCATCACGCCGCCGCACATCGTGAAGAGCTTGGTTAGGTCGGAGTAACCCGCCGTAACGAGGCGGTTGTTCACCCTAACCTCGCCGGTCTTGTATATGGAGACAACTATCGATTGGCGCAGCCCCGGAAAGAGATCGGACGCCGTCTGGGCCACCACCGTGGCGCGGACGGGGCCTGCCGGCAGCGCGCCGGACTTGACTACTCTGACAGGCTCCTCGAAAGTGGTCTTCTCCTCGTGACGGTCGAGATTCTCGTCGTACCAGTAGGTGCTGTAGGGGAAACCCGCATACCTGATCATGCCGACATCGCGGGCGTACTTGTGTTCCACGCCCTTGTAGCTGACCAGATCCACGGTAGCGTACTGGCTCACGTTCGCGGTGAGCAGTCCATCCAGAGCGCGGACGACGAACCCGCCCTTCTCCGCCGGCTCCACTTCGAAGGCCGCGTCGAAAGACGGCTTCGACTCAGGCGCCTCGTCCGAGACGATGATTTTCACCGGCCCTGCGGCCAGAAACGCGAGTTCGTCGGCGCGGGATACGCCGCCGGTCAGATCCACATCGTCCAGCTGGAACGGGATGGGGTTGCCTGCCGCATCCTCGACCCTGAGCGAATCCCAGTTGGCCGCGAAGTCCGTTCCGATAGCCTCTCGGATCTGATCCATTGTAAAGGACACAGGGACAGGAACACCCGTAATCGACTTAACATCGACCACCGCCGACTTGGTGGCGGCAGACGCCCCGGCCGCCATGGCGATCACCATCGCCGCCACTGTCAGCGCCGCCAGAAGGCCCTTGTTCTTGGTTCTCATCTCGAATTCTCCTCCTTGTCGCTCTTGTCGCTCTTGTCGCACTTGTCGCTCTTGTAGCTCTCGTCTCTCTCGTCGCTGCATTCCATAAGTCCTCGATCCTCATGCCAGTTCACGATCTTATCTCCACTCCACCAATGTGTAGCCGAAAGGCTCCATCGGCAGATCCAGCACGACCGTCTCCGCACCCGATGCCGCCGGGCTGGTCAGTCTCTCGTCTCGTACAAGCTCGCCCTGGGCGTCATAGCAGCCCACCTGAAACTGGATCTGGGTCGCCGGCCCCGTCTTCCTGATGTCCACCTGGATCGAACGGGTCAGAGCCTGCCCGGCGAAGCTTCTGGCGAGGAGGACATTCTGGTAGTCGGGCCCGGTCATATGCCTCCACTCCACCAAAGGCTGGAGCACCAAGGCGTCGATGGACGCGTTGAGACTCCGGCTCGCGCCGGCGAACTTCACAGTAACGTTGTGCCGCCCGGCAGACAGTCTGATCGGGCCGGTGAGCTTGTCCATGACGAAGTACTTGGTGTCGGGCGACCCGCTGGCGTCCACGATGATGGGCTCGCCATCGTCTATCGTTATGGCCAGTCCCACCTGCCCCGGGGCCACGGACTGCCGCTCGTAGACGATATAGGGGATGAACTCATCGTCCTCAGGAATCGAGAAGCTCAGCTTGAAACTGTCGCCGGACCTGGCCGTAACGTAGAACTCGCCGCTGGGGATGCCCTCCCCCGTCCAGCTGGCCCACATCTTGCGAGGCCTGCCCGATGCGGGTTTGTCGAACGACTCTGCTTCCACGACTCTGAAAGGATACCTCGCCCGTGTGGCCAGGTTCATGTATTCGCACGCCTTGGGCACGCCCGCAAGCTCAACTAGAGTCGTCACCGCCTCGATGGTGGACTCGGCGCCCGCGTTGAAGCTCACGCCGATGCCGCGCTCCGGCCCGGGCGGATCAATGCCGTCCCAACCGCGGCCGGTTGCGGCATCGTACATGGGATGCCCGGCCACGTTGTTGCCCAGAAACCACGAGCCGGATATGCCTGCCAGCCTCGCATAGATCTCGCGGCCTGTGGCGCGGTACAGCTCCAGAAGGCCGATGGTGACGGTCTGACAGCCGTAGGAGAGCTGGACATAGGTGAGAGGCGCCGGCCCCATGTGGGCGAACAGGCCGATAGAGGCCAGCATGTGAGTGACGAAGCCGTTCGCGGCGCGCTCCGCCGACTGCACCCACTCCTGCTCGCCGAGGACCCTGCCGGCCATGGCCAGCGCGCGAATCTGGTGGTAGCCCCACCCGTGCCAGTGGCTGATCGACCCTCCCCACGGCATGTGCGCTCCGAACGGGAACTCGTCGGGCGCGCCCATCTGAAATTGGGCGATTCCATCGGCGAACATCCGTATCATCTCCGCTACCTTCGGGTCCGGTCGCGCCTGATACAGCTCGCACAGGGCCATTACCACAACCCCTGACGCGTCCGCGCCATCTCCCACGAGCCAGACGGGGATGGTCGTGCCGTGTAGAGTCTTGTACTGCCCGAACAGGGCGGGGTCTCCATCGGTGAGGAAAGCGTGCACCGCCTCGAGCGACGGCTCAATCAACGCCTCGAGGTGTTCGGCATAGCCCGAATCCGGCTCGGCCTGGCCAAATACACGCACCCCGCGGGCTAAGGCCCACATGGCCCGGGCCGTCCACCAGTTGACGCCTTTCTCGCTGGTGGATCCCTTGAGGTTGCGAGCGCCGCTTTCCAGGACGAAGTTGTAGAAATGCCCTTCAGGCGTCCGCATGTACTCGATGAAGCTGAACGCGTCCCGGGCCATGTCGAGGTCGTGCGGGGCGCCGGTGCGCTCGTAGTCTGCAAGGTATGCCAGCGCGGCTCGGGCAACGTCATCCACGCAGCTCACACCCTCGCTGGCAGCCTCGACGTACTTGTATTTGGAGCTTCTGTCGCCGCTCACGGTGGGCTCGCAGTATACCCACCATATGGGGACGATGGTTCCGTCTGAAAGACTAATCTCGTCTCTGAGATGGTCCAGATGAGACAGGTTGATCATATCCCCGACCGCCTGGGCAGATACGCCATACACGACGATGGCCGTGGCCACGAGAACGATCCGTATGATCAACCGGAGCGCGCGTGCATTTCCCATGATACGCATTGTCGATCCTCCAACTCTCTGCTCAGTAGTCGCTCAGTATCTCGTTGACCTTCTCCTCGGCGATCTCCATGGCGGAAGTCGCCGATTCCCGGCCGAGCACCGCGCAATACTGGTACTCCTGAGCGATGGCATCGTACACCTCCACAAGCGGCCGAACATTGTCGGCGCCGCACGTGAAGCGGGCCTGTCGGACGAACCGCGCGAGCATCGGCAGCTTTTGAACCGCGGACGCGAAGGCAGGCGATGACTCGAGGTCGCGGCGGTACGGTATCTGGCTCGTCATCTCCAAGAAGAGGGCATCGTTCTCCTCACTCAGGATAAACTTCACGAACTCCCATGCTTCTTTCGGGTGCTTGCTCGTCGCGAAAATGCCGATGTTCTTGGGGTCGCCGTAAGTCCATACCTCGCTGCCGCGGAGGCTGTCAGGCATCGGCATCGGAACGAAGTCGTATTCGAACTCTTTGGGCTTCATCGACTCGTAGAAGGGGACCGCAAACGGCCCTGTTATGACAGTCGCCACCTTCTGCTGCAAGAACACATCGCCCGGAAAGGCCGACTTGGGAGCGTAACCCAGCCGAAACAGGTCGGACAGGAATTGCATCGCTCCAACTCCGGCGGCATTGTTGAACGCGGCTCTGTTATTCTCAATCAGCGTCCGACCACCGCTCGCCGCTGCATACAGCGTGTAGAAGTCGAAGAACCTCTGCCACCATATGGGCTCTATGTTCAGGTAGATCATCCACTGATCCGTCCTGCCATCGCGGTTGGTATCGCACGTTAGCTTCGCGGCCGCCGCCAGAAAGCCGCTGTAGCTGGCCAACGATGCAGGGTCGACGCCTGCGGCCCGCAGCATTCCTGCGTTGTAGGCCAGCATCAAGGGGTTGGACTTCCATGGCGCTTGGTAGTAGTGGCCGTTGGACGACCTGTACTGCTCCAAGATCCCGTCCGGCAGACGCCGCCGCATGAAGCTGACGAAATCCGGGAAGCTGTCCATGCGGTACAGCCCACCCGCCGCGACGAACTGCGTCACGACGCCGGGATAGATGTTGGCGCACACATCCGGCGTAGTACGTGCAGCGATCGCCGCGAGCAACGCCTCCTCTGTGGATCTGGACGCAGGCAGCGGCTGCAGCTTCACCCGGATGTCGGACCTCGTCCGGTTCCACTTCTCCACAACCGCTCGTGCAAACTCGATCTCATACGGGTTGGACGAACACCAAAAGTCGAGCTGTACTTGGCCTCGCGCCCCAGCAGCTGCCCAGCAGGCCGCCCCAGGCGGCGAGCCCGCAAAGAGCAGACTCGCCGCTAGGGCCAGAATCGCGAGAGCCACGGTTCGGAATGTCGCCGCAAAACGCGATCTGTTCATCGTCACTCCGACTCCTACCACCCTGCGAGGATGTCGCGCACCGCCTGCGCGGCATCGCGCACCGCCGCCTTGGGCGCCTTCCTTCCCTGCACGCAGCAGAGGTCGTACTGCTTGGAAATGGTGTCGAATATCTCGATCAGGTACTTGCTGTCGTCCACCCCGCGAGTGTACACGCCCTGTTCCACGAACGTGGCCATCATGGGGTTCTTCTCAAAATAGCCCACAAACAGCGAGTCTTTCGCGATGCCGCGACGGTACGGCGGTTGGCTCGTGATCTTTAGCCACAGCAGATCGTTCTCGCGAGACATGATGAACTTCACGAACTCCCATGCCTCCAGCGGATGCTTGCTGTTGGCGAAAATGCCTATGTTCTTGGGGTCGCCGAAAGTGATCACCGGTCCCTGCACACCGTCGGGTACAGGGATCGGGACGAAGTCGTACTCGAAGCCCTCCGGCGCGTTCTGATCATAGTAAGGGACCGACCATGGGCCAGTGATGGTGGAACCGATCTTGCCGCTTAGGAATGCGTCTCCTATCATCGCGCCCTTTGGGCACAGGCCCTTCTTGAAGATCGTCTGCAGGAACGCGAACACCTGCTCGGCTGCATCGTTCTCGAAGTCCACCTTACCCCCGCTAAGCAGGGTCTTGCCGCCGCTCGCACCGATGTAGAGAGTGTAGAAGTCGAACAGCCGCTGCCACCAAGTGACATCGACCGTGGGCGCATACAGCCACTGGTCTGGGCGCCCATCCCCGTCCAGGTCCTTCACCATTCTTTCGGCAGCCGCCAGAAACCCGCTGTAAGTCGCGAGCGACTTCGGGTCGATCCCGTTGGCCCGAAGCAGCTTGACGTTGTATGCGAGCATTATGGGGTTACCCTTCCAGGGGATCTGATACACGTGTCCATCCTTGTAGGTGAAAGCATCGACCACGTCTTTGGGAGTGCGGGCGTAGATGAAGTCGTAGAACCCAGGCAGGGTGTCGTGAGGATACAGCCCCTTGCCCGCGATATACTGGGATATCGCGCCCGGGTAGATGTTGGCGCAGATGTCGGGAGTCGTGCCCGCCGCTATGGCCGCGAGCAGCACTTCCTCGGTGGACCTCGATGCCGGAAGAGGCTCCATCTTCACCTGAATGTCGGGGTGGGCATCGTTCCACGCTTTCACGATGATCTTGGCAAACTCGATCTCCTGCGGGTTGGACGATGGCCAGAAAGACAGCGTAACAGGGGCCTTCGCGCCCATCGCTCCAACCGACAACACGCACGCCAGCGTGACAGCTAGAAGCGCAACCATCGTCGACCTGAAGTTGATTCGCATTCTTCCATCCCTCCGGTAGTCTTTTGTGCTTGGGATCTCGCCAGTTCGCAGCCGATCTGCGGAGGCGACTCGCCTGCGCCGCGCCGCCCTCTCCATGCGTTCTAACCCTTGATGCCCGACAGAGCCAGGCTTTCGATGAAGTAGCGCTGGAAGAAGAGGTACGCGACGATAACCGGGAGAGCCAGCATCATGGCAGCGGCCATTTCCGCCGCTACCTGCGCGCCCGCAAGCCCGCCCACGTGGAACAAGGTAACCATCTGGGGCATCGTCATCATGCTCCATCTCCTGATGACAATGAGCGGCCAGAGCACCTCATTCCATGAACCGATGAACGTGATGATGCCCACAGTGATCAGCACGGGCTTCGAGAGCGGCCAGAATATCTGGAACAGAATCCGATAGTCAGAGCAGCCGTCGATTCTGGCCGCGTCGACTAGGTCTTGAGGAAGCGACTTGAAGAACTGCCTGAACACGATGATCCCCATGTTGCTTATCAGCGCCGGGATGATCAGGGCGCGGTAGCTGTCGGTCCATCCGAGCCTGACTACCAGGATGTACATGGGTATCAGGAGCAGTTGGCCCGGGATCATCATCGTAAGCAGCACCAGGTTGAATATGGAGTCGCGGCCCACAAACCGCAACCTAGCCAGGGCATAGCCCACCATCGAGCTGAGCACCAGCACCGACGCAGTTGAGGTAATCGACACAAACCCGGAGTTGAACAGGGCCCTCCCTATGGGTATCTGCTTAAAGACTGCGCTGTACCCACGCAGGGAGAAGTTCCTGGATATGAGCGCCAGAGTTCCAATCTCATTCTCAGGCTTGAGCGATGCCGAGGCCATCCACAGGAACGGATAGATGAAGGTGAGAGCGGCGATGGTCAGCAGTATGTAGCCCAGCGCTTTTGTCAGATTCCGCATTCATTGCACCCCCCCCCGCCTCGTCACACCGGCTGATCGGTGTCAAGCAACCTGCGTTGGATGAACGTGACGATGAATATCATGATGGCCAAGGCAAATCCTATCGTAGCCGCATAGCCCATCCTGAGGAACTGAAACGCCTGCTTGTAGAGGTAGAGCACCACCGACAGAGTACTCTCTGCCGGGCCGCCGCCGGTCATCACGAAGGGCTCAATGAAGAGACTGAACCCGCCGATGGTAGAGAGTATCACAACTAGCAGCATCACCGGCTGCAATAGGGGAAGCGTGATCCCCCAGAACTGCTGAGTCCTATTGGCGCCGTCGATGCTTGCCGCCTCATACAGCTCGGGCGGCACGTTCTGCAACCCGGCCAGGAACAGGACAATGTAGAATCCCATGTTCTTCCAGGTAGCCATTATGGCGATTGAGTAGATGGCCCAGGCCGGATCGGTAAGCCACGGCACCGGCTGCATTCCGATCCGAGTAAGTATCAGATTGAGTACGCCGGCATCGGTGGAGTAGAGCTGCTGCCACAGAATCGTGACAACCGCTCCGGATATGACGAACGGCAGGAAAAACGCTCCCCGGAAAAACGACCTGAACTTGATAGGACCGTTGAGGATGACCGCAATCAGGAGAGACAGGACGATCTGCAGCGGAATATGGCAGCACAGAAACTTGAGTGTGTTGACGACTGCGGTCCAGAATGTCGCGTCTCGAAACAATCTTTGGATGTTCCTGAGGCCGATAAACTCCATAGGGGTCACGATGTCCCATCTGTTGAACACCAGAATTAGCGCGAATACCAGCGGGTATGCCGTGAAGAGCAGAAAGTGGGCTATATAGGGCAGCACCATTACGTATCCCACCTTGTTGCTCGTCCGGTATTGCTCCGCGAGCCGCCCAAAGAACGGCCGCCGCGCTCGGGCGGGCCCAACCCCCGCGATTTCCGGCACATGTATCACCTCCGGCGCGTAATCACTCTCTGGGCCTCGGCCCGGTGGAGCCACGCACGATCAGCTCGGTGCAGACCGATATCTTGTATGGAACGCACTCCGAGCCGCCGTCTATCAGCTCTGAAAGCAGCCTCGCCGCATGGCGGCCAAGATCCGTCTTGTCGACTCGTACAGTGGTCAGCGGAGGGCTGGTGTGGGCTGCCGCCTCCACGTCATCGAACCCCACGACCGACACATCCCCGGGAACAGCAAGCCCGAGACCGAGCATGGCCTTCATGACCCCAAGGGCCAGCGAGTCGTTGGCAGCGAAGATGGCAGTCGGTTTCTTGGACCTGCTCATCAGGCGCGTCGCTGCCGCGAATCCCCCCTCTACGCTGAAGTCCAAGACATCTTCATAGATGACCGACAGCTCCTGCCGAACCGGCAGCCCGCGCGCTTCCAGGGCCTGCCGGTAACCTTGGTGCCTCTCGTACAGTGAACTGTGGGTCATGGGGCCCGACACGAAGGCGATATCCTCGTGGCCCAGGTCTATTAGGTGATCGACCGCCTCGCGCGCTCCTGTGATGTTGTCAGTCATCACGCACGGCACTTTGGGAGAGATGATGTTGTTGTCCACGAGCACGAGGGGAATCTCCAGCGATACTATGCGGTCGATGTACTCGCGGTCTACATCGCACCCGGCGAGTATTAGGCCGTCCACACGCCGCTCGGACGCAAATCCGCATATCGCCGCCATATCCTCGTCGCGCTCGCCGAGGGTCGAGAACAACACATGGTATCCATCTTGCCGAAGGCTTTCCTCGACGCCCACCATAACAAGGCCATAGAACGGATCGGATACCAGCGATCGCAGGTGCCTGTTGAACATGATACCGATGGTGTTGCTCCGCCGCCTAGGGGTCGCCTGGATTGGAGTCGTCGGATACTCAAGCTCCCGGGCAATGTCAAAAATGCGCTGCCTCGTCTGTTCGCTAATCCGGCCTTTCCTGTTGAGCGCCCTCGATACAGTCGACACCGATACGCCCGCTCTTCTTGCCACGTCTTCAATCGTTACACCCATTCCCTGCCGTCACCCACAATCTCGCAATTCCGCGACGCCGCGATTCTGCGGTTTGCTCATGTTTTTGCGCATCATCTTGCTCTATTCCACGCTCCTCGGGACAAAATCCGCAAGACCCGCCGCGGCGACTCCGATCGAAGTGTCGGCCGCGCCATAGTACACATACACAATGCCATCGCTCACCACTTGCCCACAACTGAACACCACGTTGGGCACCCAGCCCACCCGCTCCCACTCGAGCTCCGGCTGCAGAATCGGCTCGCTCTGGCGGTAGATGACCTTTGTGGGATCGGCCGGGTCAAGCAGAGCCCAGCCCAGCCTGTACGCGTTGGACGCATCCACGCCGTGGTATATCAGGGCCCATCCGTCCGCTGTTCTGAAGGGCGGACCGGCAATGCCGATGCGCTCGGACTCCCATGAGTTCGGCACGGTTCTCATCACGATTGTGTGATCCGTCCAGTTCACCAAGTCGTCGGAGAAGGCCATCCAGATATGCGGCCATCTGCGGTGGAACATGGCATAGCGCCCACCGATCTTGGCCGGAAAGAGCGATGCGTCCTTGTTGGGCTCATCTAGCGCCACGCCATGGCGCGACCAGTTCACGAGGTCCTTCGAGCTCGCCATGGATATTCGGTGATCGCCGTCGAAGCGCGCGCCGTACGCCGTATACATCATGTAGAACTCGGCCTCGCCATTCACCTGCACAATACGTGGATCCTCAACCCCGCGCCGCTCTTGCTCGCCCTCGCCGGCAAACACCGGCCTGTCATGCCTCACGAAACTCACTCCATCGAGGCTGACTGCGTGTCCCATGGACGATACATATTCGCCGAATCTATCATGGCTTGGCAAGTCGCAAGCCCGGTAGATGAGATGGAATACCCCGTCCGCACGGATAGCGGCGCAGTTGAACACCGCCGACCGCTCCCACCCATGCTCGGGCAGGGGACGCAGAATGGGCTGACCGGAGAGACGCTCGAGTTGCACCATTTCCAGACCTCCATCGATACTGCATATTTCGAAACTGCCATGCTTCCAACGAACGCCGCAAGGGCCGCAGCGCTACCTGCAGGCGCGCAATTGCGCAGTTGATTTGCGCGTATTTGCGCTACATATGTTCTGCATCGAATCCGATTATCCTTCTTGCGTCTTCATTTGCGCATACATTTGAGCTAGATACGTACTCATGAAGGGGTACACTGACACAGAACACAGCCTATGAGAACCCTACACGATGACGATAGGCGCGAAGTCGGGGGGTGCCGATTGGAGCGAGCCGAATGACGATGCCGACTGGTTCGGCGCAGATCACGTGCACGCGACCCGGCAATGCCGAGATGACTGTCCTGGACTCCAAGGAACGTCGACTCAGCTCCGGCAGTCACGGGCTGGATGACGTGATGCATGCCACGGTATCGGTAAAGCGCGAACAAAGATACTACATCGTCATCACGATGCAGTGTCGAAAGAATACGACATGCACACACCGTATGAGCTTCTGGTCACTCTCAAGTGTTGGCGGCGCTTCACCGGTTGGCGTTCAACCCGGCTCTGATAAACACAACTCCGGACGCCAGCGGAGGCAGGCCGAGAAGCAAGGCGGTGATCGACAACAGACGTGACGACAAATAGCCGAGCGTCCACCACGCGCCCCATACCAGCGCCAGGATGGATGCCCCTTTCAGAAACCGCTGTCCCATTGGTCTCCGCCTCCTCGTCTTGTGGTTCCGTCAGTACTCAGTATAGTGTACCGGACCGATGTTCACTACAGCCAGCATCCCTGCCGGGCGATTCCCCGGCCTGGGCAGGGAGTATGCTTCCAAAGCTTCGAAGAAGAGCAGTTTCGCCGCGGCCTGAAGGCCAATGTGGCTCAGAGCAACCATCCTCAGGTACCAGGAGAAGTATCGGAGCAGGTATTTCGTGGCTACGCCGTGAAACGGGCGCAGCCAATACCGGAAACGGTACAGCAGACTGCGGGCGTTTCTGACGTGGTAGAGGGGCCCTGGGTTTATGCGGTCGGCAGAGTTGAAGCGCCCCCTGCGTCTGCCGATCCAGTTCACGCGGCCGAGCCAGTCCATAGCTGGCCTCGCACAGCCGAGAGGAAATCACCGATGATCGCGGGCGTGGTCGAAGAGCTCCAAGCTATGCGTTACCCACATAGCCGAGAATCGTTCCCAGTCCGCGGCCGTCGATCTCGGTGTGCTGCACCATGTCGCTTCGGCAGACGAATGGGACTCTGCAGGCAGAGCAAGTCTCAAGAGCCAAGCGCTAACTGCCTGGTTGTTCGCCTGCAGTATGGATCAGACCACATGGCACGGCATCGATGCTCTCCAGTTCTGCGGCAACCGGTCGACGTTCAGGATGATCTAGCCTTCCCCCCCCAGCCAGTTCCATGGATGTGGGCAACGCACAGGTAACTTGACCCAGGCGGTCTACGTAATGCTCGCCCTGGTGCCCGAAATCGCGTAGTATGGGGGCTTGCGCTCCGCGCGGGCCGCCGGCGCGAAGAGAGGCGCCGCGGCCCGCCGCTCGTAGCTGCGGCTCGTGTGTGGGAGGAACTTGCTCCGCGTTGCGGTCGGCGAGCCCACCCCCGCCTTCCTGCTTCCCGAGATCGCGGCCGCTCCATAGACGTAATCTAGGTAGCTCCCCGTAAGTCCTTGCGCCATGCATTGGCGTGGAAGCCCCGCGGCAAGCGGTCGCGAGTTCCAACGCCCGGCACGAACCAGAAAAAGAGCGTGTTCGGCGCACCGGACGTCTCGATGCTCGCATCGGCAATGCGCTTGTGAGCGCCGGATTCGTTGGTGAAAATTCACCGAGGGTCAAGGCAACGCGGGCATTAGCGAGTCTGACGGCTGGAAGTTATTCGGTACCTGCGGCTTTTCCCGCAGGTACCAGAAACTGCCTGAAGCTGAGGCCGCAAACCGTGTTGGCGTCTT
>ENA-UOOH01002044-UOOH01002044.1-fermentation-metagenome-genome-assembly--contig:-NODE-2044-length-18322-cov-9.699075_pt1 | contig 18322 bp, 14 predicted proteins | sample MGYA00245778_ERZ724025 | MGnify/ENA primary metagenome ERZ724025 (study PRJEB28704, sample SAMN03018313) | fermentation metagenome | biome: anthropogenic terrestrial biome; feature: soil; material... | reverse complement strand
ACATCGCCTTTACACGGCGGGGATCCTGAGTTCGAATCTCAGCGGGCCCACTCTTATTATTGTCCTTTTTTTCTGATTCTAAGTGCTTATTGAGCTTTTTTTCTAGTGCTTCAAGCCTTAATTCTAAGTCTGATTTAACTTCAGGTTGTGTAACTTTAAGTTCAGCATTGAATTCTTCATCCAAAGAGATTACATATAACGGTTTACCATTGTACTCTGTCTTGAATATGTGTGCAACTTCTCCCGCAAGATTCACTTCCGATTGTGGGAGCCTTATTAAAGGATATGTAATCTCTGGTTTTACCCTATGTTTCATGACTTTGGATTTTCCCAATAATTTCATTCTTCTACCTCTATAATATCAAGTAAAAGGTTACTAAATATTTATGTAACTTTCCCTTTTCTGATATATGATTAGAGTTGAAGAATACTGTATGTATGCGATTATTGTTGTAATTGCCAGCGGCTATAATAATCTAATACTGCTTGATATATCTCATCTACAGTATTAAAACTAAATCTCGATGGCTGCTTATATTTAAATATCATTTCACTGGCTAGCTTCAAGTCAGCTAATTCAGCTTCTCCAAGAACCGCTTGCCCAGGTACTGTTGATCCTCGTGGTAAATTATGGCTTTCTTTTGTTTTGTTAATAAAATAGAGTTCTTCAGGAGAATCTGCACCTATTAACATATCATGGTGGAAGAAATGCTCTAGCAGTAAATCGTCCTTTATGCACTCAAAATCAATTTTTTCTTCTATTCTCAAGCGCATTGCGTCTAACATATATCTTATAAGGTCTTTTTCATCTATTTCCTCGGGTATTTCCTCAGGTATCTCTTCAATGATCTCTTCAATACCTGATAATTGTGTTTTGAAAATTAGGTGAGGAATTTCTTTTGGGAAACCTGGAAACTTTTCTTCAAATAATTTTAAGAGCACGTCTTCAGCAAAAGACCTGTATATTTCCCACGGATGGGCCTTAATGGTATTTATAAATTCATCTTCCGACATTTTAAAATCTGAGTAGTGTTTTATATGCGCAAAGTAACACAATTCTAAAAGTTCATCAATACGTTGATGTCTGTAAGATCCAATTGTATTAATGTAAATTTTCCAAATACCTCTATCAAGTCCTCTGCTCCCAGTTTCAATACTTGTATTGAAAAAAGAAGCCGATAAAAGCAATTTTAGGTAAAAGCTTAGCCAATCTGGGCTGTTTTCAAAATGTTCGTGTTCCTTGAGCACTATTTTTATAGATTTTTCATAGTCGTTTAAACGAATTTCGGGAAACTGCTGTTTTATATTTCTTAGATTTTTTAGTTTTTTGATATCCCAATAGTTCCGCAGACCCTTCTTCTCAGGTGGAATTAATTCTATACAATCTAGTTTCTGCAGATTATGGAGGTGCCTATTGATATTTCCCTGATCCATAATGTTATATCTCTTCAACAAAAACTCTCGAATAGCTGGCTCTCCAACAAGTTTCTCATTTTTCAGAATAAACTTCAATATGCTGGATTTTACTTCGCCTACATTCAGCCTGTCTCCTTGTTTCTTTGGCATATCGTGTATATCAACTGGTATGTATATATACATATGCTTAAAAACGATGGATAAAAATGATTCTACTGAGGGTGTAAATTAGCTAAACTAATGTTTTGAAGCATTTTCTTTTTATATAAGAACCTTATAATAATGTACTAAATGTATCCAATTTAAAAGGAGTTCAAAAACATGGAAAATAGTTTTCCGAATCTCATTGGAGATAAACTCCCAGTCATTGCATATGTTGACCCTGCAACGTTTTCTAAAATCGAGGCATTGCGTGGGGATATTTCCAGAAGTAGATTTGTAGGAAAAATTCTTAAAAAAAGTATTGAGCAGTAAAAATGAAAATTGAAAGACCGTGTCTACTGTGTGGACAAAAAAGCAGTTCGATAGACATGAACCATTGGACGACAATTCTGGCTTACTGCGCATCTCTAAAAAATTACGTGAATTAAGCATGTAAAAGCCCAAACTGGCAGAGGCCATGCAGCGAGTGGAAAAAGTACATATGACAAAGTGAAGAAACAAAGGCCAGAGCAATCTGGAAAGTACGTCATGGACACAGAATTTAAAAATATAGCAAAAAGGGTACGGTAAGAAAGATAGAAACATTGGAATGCTTTCCACAACTTTTCCAACGTTTCCATTGTGTTGCCAATTCTTTTGAATAACCAAAAGCTCACTTATAGCTAAGTGACTAAACCAAGTATTACTTGATAGTATATATATGTTCTCTTGTCTATAAGCCTGATGCTACGGTTATCAAGCCTGAATATAACATATCTTCTGCCGTAACCCCCCTCAATTTTTAGGGGTCAATTAAATGATAATAAACAATAGAAAAATCTTCTCTGAAGATGGAACGGATATTACACCAAACATAGAATTCCAATATAATGAAAAAAATTATGAAGATACTGAAGACAACTCATACAAATTCACTGAAAAAGATTTCAACATGTGTAACCTGTTTTTTCAAAGTCTTCACGTTCACAAGTCAGTAGAGAATGGAGATTTCCAAAACCCTTTTTGGAATTTCGTAATTCCTGATACTGAGACAGAAAAACACAAAATAATCAAAGTACCACATGAAAAGGCTTTTTCACCACTAAAAATAATGAGGGCTTTCCAAGGTGTAGGTTTTCCAGGTTTCCCAAAAATCTTTACTAAAAAAAATAAAGGCTTTTTGTGGGAGAACTTTATGGATTTCATAATAGAGAGGTTCGAAGATGCTGCCATAATAGAAGAAGACCCATTAGATAGTATATCTGAAGCCTTCATCTGCAAATTATGCGAAGTTGCACAAAGGGATGAAGAAATCTTCTATAATGGAAATGTAAAAGAGTGCGGAGCAGTGTTTGAACGAGAAGGGATACTATGCTTTAACGTGAAAACAAACTTAGTAAACGAGCTGATATCCGAAAACAGATTACCCATAATCACTAACAAGCTATCCACTAACCTTAATAAAAAGAAATTCAAGCTATACAGGACATGGCAGAGAAATGGAGTAGGGCCTCGTATATGGTCTTTCCCAGTAGAGAAGCTCGAACCATACGGTTTCACAGTAAACATGACTAAGAAAGCGAACTACGGAACCAACATTATAACAAGCATGGATGATATTTTCAACCATCAGCCGCAGCCTGAAAATATGGAATTCATAGACAGTAGGACTGGAATTAAGAGAGGTGATATTTAATGCCTCTCCCATCTGAATTCCATTTCATAGGAGTTCCAGGCGCGGGAAAAACTACAGCACTGGAAAATACTATTGAATACGCAATTAATGAACTTGGGATTGCACCACATGAAACAAGGGTTGTGACGTATAGAGCATCAACAGCGATGGAAATTAAAGAAAGACTGGAGAACAGATTCAATCTTTCGTCTAGTGATTCAAAAGAAATATGCTCAACACTTCACGGAATGGCTACAAGATTTTATATAAGTCAGCTTGATGACTCAGATAAAACGCTTGATTTCATGGACGGTAATTGGCTGCACTGGAATGAATTTAAAAATCAGTATGGTCATGATATGCGCCCAGGCGGGATAGACAGTCCTGAAACGAACTCGCAGACATCAACGGCTTATACATACTTCAGAAACACAGGAAGGGATATGGATGCAGTTCTTAACAGAGGTCTGTATTCTGATCCTGATCACCTTCAGAAAGTAGCAGATGACCTAGAGGAATTCAAGAAGAAGAAAAACATCATAGAGTTCAATGATTGCTTAGAGCATGCAGCCCAAGAGAATTTTATTCCTGATGTCAGGATGATACTGATTGATGAGGCCCAGGACTTAAACCCCTTAATGACCAGCATGATTGATAATTTCAGAGGCCACATTGAATATATAGGACTTGCAGGAGATCCTTTCCAAAGCCTTTATCCATTCTACGGAGCAACCTCTGATTACTTAACTGATTTTCCAAACGAATTTACATTAGGAGAGACTAGACGACTACATGAGGAACATTATGATATTGCTAAAAGAATCATTCTAGGGAATACAGGTTATGTTCCTCCAGAAGTAAAAACAAAAGGGAAAGGCGGGAAGGTTTTTTATGTAACTCCAGAAGAGGCAGCAGAAAGAACTTTCCAGCATGTTAAAGATAATGGAGTATTTCACTTATGCAGGACTAATTATCTTTGTTCTCAAGTAGCGCACAATCTCGCAGAAAAAGGAATTCCTTACTTTGGTTCTCTTGGATGGAGAAAAGAAACAGTACACCTATTCAATGGACTTAACAAAGTTGCAGAAGGAAAGGCCCTTCATTACAGTGAACTTAAATCCTTGCAGAAAAACACGCGCATGTTCAGCACTCATGTAAAATTATACCAAATAGAGAAGATAGAGAAAGAATCAAAAACAAAAGAAGGGACAAAAAATTACAGGGTGCTTATGACCGATGCTATATGGAATTTGAAAGCAGCAGGCGCGTATACACTTGTTAATGATGACAACAAAGGAAACATAATGAAGGCACAAATTAAGGGACTACTCAACAAAGGTTTCAAAAGAATCTCCCTCTCCGATGCTGCAAGAGTCAGAGTTATGACCATTCATGCAGGTAAAGGACTAGAAGCGGAAACGGTTTTCCTTTATACTGAAATTCCGGACACGGTGAGTAAAGGTCTGAAACGTGAAAAAACAGCAACTGAAGAGGCTTGTGTGTGGTATGTAGGCGTATCCAGGTCTCTTAAAAATTTGTACGTTGTGGCAACTCCAGGCAAGCAATATAGAATACCAATGCCTTCTGATGGGTGGGATGTTGAATGAACTCTCATCCCTCTAATTTTAAAAATAATAATCCAGCCTCAGAGCTTACGAGAGAACATTATGAGAGGCCAGAAGTACAAAGCATACTACTCGATTTGTGCGCCCTGTCTGCGAACTCTAAGGACGGTTACAGGTGGATTGTAGGCGGGTCTACTGGATGGTACGATAAAAAAGATGGGAAGTACTATGGCAATAGGGGAGACCAGGCGCATTATAATAAAGTAATTCAGAAGTTCAGGACAATTCATTACACTACTGGATTCTTTAATTCAGAGGTATTCAATACTGATTTCAGTGACATGCACAATGACGAAGGCGAAGAGGAAGATGGTAACTTTTTCAGCAAAAGGAACTGCGTTGGAATGTCTGCGCTTTTCGACATTGACACAAAGGATGAAGTAAATGGGCATGGCGCAAACATTGAACTACCAAAAGCAAAAGCAGCAGTGGAAAAGATGGTAAAGTTCATTTGTGACGATCTTAAAAAGTATGCTCCAGGTTATTACTGCGCGGCTTTTTCTGGTGGTGGTGCTTATGTGCTCCTTCACCATTCCGTATTTCAGGAATTCATAGACGAGTGCGCGGGAACTGAAAAGCAGATTGAACGCATGATATCATTGTCCAGTGCCTTGAATCATTACCTATTGATAGTTGAACAGAAATTCAAAGAAGAATATCCTGATGAAAGCCAGTATGTGAAGTTAGATAGGCTTAATCAACCTAAGCGCATGGTTAAGGCCCTCCTGAGTATCCACAAGAAGAAGCCTTACGCAGTAATTCCGCTTGATCCGGAGAAACCTATAATTGACTTTGAAGCTGCAAGACTTCCATTAAGTGATGAAGTAATCCAGAGGTGCAAGAACTGGTATAAAGCAGGAACTGCAAAGCCTGAGTTTGTGCCTATGCTGGAAACATTAATGGTGCAATTAAAGAAAGAAGGAAAGCTTTCTAAGGTATACGATTATGAACCCTTTGAGACCCCAGAAATTCAGGAGATCCCGGGGACGGAAAAGTTTCCTCCATGCATGAAAAGCCTTATCAACAGACCATATGGAGGAGAAGGCCAGACCAGAGCTTTAGGGCAGTTGGCTGCCTTTCTTGGGGAAATTGGATGGGAGAAGAAAGAAGCCTATGATCTATGGATTACAGTGGCGAAGAGATGGAAGGCAGAAACGGCAAATATCTTTGACTCATGGTTTAGGCGTATGCACTGCGCAGGATGTAAAAAGATAATGTCAGAGGGTGAAGCATATCCTTTTATCAATCTAGCGCCCTTCCTGCTATGTAAGCCGGACATAAGATGCCTAAAAAGGAAAATGTCAAGTCCTAAGTATGTTGCATCTGAAGAACTTTATTTACAGAGTTTCAAAAAAGTTAGAGTATGATTTCTCTGACTTTTCTATTTTTAGACAAGATTTTTACCGTGATTCCGTTTTTGTGTGGCTCTTGTTTCTCTTTCAGATACTTTCAGATACATGTCATATAAACTGGATTTTATCTGAAATAAAGCCTCTTGATATCGAGTTTTCGTGCATAGTTAAAATATTTTAACAGAGTCTCTAGACCGTGATTCCATTATGGATTTCACATAGAAGGTCATTAAAAAAAAGAAAAACGTGTTTTTTTTATCTGACTTATCTGACTTATCTGACTCTGATATCGTTTTTTATTTGACATATATCTGACTTGTATCTGAAATATTAAGTTTATCGTTTTTTATTACTGTTAAGTTAAGGGTTTAGTATATTTACAACATCCACAAAATGCAACGCACAGTCCTTATACAGCAATTAAAAAAGCAAGCAGCATCCCCGAATTTCCTTTAAGGAAAGTCGAGAGAGGGAAGAAATTCCGGAGCAACAGTCTAAAAAGTATGCACATAGTATAGGAAGCGAGGGTAAACGTATCTTTTAGCTCACCTTAAATCCCAAAAAAACATAATTTACGAAATAATCTTTCTTCCTTTTTCTTCCTTCTCTTTCTCTTTTACCTTCATTTATTTTTTATACTTAGATCCTTATATCTTTCTAATAAGAAGGTGGTAAAATCGCCAGAAAAACGAAACTAAATGATGCTTTAATCAATGAAGTTTCCCAATGCATACGCTTGGGAATGAGCTACTCAGCCACAGCCGGAGCAATAAACATAACTCCTGAAAGCTTCCACAACTGGATGAACTGGGGAAAAACAGGAACGAAAGACCCTATCTATTCTAGACTTTATGCAGCTGTAAGAGAGGCTGAAAGCCTATTAATACAAGACTGTCTGCTCAAGCTCAGGAAGTCAGGCGAAACCGGAAATATAGAATCTGTTAAATTTATTTTAGAACGTAGATTCCCTCAGGATTGGAGTAAAAAAGACAACATCAATGTCCAGGCGCGCTCTGAAAATGTGAATATCAACGTAAATCCGAAGCTGAAGCAGGAAGAGACCGAGAGAATCAGGCAGGCCATTCTTGCAAAACTAGCGAGACCTGTGCAAGATTCGGAGAATCCCATAATAAACGTCACAAATGGAAGGGAAGATAGAACCCTCCATCTTGGATAAAAATAACGTTTGTTGAATGTTTAAACTCTGTGAGAAGCTTGAATGATTAATAAAGTTAATGAGCTTGTCTTATTGCTGGAAAACATTAGATTTCTAGCCTATCTGAGAGCTAGGATCAGATGGAAAGCTGGACAATATACCCTAGAGTCCAGAGTTTTTCCTAGAGTGCTTGAAATATTAACCAAGGAAGTTTTAAGATGTCTTCAGCGGGGCAAATTAAAGCCCGGAGTTAGAGTTTGAACACGATTAAAAAATAAATCTCTTGTTAGAGGTCTAATTTACTAATGTTTTTATCAATTGAAAATCAAAAAAGACATCAGTATTGATTAATCGAATCTTAAAGTATATTTTCGATAAATGTTATTATTTTTTTGTAATTTTTGCTGTTTCTACACTTTTTTGAATTAATTACTAAGTGAGAATACAATGATATATCTGGTTTATGTGTATCTTTTGTAAGGTTCAAAAATGATTCAATATCTTTATCTACCCTTAAACAGTTAACAATTGTTCCATCTCTTTTCATATCTTCAATGTATTCGTTCAGTATTTTGTGAGATATTTCTCCTGTTACTTTGTCGTGATCTCCATCGTAAAGAATCCAGGTACTAATCCCTAAACGGTTCAATAAGTGTGCAAATTTATAAAAATGTAATTTTCCGTTTACGTCTACAACCATTACATCAGAAGTTTTATTTGATGTAAAGAATTCTCCAAGCTCGTTGTCGAACATAAAAGAAATTAAAGCTTTTTCTGTAGAACCTTCTACTAATATAACCTTCTTACTTAGGAAGGCGTTTGCTCTTTGAGGATCAATCCATAAAAGATAACGTAGCTCATCTTCTATTGCAATTTGATCTATTTGCTCCAAAGTTTGCTGGACTGTTGAGTCTTTATATTTGGGACATGCTTTTACTATTAGTCTACCATCACTCTTACAGATCTCAGATACATTTTCATGTGAGATTTCGCAAAGGGATGAAATTCCACTATTGATCGAAATTTTCTTAATCTGAGAATAATTTTGGATATTACTCACAAAATAAGGAGAATGTGATGTTACGAATACTTGATCATTTTTAGACAGTGAAATCAATTTGTTTCGGAAATGTTTCTGATGATTGGGGTGAAGAAACAGCTCAGGCTCCTCAATTAAATATAAGGTTAATTTTTTAGATAAAGTACTTAATTCTGCAACATTGCAGAGGAGAGAAAATATAAGTGACCTTTGAAAACCCATACCTTGAGACTCGATAGGTAATTCTCCACTTTGACCATTTTTTGTATATGCTTCAAATGATTTTTTAATTAAATCGTCGACTTCAGGAGGATTAAGCCTAAAATTTAATTCAATGTTTTCATAATCAAGCATATAACTTTCTAGAGAATCTTTTAAAGATTTAAATCCAGTGTCATCAAATATTTCTGAAATTCTTATAATATTTTCTGACACATTGCCATAAAGTTCATTAAATTGATTATGTGTTTTTAGAGTTTCTATTACATACTTATTTATAAGTTTATTAATGGTGGAATTTGCAGTAAATTTTAGGTCATCGTCCAATTTTCTAATTGAAGGAACATATATAGGTTCTATATTATCAAATAGGCTTTTAAGTTTGATATTTGAAATATTTACATCTTTTATTTTATAGCTTGGACTTTGGTCTTTTTTTTCGGTTGAATTACGATCAGCAAATGCTTCAAGATCAAGTTCATGTTGTTTAACATAGCTAGTAATTTGCTCTGGAATCTCATCTCCTTCTTCAAACGAAAAAACCATTTTTACTGAGGGATCCCCTTTAAACTGTCGATTGATATCTTTTTCGCCTAATTTTATTTCGTTAAAGAACCATCTAATGGCAAAAAGGATATTACTTTTTCCAGTATTATTTTCGCCGATGAAAATATTATAGTTCTCTGAATTGAAACTAGTTTCAAGATGAGATTTTATACCTTTTATGGTTATTGACTCGATCTTCAAAGTTCATTCCCTCTAAAAGAAATATACTCAGATTTAATTTTTAGAAGTTCTCATCACTTAAAAATATAAAAGGATATTGAAATTATATTCAAAGCTACTTTTACTTTCATTGGAAGACCTTATGCATTATGTCCCACAACCCAGTTTTTTTCGATTTTTCATGATAAGAAAATTGATTGATCTTTCAGAAATCGAGATTTAGATAACCAATCCTGAATTCTGGGATCAGATCAATGACAAAGAAAAGCTTTCAAAACTCCTGCTAAACCTGAAAATGAGATACATTAAAAAACTGTCTAAATTTTCCTATTTTTTGGTTTAAAAATTTCAGCCAGATTTCGCAGCAAAGAAAATTTCAAAAATACCGGGTTCAGTTTGAGTTTGGCTCATTATTTTGCACCCTTTTCTGGACTATTCTCTGGGCCCTTATCTGGACTCTTATAGGGCCCTCAATTCTGCATTGTTGGAAGTACAGAAAGATCCGAAGAATAGAAAATTTTCTTCTGTACTCTATTATCTGCCTATAGAGATCAATACTGAGCCGCTTAACAGATCACAGATTGCACATAGAGATCAGATAGGCTCTTAATAAGTGACCAACTAAGCTGAAGGGATGACCAGATCACATAGCTAATTAAGTGACACCGAAACAGGAGGCACAATCAGAGTCCTTGAGTTTTTGCCTTAGTGAGCTCCTCAGTAAGCCAGGACTTTAAAGTCTAATTTCCTTTCTATTAATACCAGTTTCTTTAAATCAACTTGTTAAGGTTACCATTCTGTTACTGTTACATAAGAGTAACATTTATGTAACATGTCGTTGTTGTATGGTAGAGTAACACAACAGTAACAGAGTGATAACATGCATATCAAATCAGAAGTTTTAAAAGAAATCTTCTTCCGAACCTTTGACAAGGCACAAGCGTATGAACTTGAAATGTGGGCATTGGGACGAGAAACACCTAAGGAGTTAAAGGAGAGCTTGGTACGGTTGCATAAGTTCACGTACCTTGGAGAAGAGGTAAGTCTAAGAGATCTGTTAAAGCAGACCAATATGATGTTAGACCGCTTAATATCTGAGCTTGGCACAGAGGCGGAAGGGTATATAAAAAAGTATATGAAGGTCAGAAGCGAGACTCCTGAAATAGAAGAAGAGATTAAAAGAAGGCTAAAAAGGGAAGCAGAAAGCATTAACATGCTCATTGAGTCTATGAATGGAATATGTAACGAAGAAGTAACACAGAAGATACACACGGAAGACGGGAAGCTGATAAAAGAACGTGTTTGTGTTGTGTGTTCCAGCACATTCAACTCCAATAGGAAGAATGCTAAATATTGCTCTTCAAAGTGTAAACAGGCAGGATACAGAGAAAAAAAAGATAGATATTCAAACTCCTTAATCTAACGAAGAGAATAGGCTTATTATCAGCCTGCCTGCGAGGTTTTCAGGGCATGGCTGGACGAATCACACATTGCCTTTATTAAAAAGCTTCTTGTAAAGGCTTAGAATGAGGTATAAGTTCACAGATGAAATTAAAAGAAGTGTAGTAAGAAATTAGTTTTCTTAGGGAATGTGTACAATAACTGTCAATTCCTTTCCTTCAAATTCTTTTCCCACTGAAGAGAGATGACCATGCCGCCCAAACTGACAAGTAAAGACTTTATCTTCGGAAGTGACTGAGAGATTATCTCTTTCTCTATGTCCTACAATGACTGTAGCTTGGAGAGAAGCATAACCAGATCTAAAACAGACGGGATATCCTCTTTTATCTACGGTACAATATTCGATAATATCTTTCTGTCCTGGAGTAAGGGTCATTGAGCAGGGAATTTTCAAAGGAACGGTTTTTCCTGGTCGCTTTGATTCTCTTGGCATAAGCATACGTATCAACTTATAAAATATATACTTTACGTTAGAATGAGAGAGGTTTAATCCTCTTCATCTACAAAAGGACACCATTCAAAATATTCAGAACCACAGTTTCCAGTGCGAGAACAGAAAATACAATCATCCTTTCACATTTCCATGGATACGAGCTTATTAGTTCTTTATCAGACAGGTTAAATTTGTCTATGGTATTCCAGGCTTCTTTTATGTCAGTTCTTTTATGTCAGTTATTGTTTTCAGAGCATTCCAGATTTGAGTTTCAATTTTTTTGTCATATTTACTACCTCTTTATCTTATATCGTTTTTCTTGTACAATACTAATTGCTCACGTAAAGTATATATACTTTACGTGAATATGGTATATTGCAGTAACATAAAAGGAGCGCAACAAATGAGAATTGAAGACCTTAAAATTGGAATGGCTGTCAGATATGAAAACCAGAAGTGGAAAGGCACAGTAACAGGCATTAGAGCTTCATACAATGAAGCAGTTGTAGTCTTTGAAGGAGACGGAGCAGACGAGTTTATAGAAATCGGTTATCTGAGGCCTTTCTAATCAGGCCTTTTGATTCTTTTTATGTTGTGCTCGGGAAAGGGTGAACGAATATGAGAAGAACAGTATATGAAATGATTTATGCAAGGCTTCAGCAGATGGGAATCATTGACGAATCCGGGAAAATGCAAACTGATTATATGAAATTTTTAAGCTCCGGTTTAATGCCTCTAAATGTGGATAAGCTCACATCTGATACAATCGCACTGGCACACAATGGGAAGCAAAATGGGGATGTAATGGCTGACCCTGATATGGAAGTAAGAATTTATCCTGATCTGAAAATGGCTGAAGCTCTCACATTCAGAAATGATTACATGGGGATCTGTCAAGAAGTATATACATAGCCTGGAAAATACTATCCGAAACTCAAGAAGGAGCTTAATGAGTTTCTGAACAACTGGCTCAAAACTATGATTGAAGTACAGAAGTATCAATTAACAGCATAAGAGAATGAATACAGCCGGGTAATTCCGGTAAAAATATTTTGGTGGTAGCTCCTTTTCTGTAGAAATTAAGATTGCTAAAAAAATGTTATTATTATAAACATTAAGATTGAAGTAATAAAGGGTCTGTAAATCTTTGTCAGCTAACTAATAATACTTTTTAAGAAGGATTACTATGATATGACCTTTTATAGTACAGTCGACAGACTTACCCATGATAAAATCCAATAGTTATTATACTTTAAAAATTCATTTATGACCAATGACAATAGGAAGAACAATATCAATTTATCTACCAGATGCTAATCCCCAAAGCATCAAGATATGCGATTTTCTTGATTCTATTGTTGAAGCGATCTATATTCCTCGAGCTAAATTAGATAGTACTTCTAATATATCAGAGCTTAATCAACCCGGCGTCTATTTCCTTATAGGTGAAAAAGACGAAGTCGGCAAACCAACAGTGTATATTGGTGAATCTGAAGTATTGTCAACCCGTCTAAACGAACATAACAAAAAGAAAGATTTCTGGAATTTAGCTATATGTTTTGTTTCTGAGAAAAATAATTTAAACAAAGCACATATTAAATATCTTGAGAACCATGCATGTGAGCAGGCTAAGTTAGTAAATAAATGCACCCTCGAGAATAATAACACTCCTACTAAATCACCATTAACAAACCAAGATAGAGATTTTACATTACGTTTTTTTGATGAACTGAAAATTATAATTACGACACTTGGCTATCCTATTTTTGAGCAGGCTAAACTAACCAAGAGTAACCTATACTATTGCAAAAGTAAAGATGCAGATGCAGTGGGAGAATACACAGAAGAAGGCTTTATGGTTAACAAGGGCTCAAAGTCAAATATTAAAGAAGTAACATCTATTCAAAAAAGTGTTAGCGTTTTTAGAGCAAACCTAGTAGAAAAAAGCGTACTAAAAGAAAATAACGGGGTATATGTCTTTCAAGAAAACTTCACTTTCTCATCACCGTCTACAGCGGCAGCTGTAGTTTTAGGTAGAAGTGCTAACGGATGGACAGAATGGAAGGACAAAAACGGTAAAACCCTCGATGAGGTTGTAAGAAATAAAGAAAAAGATAATAAGCATTCATCCGAGACTATTTCTTAATATCCTGTCAAACAAAAACTGTTTTAATAAATATCAATAGGTGATGGAGATAGAGTAAAATTATCGTGCCATTGTCCTTCACCTCAAAAACTTACCAACACTAGTGCCTAATTAAAGCAGAAGTTATTTTTAATATACATATTTATTTAATAAGTCCTCAATTTCAGACTCACGATTCATAATGTCATCATGGAGTTTCTTGACTTGTGATTCGATAAGTTCTATCTGTTCAATTAATTGTTGTTGAACTTGGATTGAATCTATTAGGGGCAACTCATAATTTTCCATAAAAATTTTTGGAACTCTCCGATGACCAGATGCGCCTGTCATATGTTTTTTTGCTTCATTTCTAAAGGATTCTCTCTTTATAATGTAATATAGTAAAGGATACAAAAGTTTTTCATTTGATCTCAAAACATAAAATTCAGTACTACCAAAACCAATATTATTCATTAAATTATCTGCAATTGCACATTTTCCATTTTCCATACATGGAGTAATTTTTGCAACTAATACATCTCCATCTCTAAAATAAGTATAGCCTTTTCGTACTTCTTCTAGCCTTTTAATTTCGTTTTTAATAATATATCCATCTGTACTTACAGATTCCATTTCAATAAAAGATACCTTTGTATTATTGGATAGCTTCACTACATCGGTTTTGGATGGATCGATATCTACAAAATTTTTCAATTTAGTTGTTGGGTATTTTAAATATGCATTGCTTAGTATTCCTTCAATAGACTCTTGAAATTTTTTTATTTGTTCTAAATCGGTTTCATTTTTTATATTGATTTGTTCGATTTCGCTAACAATCTGTTTTTGAATGTTCATTGGAGGTACTGGAATTTTTATTGACAATAAATTTTGTTGATTTAATTTAGGAACATTTAACCCTGTGATATATGGAGACAAATCCATAAAATTTAATATAGATACTAAATATAAATCCAAAACTTTGTCCCTTTTTGGCCTTAATACATGTGCATGATTATTTACCCAATATTTCCCTTCTGCAATAAATGAAGAGTTTTCCCCCGATCCCCACTTCGCTCCATCTTCACCAATCAGTATTAATTTTTCATCGAAAATATAATTATCTACATAATCTATAATCCCAGACGCGCCATAATAAGGGTATTGCCCTCTGTTCCGCATATTTTCAGAAACTGGAATTCTTTTTTCATCCAAAACATCAATTAACTCACTGAGTTGTTTTAAACACCATTTGCTATTAATTTTTTTTTTAGAAATTAAAGAAATGGATACATCAAACCAAGTTTTTCCAAAATCAATCATCTCGTATAAACTCGCTAGTTGAATGTGTTCCTTTAATTGGCTATCTATCTCAAGAATATCTTGATTTAAATACGCTCGATAAATGTAACTATTTACTTTTTTTGTATTCATATTGTTGTTTTCATCATAAAGTTTGGTTGTTGGACAATTATCTGCGTCTCTGAATTGCTTTATACCTTCGTGACCCCGCCTATTGCTAAATTCATATCCTAGAAAATCTTTCTCTGCTTGCTTTTCTCCTGCTTTAACTAATACCACTTTTTGAGGATACGTTAACATAAAGTAAAGCAATCTTTTGCGCTCTATAGAAATAATTTTGTCATAAAACAGGCTTTTCAACTTATTCTCATTTTCCACACTTTTCTTACTTTTCAAGTTTTTGACTTCAGACAAATTATTGAACCATTTATTATAATCAACATACAATTCGCAATTTTTTATTGAATCATTCGCATTCTGTTTTATTAGACTTACATAGTCCTCGAATATAATGTCTTTATAAACATGACTTACATATTTACTGAAAGCATTTTCAATCCCATTACATGTCATATCTTTTGGATTCTTAATGAATCCATCTATAAGACTATCAACCATCTGCCAATCAGAATTTTTTCGACGTTGTAAAAATAGAGTTATTGTATTAGTGCCAGTAGCCATAAAAGTGCTTGAGCCAAATTCAACGATTGACACTACTTTAAAATATTTTAAAAGTATTTCCCTTGTATCTGCATAAATACCTGTGTTATTAAGCATACTAGCGGGTAAAATGATCCCTGCATAACCGTCTACTTTAAGCAATTGTTTTGCTCTCTCTACAAACAAACATTCGATTTCCGAGCTTCTTTCGTTTAAACGACTGTATAGTTCAAATGATTCATTGCCATGATTCAATGTATTTTTAAAAGATTCTACAGAGTATGGGGGATTAGCTACTAATACATCAAATATTTGGTTGTCTTTTCGATCTCCACCAGTATTTTTTTTCAACAATCCGACATAATCTACACTCTTGCTAAAAGAATCCAACCCATCAGCGTGTATGATATTTGCTTCTCCGTCGCCATTTAAAAAACAACTAACTTTTGCGGTTTTTGCTAATCTGTAGTCTTTCTCAATTCCGTAGATGAATTCTTTTGCCCACTGATACTCATTATCTTTGTAACTCTTAATTGTTTTACAAATATGCTGTGGGTATTTACTTTCATCCAAACAATTACCAAGACTGAAAACAATTTTTTGAATCTCATCCATTAACTCTGTAAGAAAATGCCCACTTCCTCCTGCAAAATCAATTGAATATGGTAAAATGCGATTTTCATTACATCTAATTTTTTCATCTACAATTTCTTTTAATGGAATACTACTTACAATAAATTTTGCGATGGGGACGGGTGTAAAAAATTGACCTGATTCTTGTTTAAGTCCGGTGGTAAGTAATAGTTCAAAGAAGTTGCTTAGAAATTGTTGTTTGTGTGAGTACCTAATCTGATATGGTTGTAGTAGTTTGACAACTTCTTTTACAACTACTGCGTTACTTTGGAATGATGCCTCGTTAAAAACCTCTTTGAATGCAAACTCATTGTTCTTCTGTAGTCTCAATTTACTAAACATTTTTTTTATATCGTTTTTAATTTCATCAGGTAAATCTCCATATTGGAGTTGTGCAGATAGATCATCATCGGAATAGTCGGTAATCTGTTTTTCTAAATAGCGTTCCATCCCTTTCTTATAAAGATCGCTCAACCGTTTTTGTAAGGACTCGTCGTTGTCATCATCTTTCCATTGAAATGCTAATTCCTCATTAAAATTACAATCTTCATCAACAATTTTACACAAAAGCAGATTAAACATTTTATTGAATGCATTTGGTTTATCAGACACCACATTATGCCTTAGTATCTCTGCAAATGAATTAAAAATACGTCCGCTATCTTCTTCTTTTAGTTCTTTTAAATCTTTGCGAACTAAGTTTTTATGAGTGACATTGTATGGAGTAGATTCTTCATCAAAAATTCCATTAAGCTTGAAAATTTTATTCCAAGTATCATATATATCTTCAATATTTTTACCTTTAAAATTATCTTCAACTTCTACAATTCTATTTTCGTACTCAATTTGTTGACGATTGACACGAGATGTATATAAGCATAGATATTTAGTTTCTTGATCTTGTTGATAATACGAAAATAGCTGTCCGCCTTTTTTATTTTTATTTAACATATTTTTTATTTCGTTTTCATACTCAGAACCCCAAGTTTTACATTCTATCATCAAAAATGGCTTTCTCACGTCATCTCTGATTAGAATATCTAAATCACCTTTGTTTTTGCGGCCGAGTAGATATTTTTTTTCCAAAGTAATGGATTCAGGCGAATACCCTTTTTCTAATAACCTATTCACACATTCTAAAACTACGAAATTTTCGTTTTGCGAAAAATTATTAGTAGTCTCTCTATCGATAGTAATTTTCTTGCCATAATCAATGGTTTTATCTATAAAATCTACTTTTAAACTATACCCAGAATGTCGATCAAAAGTTTTGGTATATGTGTTTACATAGCCATCTAACGGAGAGAATCCCATACAATTTAATAATTTTTTTATATATTGGGTATCCATAATATCCATCTCTTTGAAGTGGACATATAAAAGTAAATAATTAAGTATTATAATTAGATATTATATTAAATGCCTTACCAAAAATTAGACAGTTCCTATTATAAAAAATAAGATGGTTTATCCCTTTTTTCAAATAATTTTAGAAAGCTATGCAATTTTTTTAACGCATTTGCCTAAATATGGAATTCGAATCCACAAACTCCTACGAAAAAATAAACCTCAATCTATTGCCTTTGACTTGGCTGCTTGCCGCAACTCCATAAAAAGCAATGAATTAGGATAATAGAGCAAAAAAGTAACTAAAAAAATTAAAAAAATTAATGCGAGAGGTGCGATTCAAACGCACGAACTCCTACAAGACCAGGCTCTGAACCTGGCACCTTTGACCTGGCTGGGCAAATTATAAAGGTAGATAGAAATAATAAATCATAATAATTACTTTTAAGATTTTGTAGAAGACACAGTGAGTCTAAAATTAATTGTTTAGTAATTATGCCTTTAATGGGATATTAAGGCAAGAATGGATAAAACATAATTGAAGTGCTTTGAACTAAAACTTAGAAACTCGTGTGTGAATTTTCAGCGCAAATGGCGTAGTTTTTGCCTTACGGCCACGTATTGTCAGTGCCACACTTTGATAAATAGATATACAGTGGGCATACTCGAACCTTGAACCCATCCAAAATACCCATTTATCTGGACTTCATTTAATTAATTGGTGATGAGGGTACTGCACTAAATAGAGCACAGCTTAAACTACTAAAACATTACTTATACTATTTATTTACTGAGATTAGATAGGAAATTTCCCGATAAGCCTACGGTACTGATTTGCTGCCTGTAGCACTTTATTGAGGTAATGTGCACTTCCAACGGTGGCAGATGCCCTACCTTGAATAAAGTCAGCCACACTTTCTGTAATGCCTTCTTTAATCATGACGTTTAAGTGCCATTTTCTAATGGTTTTTGCAGTCACACGTCCGCTTCTGATGTCTTTCATGACGCTACAATA
>ENA-UOOH01002042-UOOH01002042.1-fermentation-metagenome-genome-assembly--contig:-NODE-2042-length-18340-cov-9.486792_pt1 | contig 18340 bp, 16 predicted proteins | sample MGYA00245778_ERZ724025 | MGnify/ENA primary metagenome ERZ724025 (study PRJEB28704, sample SAMN03018313) | fermentation metagenome | biome: anthropogenic terrestrial biome; feature: soil; material... | reverse complement strand
ATCATCCAGTTCTTTACCTGCTGGAACGAGTTCTCATTCGCGCTGATTCTTGTCAGCAGGGACACCCTGGTCACCCTGCCTGTGGGGATGACTTTGTTCAAAGGCCAGTATTCGACGGACTATCCGGGCATGATGGCCGCCATGTTCCTTTCCATTTTACCCGCCATCGTGCTCTACCTGGCCTTTTCCAAGCAGATTATCAAGGGTATGGTGACCGGGGCGGTCAAGGGCTGAGCGGGCTGTCTGAATTGCCAAATTTAAAAAGTTGAAGGAGCTTTACCATGCGGTTGTGCAAGCAGTACCAGCTGAACGGGCATTGGCTCATGCGTCGGAAAGGCGAAGCAAAGTGGCAGGATGCGGTGGTCCCCGGTTCGGTTTACAGCGATTTGCTCCGGCTCGGGAAAATGGAGGACCCGTTTTTCCGGGAAAACGAGGCCGCGGCACTTCATTTGTGCGATTATGATTACGAGTACCTCAAGACTTTCTCATTGGAGCCGGACTTTTTGGAATGTGACCGGGCCTTCTTGCGCTGCGACGGTCTCGACACTCTTTGCCGAATCTATCTGAACGGAAAAAAGATTGCGGAGACCTGCAACATGCACAGAAGGTACAGCTTCGACGTGACGAAAAATCTTCTTCCGGGCCGGAACAGCCTTAGGATTCTGTTCCTTTCTCCGGTGCGGTATGTCGAAAAGATGCAGAAAAAGAATCCGCTGGTCAACGGAACTCTGGTAAACCCGGGGGGCGTTTCCTATCTGCGCAAGGCGCACTATATGTTCGGCTGGGACTGGGGACCGGCGCTCCCCGATATGGGCATCTGGCGCAGCGTCGCTCTCTGCGGGTTCAAAATGGCGCGCATCAAAAACTGGGCCGTTCGTCAGGAACATCGGGAAGGCTCCGTACACCTGACCGTCTTGGCGGAATTGGAAAAATATACGAAGCACAGGCTGACTGTTCTGGTATCGGTCACTACCCCGGACGGTAAGACGATCCATGCCGAAAAAGATGCCGCCGCCACCGTTTTCTCTCTGCAGGTGGAGATTCGGCAGCCGCAGCTCTGGTGGCCGAACGGAATGGGAGAGCATCCGCTGTACCGCCTTGACATCGCGGTGAAGTGGGATGGGGATGTGCTGGACGCCCGAACCGCGAAAATCGGACTGCGGACCATTTGTCTGAAGCAGAGAAAAGACCGGTGGGGAAGGTCGTTCTGCTTTTCGGTCAACGGGACTGACCTGTTTGCGATGGGGGCGAATTATATCCCCGAGGACAACATCCTTTCCAGATGCAGCAGGACCAGAACGGAAAGGCTGATTCGGGACTGCGCCCGGGCGCATTTCAACCTGCTGCGCGTCTGGGGCGGCGGGGTTTATCCGGAGGACTACTTTTATGACCTGTGCGATGAAAACGGGCTTCTCGTCTGGCAGGATTTTATGTTTGCCTGCGGTGTTTATAATTTTTCCCCCGCTTTTCAGAGAAACGTCGGCGAAGAGGTAGTCGGCGTGCTGCGCCGCATCCGCCACCATGCGTGCCTTGCCCTGCTGTGCGGGAACAACGAGCAGGAGCTTCAATGGATGATAGACGATCGATTCCGGCGCGCCGCCCCGAAGTTGAAGGCGGACTACATCCGCCAGTTCGAGACCTTTATGCCGGAGCTGGCGCACCGAAATGCACCGGGTGTCCCTTACTGGTACGCCTCGCCGTCTTCCGGCGGAAGCTTCAGCCAGCCAAACAGCGAATCGGCGGGGGACATGCACGACTGGGAAGTCTGGCACGGCCGAAAGCCGTTTGCGGAGTACCGGAACGTTTTCCCGAGGTTTCTCTCGGAATTCGGCATGGAATCATTTCCGTGCCTGAAAACGGTCCGCTCATTCACGAAGCCGTCCGACCGGAACCCGTTTTCCCCGGTGATGGAAGCTCATCAGAAGGACAAATCGGGCAATGAGAAAATTCTGTCCTATCTTTCGCAGTACTGCCGGTACCCAAAGGACTTCGACTCACTGCTCTATGTTTCCCAGATTGTGCAGGCAGAAGGAATCCGGTGCGGGGTCGAGCATCTCCGGCGCCTGCGGGGGCGGTGCATGGGGACGGTCTACTGGCAGCTGAACGACTGCTGGCCCGCCGCCTCGTGGTCCGGCATCGATTATTTTGGCCGGTGGAAGGCGCTACATTATGCCGCCCGGCGCTTCTTTGCCCCGGTGCTCGCGAGCGCCCGCGAGCGCGGGAGCAGCGTGGCGCTGAGCGTGACCAACGATACGGGCAAGATGTTTTCGGGCGTCCTATCGTGGCGGCTCAGGACCCGGGAAGGCAGAACGCTGGCTCAGGACAGCCTTGTGGTGGAAATCCCGGCGTTTACCTCCCGCCCGTGCGCGAAGGCCAATTTTGAACGCTATCTGCGCGGCAGGGAGGCGCTGCGCTCCACCTATTTGCAGTACGATCTGATGGCCGACGGCTGGAACGTCGGTGGGGGGACCGTGCTGTTCGTTCCGCCGAAGCATTTCGATTTTACGGACCCGAAGCTGGGCTGCTCCGTCCTGGAGCGGGAAGACAGCTTTCTGGTGGTGGTTTCCGCCGAAGCGTTCGCCAAGTTTATCGAGCTTGACCTAAAAAATGCCGACGCGATTTTCAGCGACAATTATTTTGACCTTTCCGCCGGTGAAACCAGGCGGGTCACTGTCCGAAAAGAGGACCTGTCAGTCCCGCTGACCGGCCCGCAGTTTAAAAGTCTGCTGAGGGTCCGCAGCCTCTATGACACGTTCTAAAAAGTGGCGGCAGGAAAATCCGCGGTCTTCTTCCGATCAGCTTCCCGGAAAATAAGCCTGGACGAACAGAAAAACGGAGAGCGCGACCGCGGCGAAGGCGATTGCGAACTTCAGCGGCCTGGACGGTACGCGGCGCACGATGTACGGGCCGATTGCCCCGCCGACGAACAGGCCGGCGGCGAGCGGCAGGGCGGCTTCCCAGTAAATGTGGGACCGGAAGGCGAACACGATGGCGGCGGTCAGGTTCGACGCCCCCAGCGAGACGTTCCTCAGCGCGTTGCATTCGGCAAATTTCAGGCGGCTGGTGGCCGTGAGGATCGCCAGCATCACGACCCCTCCGGCCGCGCCGAAATATCCCGTGTAGGCCCCCACCACAAAAACGGCGGCTCCGACGGCGACCTCCGCGCCCCATCCGCGCCGGCCGCTTGCTTTTATGCCGGAAGCGGCGGGCTGCCGGCGCGGGCGTATTTCCGGCCACAGAATCAGCAGCGCCGAACCGAAGATAAAATAGGGGACGGCGTATTCAAAAGATTTTGCCGGAGCCGCCAGCAGAAGCAGGCTTCCGCAGAAGCTGCCGCCCGCCGTGAGGGGCAGCAGCTTCAAAAGCTCGCGGAGGTGCCCGTGCAGCTCTCGCTTGGATGTCGCCCCGGAGCCGACCGCGGTAAGGACCAGGGCGGCGGTGTTCGTCACGTTGGCGGCGACGGGGGGAATCCCCGCGAAAAGCAGCGCCGGATAGGAGACGAGCGAGGCGAGCCCTGCCACGGAACTGGCGATTCCGGCCAGAACGCCGGCCGGAAGAAGGAGGACTATGTATTTCCACAGTGTCAGCACAATTTTGCCTTTCGATGCGGCCCGGCAGATTTTTTGGGGCGGGCTGAAAAATTCCGGGGCACGGCACTGTTTTCTATTATAAAAGCGGGAGGGGCGGAATACAATTCTTTTTTTCGCAGGACCTGAAAGGCGAAGCCTTTGCGCCGCCTTGCAAGAGCCGCGGCGGATGTGGTATAATCTTACCCTGATAGAGTATAAATTTACGGGGCTTTTTCGGATAATTTTATCGTTCCGGAAGCAGAATATAATAAAGAGAGGCCGGGGCGGCGAAAGGGAACGGACCGCCCAGCCTACTCTGTATTTTACGGGGTCGGAGGCGCCAGCATGACTGATTCAGGCTATCTGTGCATGAACTGCATGGCCGACATGGGGGGAAAGGAAGTCTGCCCCGCCTGTGGACGCCGGAAAGGCGAGCCGCAGGCGAAAGACGGCCTTCCGCTCGGGACGGTCCTGCAGGGAAGGTATCTCGTCGGGTATATCAAGCACAGGAACGGGGAGGGGCTCGTCTATATCGGTTTCGACCAGGTTCTGAACCTGCCGGTCGGGCTGCACGAGTTCTTTCCGGATTCCATCTGCAAGCGCGCCGGGGACGGCCGGGGCGTGTGCGTCCTCGGCGGCAACGAGCCGGTTTTCCACGAACAGCAGGAGAAATTTCTCAGCTATGCGCGGGATATTGCCCATATGCGCGGGCTTTCGGCCATCCTTCAGATTTACGATATCTTCGGGGAAAATCATACCTCTTACACGGTTTCGGAGTGGGACAACAGCATCACGCTGCGCTATTTTGTGGAACGGAGCGGCGGCAGCCTCGGCTGGAACGCCGCGCGGCAGCTTTTTATGCCGGTTCTTTCCGCGCTGAGCGTGCTGCACGCCCATTCCGTGGGGCATTACGGCGTTTCGCCCGACACCCTGCAGATCAAGCAGGACGGCAAAATGAAGCTGGCCGGCTTTTCAATCGACACGGTGCGCCGGCTGGACACCGAGCTTCCCCCGGACCTTGCGCCGGGCTGCGCCGCGGTCGAGCAGTACGGCGGGGGGGCCGGCCTGGGCGAGGCGACGGATATCTACGGCTTCGCTGCGTCGCTGTTTTTTGCGCTGACCGGTTCTTTTCCGCCCGAAGCCACAAAGCGGCGCGCGGATGCGCGGCTGCTGATTCCGAACGCCATTCTGCGCAGCCTGCCGCCCTATGTCCTGACCGCCCTCGCGAACGCCCTGCAGGTTTCGCCGGAACGGCGCACCGCGTCGTTCGAGCGCCTGCGCGCAGAGCTTTCCGCCGCCCCGGCCGTCACGGCGGCAATTGAGGAAAGCCAGCGGTTCCGGCGCGTTCCGCCGGAGCAGCCGCGCCCCGCCGCGCCGCCGGCACAGAAAGCGAAGCGTGAGGTCCCGGGCTTTGTGTGGGTGCTTTCGTCGTGCGTCGCCATGCTTGCGATTCTCGCCGTCGCGGGGTTTCTCTGGATGCGCTATTCCGGACTGAATGAAGCGGAGCCGGAAACGCAGGCGGCCACGGCCTCTCAGTCCGAGTCGGAGGAATCTGCGGCGGACCTGCAGTCTTCTTCCCAGGCCGGGCTGATGATCGACGTGCCGAACCTTGTGGGCCAGAATTATGCGGATCTCGAGTCCGACCTTTCTTCCCGCAAGGGCGACCGGGAATATCAGCTTCTGCTTTCTTCCCAGCAGTTCAGCGATACCGTCCCGGAGGGCTGCATCCTTTCGCAGGACCCGAAGCCGGGTGCAAAGATGGCGAAGGGGACCGCGATTGTGGTCGTGGTCAGCGAAGGCGCGGCAGTCCGGACTTTGCCGAAGGTCGCGGGCAAGACGCTGTCGGAAGCGTCCGGTGCGGTCACGGACGCCGGCTTTGTCCCCTCCAAGGCGGAAGAGCCGAGCGACACCGTGCCGGAAGGCCGCGTGATAGGCTATCAGGATGTCAAGGAAGGCAGCCAGATGGCCTACGGCTCGCATGTGGTCCTGGTCGTCAGCAGCGGACCCGCCCCCTCGTCCGGCAGCAGCGCTCCGGCGGGCTGAGGCCCGGTTTTACGCCGCGCTTTCCGGAAGGGCGGCAGGCCGGTTTTAAGATGAAAACAGGCTCTCCTTCTTTTTATGGAAGGAAAGCCTGTCTTTTAACAGCCGTAAACCCCGTTCAGTCGCTGCTGAAGGGGAGCAGCGCCAGATGGCGCGCACGCTTGATGGCGACCGTCAGCTCGCGCTGATGATGCGCGCAGGTTCCGGTCACCCTGCGCGGAAGGATTTTTCCCCGTTCAGAAATATAACGGCGCAGCTTCGCCACGTCTTTATAGTCAATCACATCGACTTTTTCCACGCAGAAGGCGCAGACTTTTCTGCGTCCGCGGCGTCCGCCGGAGCGGCGGCCCCGTTCGGGGCGCTCCGACCTTTCGTTTCTGTTGTTTTCAGCCATAAGATTTCTCCTTTTTGATAAAACCGAGCCTCTCAGAACGGCAGGTCGTCGTCGGACGGAATTTCCTCAAAATCTCCGTTTTCGCCGTTCGAGTAAGAAGGCGCGGGCTGATTCTTATCCGCAGCGGGCGCCGGTTTCTGCGCCGGCTCCGGTTTCTGCGCCGGGCGGCCGCCCGGCGCGGAGGAGTCGCGCTTCGGCTCGGCGAAATGGACGTTGTCGGCGACAATCTCGAAGGCCTTGCGCTTGATGCCGGACCTGTCGGTATAGGTCCGGGTCTGAATGGACCCCTGCACCGCGGCCAGCTGGCCCTTCCGAAAATATTTGCACACAAATTCAGCGGTATTACGCCACGCCACAACGTCGATAAAATCCGTCTGGCGCTCTGCCCCCGCCTTTACATAGGAGCGGTCCACCGCCAGGGTAAAGCTCGTCACCGAAATCCCGCTCGACGTGTGCCGCAGTTCGGGGTCGGCGACAAACCTGCCCATAATCACAGCCACATTCAGCATCTTCGGTCACGCCTCTTTCTTCTCGTCCGCTTTCGGTTCTTCCGCCTTCGGGGCCTCCGGCTTGGCAGGCTCCGGCTTTTTCTGCGGAATCACCCGTTTGACAATCAACGAACGGAGCACGCCGTCCGTAATGTTGTAGACACGGTCCAGCTCTGCGGTGAAAGAGGGAACGCTGGTGAAGTTAATCAGCGTGTAATACCCTTCTTCTTCCTTCTTGATTGGGTAGGCCAGCCTGCGCTTGCCCCACTCGTCGACACTGTCGACCGTGCCGTGCGCCCCGATCAGGTCCTTGAACTTCTGGACCGCGGCGGTGATTCCGTCGTCGCCCAGTTTTGTGGAAAGGATAAACACGGTTTCATAGGCATTTTTAATCTCTGGCATTCTTTGCACCTCCTTTTGGACTTCAGGCCCCCGGACACGCCGGGAGCAAGGATGCGGGCTGTTTAAACAGTCCGATTTATTATTATATCAGCGGCGCGGCTCCCCGTCAATAGGAAGCTCTGCCTTTTACAGGTTTTTGCAGAAATCCTTGAGATAGGCCCGGAACTCGGCGCCGATTTCCGGGTGCTGAAGGGCAATTTCCACCTGGGCCTTCATAATGCCAAGCTTATTGCCCATGTCGTAGCGCTTGCCGGTGAATTCGACGGCCACCATTCCCTCGCGCCGGGCCAGCGTGCGCATGGCGTCGGTCAGCTGGATTTCGCCGCCCGCGCCGGGCTGCGTTTTGTCGAGAATTTCAAAAATCTGCGGCGGCAGCACGCATCGGCCGAGGATGGAATACAGCGAAAGGACCTTGTCCGGCGTGGGCTTCTCGACCATGTCGGTGCAGCGGAACAGGTTGTCGTGAAGAGGCTCGACTTTCAGGGAGCTGTATTTATAAATGGCCTCTCTGGGGACCTTGTTGACCCCAACGACCCCCTTGCCGTACTCGTCGTAGGCGCGGATGAGCTGGGCGCACGCCGGGTCCTTGCCGATAATCACGTCGTCGCCGTACAGAACGGCGAACGGCTCGTTCCCCACGAAAGAGCGCGCGCAGTTTACGGCGTGCCCGAGGCCGCGGGTCTCTTTCTGGCGGACGAAATAGATATTCGCCTTATGAGCGATTCCGACGATTTCGTCGAGAATCCGCTTCTTTTCCGGTCCGCCGTTGGAAAGCCGCGCCTCCAGCTCCGGGGCACGGTCAAAATGGTCTTCAATCAGGCCCTTGCCGCGGTTGGTGATAATCAGGATATCCGTGATGCCGGAGCGGACGGCCTCTTCCACAATATACTGGATGGCGGGCTTGTCCACGATGGGCAGCATTTCCTTCGGCATGGACTTTGTGGCGGGAAGAACCCGCGTCCCAAGCCCCGCGGCGGGGATGACGGCTTTTTTGACTTTCACGGTAATCGCTCCTAAATTCTAATGTTTTTATTGGAACAGAAAAAAGGAAAGAATGAGAAAGCAGATGCAGCAGACCACGGCAAAGGCCATGTTGACGCCGCCCTCTTCCTGCAGGCGGGCCGCGACGGCCCCGGGCTGCGAGGATTCCCGGCGGATCTGACCGACCCTGCTCAGGCAGAATTTCAGGTACAGCCGGTTGCCGATAAAGCCCGCCACCAGCATCAGGATGAATTTGACCAGCAGAAGCAAGCCCGGCAGCGCGAGCAGCACCTGCTGCTGCGCCGGAAGGGCGTAAATCAGCTCGGAGAGCCGCATCCACTGGGCGCCGGAAATGCCGTACAGGGTGGCGCCGACAATACCCGCCTCTTCCATCAGACGGAGGTAGGCGGGGTAGCACAGAGAACTGATATAAAAGTACAGAAACGTGAGCGCCCCCATCGCCGCCGCGAAGATGGCCCCCACGCGGTACTGCTTGCGGTACAGCATCCACATTCCGCTGAACAGAAAGGAGGAAAAATTGAACCGGTTTCTGCCGAACAGCTTCATGTCCCGAAAGAGGGGAAGGTAATACTGCGTGTTGCTCTGCACGAATTTGGCGAGGTCGCCGGCCGGCACGCCCCCGATATCCTGGGTGGGGGCGACGCCCCCCAGCGGGTCGAACCCGAACGGCATTCCGCCGCCGGGGTAGCCGTAGCCGGGGTAGCCGCCCGGCGCTCCTCCGCCGCGGGGCGTCCCCGCGCCGTACGGTGCGCCGTTCCCGCTCAGCGGCAGGCCGCAGTGCGAGCAGAACAGCGCGTTTTTCGGGTTCGGCGCCCCGCACCGCGGGCAGCGTTTGGTGCCGGCGTTCTCCGCCGCTGCGCCGTCCGGCTGCGGGGCCTGGCGCGGCGGCGTCCATGTAAAGGTCCCATGCCTGTCGGAGAAGGCGCATTTGCCCACCCGTTCATAGCATTCCCTGTGGTATGGCGCGCCGCATATCGGGCACACGACGATATCGTCCCCCGGCTGGAACGGCTTGCCGCAGACGGGGCATTTGATACCGGTATAGTTCATCTTTGCAGGACCTCCCATTCATCACGCCGTTTCTATTGTAGCGAAAACGGCGGAGAACTTCAATCTTTTCGCCCTTAAATTTTCATTCGGTTCACAATTTGGGCTGCATTCCGGCCGGATATCCTTTGACTTTGCCCTTGAAATATCTTATAATTTATAAGTTACGGAGACCGTGCAGAGAAGACGACCGAAGGATGATACGATGCTACAATATGAGGAACTGAAACTTTCGCTTCAGCAGCTGGAGCCGCAGCTGAAGGACCTGGCCGAGGCGCTGGGGCTGGACGGCCTGCGCAAAGAAATCGCGGAGCTGGACCAGAAGGCGGCCGAGCCGGGGTTCTGGGACGATACGGAAAGGTCGCAGAAAATCCTGCGGCGCTCCAGCGCCCTGAAAAACAAAATCGAAGGGTACGAGAAGCTGAAAAGCGCGTACGGCGATCTGATGGCCCTGATTGAGCTTGCCGACGAGGGGAAGGACCTTTCGCTGCTGCCGCAGGCCCAGGAGGAGTTTGAAAAATTCAAGCGGAATCTTGAATCCCAGCGTCTTTCCACGCTGCTGACCGGCGAGTACGACGGCAGGAACGCCATCCTGACCTTCCACGCCGGGGCCGGCGGCACCGAGGCGCAGGACTGGGTGGAAATGCTGTACCGCATGTACTGCCGCTGGGGCGAGCGCCACGGCTTCGGCGTCAAGACGCTGGATACCCTCGAGGGCGAGGAAGCGGGCCTGAAAAGCGCCAGTGTGCTGATGGAAGGGGAAAACGCCTACGGCTTTCTGAAAAGCGAGGCGGGCGTGCACCGGCTGGTGCGCATCTCTCCGTTTGACGCTTCCGGCCGCCGGCACACGTCGTTCGCCTCGCTGGAGGTCATGCCGGAAATCGACGACACCATCGAGGTCAAAATCAATCCCGACGACATCAAAATCGACTATTTCCGCGCGAGCGGCGCGGGCGGGCAGAAGGTCAACAAAACGTCCTCCGCGGTCCGCCTGACCCATATCCCCACCGGCATCGTCGTTTCCTGCCAGGTGGAGCGCAGCCAGTACCAGAACCGCGACGTCGCCATGCGGATGCTCAAATCCAAGCTGATGGAAATCAAAGAGCGCGAGCACTTGGAGCGCATCGAAGACATCAAAGGGGTCCAGAAAGAAATCGCCTGGGGCTCCCAGATCCGCTCCTACGTCTTCATGCCCTATACCCTGGTCAAAGACCACCGCACCGGCTACGAATCCGGCAATATCGAGGCCGTGATGGACGGCGACCTCGACGGCTTTATCAACGCCTATCTCAAATCCCAGAGCCGCGACAGCCTGGGCGACAAAAAGCAGTTGTAAAAGCCGGGCCGGTTTGCGCTTCTAAAAAAATCTTGAAGCATAAAAAGACTTTCCGCCATTCCAGAAACAAATTCTGAAAACAGCGGAAAGCTTTTTTTATGGCCTGGCTTATTCTTCTTCCGGGTTTTCCCAGTTGTGCCACACGTTCTGGACGTCGTCGTTGTCTTCGAGGGCATCCAGCAGATGCTGCATCCGCGAAGCCGCCCCTTCGTCGTTCAAAGTGACGTAAGTATTCGGGACCATTTCGATTTGGGCGGATACGAACCGGTACCCCTTCTTCTCGAGGTCGGTGCGGACGCCGCTGAAATCGTCCGGCTCCGTATAGATTTCAAAGACGTCGTCGTCCGCCTGAAAATCGGACGCTCCGGCTTCCAGGCAGTCCTCCATCACTTTGTCCTCGTCGTGGCCTTCCCGCTCGACAACAAGGACGCCCTTGCGCTGGAACAGAAAGGAAACGCATCCGCTCGTGCCGAGATTTCCGCCGAATTTGTCGAAATAATGGCGCAGGTCGCCCGCCGTGCGGTTGCGGTTGTCGGTCAGCGTCTCCACAATCACGGCGATTCCGTTCGGGCCGTACCCCTCGTAGGTGATGGCCTCGTACTTGGTGCTGTCGCCGCTGCCGGCCGCCCGCTTGATGATGCGCTCGATGTTGTCGTTGGGGACGTTGGCCGCCTTGGCTTTCGCAATGCAGTCCTTCAGGCGGGAGTTGGCGTTCGGGTCCGGGCCGCCGCCCTCTTTGACCGCGACGGAAAGCTCGCGCCCGATCTTCGTGAAAACCTTCGCGCGCGCGCCGTCGGCCTTTTCCTTTTTCCTCTTTATATTATTCCACTTTGAATGGCCTGACATATACCGTCCTCCAGTTTATTCGTGGTGATAAAGTCGCTTCATAATTATACCACTCCGCCCGGGGATTATCAAGGCTTCGGCCCTGCCGGTGCGGCGAAGACCTTGCCATCCCACATTTAGAATATGGTATTGACTAAGACTCCAACATGTGGTATAACAGACAGGAAAAGAGAGGGTGGCAAGATGAATCGGAATATTACCGTAGTCGGCGGAGACATGGACGCAAAAGAACAGCAGGCGTACTGGGATCATGTCCAGAAAGAGAACCCGAACCGGGAAATCGCCTCGCTTAAAATCGGGGTCGACGGCGAGTACGTCAACCTGACCTACCGGCTCGTGCCGGTCAAGTTTGACCGCATCCGCCGCATCACGGGCTACCTGGTGGGGACCATGGACCGCTGGAACGATGCAAAGCGCGCCGAAGAGCGCGACCGTGTGAAGCACGGGGTGCTGGAATCGGCCTGAAACAAAAATGGCAGATTAAGTCTTGACAAATGGAATAAACTGGTGTACACTAAAGCCATTCGGTTGCGTATGGAGGGTTTGCTCTCCGGATGCAGAGGGACGGGTGCTTTCACACATACGTTCCTGCGTTGAGATGGGGCCGTCGGAGTAATTTCCGGCGGCCCTGTTTTTGTTTTTTAGGTATTTCAGATTTTTCGGCAAAGGAAACGCCCGGCTCCGTCATCCGCGCTGTCTGTCCCGGCGCTGGGACGCTTTTTCGGCGGGCTGCGCCGGATTCAGCCCGGCCAGGTCCTTGATGACTTCCCCGGCGAGGATCATTCCGGCGACGGGGGGGACGAACGACACGCTGCCGGGGATGGCGCGCCGCGCCGCGCAGATGCGCTTGGTGCCGGGCGGGCAGACGCAGTGTTTCCGGCACAGGGCCTTCTGCCCGCCGAAGGGGGGGCGGGGCGGTTCTTTGGAGTAGACGACTTTCAGGTGCGCGATTCCGCGCGCCCGCAGTTCGTGCCGCATCACCCGGGCCAGCGGGCATACGCTGGTCCGGTAGATATCCGCCACCTCCAGCTTTGTGGGGTCGAGCTTGTTGCCCGCCCCCATGCAGCTGATGATTGGGACGCCCGCTCTGTCCGCCTGCACGATGAGCTCCAGCTTGGCGGAGACCATGTCGACCGCGTCGACGATGTAGTCGTAGCGGGAAAGGTCGAACTGGCCCGCGTTCTCCGGCAGGTAAAAGCACCGGTGGGCCTCCACCTCGCAGCTCGGGTTGATGTCCCGCACCCGCTCGGCCATGACCTCCACTTTCTGGCGGCCCACGGTGGAGTGCAGTGCAATCAGCTGGCGGTTTACATTCGTCAGGCAGATGCGGTCGTCGTCAAACAGGGCGATTTTTCCGATGCCGCCCCTTGCCAGCGCCTCCACCGCATACGAACCGACGCCGCCGATCCCGAAAACGGCAACGGCGGCGCGGTTCAGCTTTTCGATGGCTTCGCGCCCCATCACAAGCTCGGAGCGCGAAAATTCAAACGGAATGCTTTTCATTCTTCAGGTTTTACACCAGATAGCCCGGGGTGGAGAGATAGCGCATCCCCGTGTCGGGCAGAAGCGCCACAATCAGCTTGCCGGCGTTTTCGGGGCGCTGGGCCAGCACCTGCGCCGCGTAAACGGCCGCGCCGGACGAGATGCCGACCAGCAGCCCGTCCGTCCGCGCCAGCTCCGCGCCGGCCCGGTAGGAATCCTCGTTCGATACCGTCAGGATCTCGTCCAGCAGGGAGGTGTCGAGCGTCTCCGGGACGAAGCCGGGTCCGATGCCCTGGATTTTGTGCGGCCCGGGCTTTCCGCCCGAAACGACCGGCGAGGCGGAAGGCTCCACCGCGACGATTTTGACCTTCGGGCTTTTCTCTTTCAGGTACTGTGCCACGCCCGTTATGGTGCCGCCGGTCCCGACGCCCGCCACGAAGATGTCGACCTTGCCGTCGGTGTCGCGCCAGATTTCGGGGCCCGTGGTTTCGCGGTGGGCCTTCGGGTTGGCGGGGTTGACGAACTGCTCGGGAATAAACGAGTGCGGGATGGTTTTCGCAAGCTCGTCGGCTTTGGCGATTGCGCCCTTCATGCCCTTTGCGCCTTCCGTCAGGACGACCTCCGCGCCGTAGGCTTTCAGCAGGTTCCTGCGCTCGATGCTCATGGTTTCCGGCATGGTCAGGATGATGCGGTACCCTTTCGCCGCCGCGACTGCGGCCAGCCCGATGCCCGTGTTCCCGCTTGTCGGCTCGATAATCACCGAACCGGCCTTCAGCTTCCCTTTCTGCTCCGCGTCTTCAATCATATATTTTGCAATCCGGTCCTTGACGCTCCCCGCCGGGCTGTAATATTCCACTTTGCCGACGACGGTCGCGTGCAGGCCATGCTTCTTTTCGTAGTTCGTCAGCTCCAGCAGCGGAGTGTTGCCAATCAGGTCCAGAATGCTCTTTGCAATCATACGAAAACCTCCCAAATTCAAGTCGATGCCGTTCTTTTGCCAATGTGCGGATGGAACAAGGCCGATATTCATTATAAGTATTCGCGCGGCGGAATGTCAATAGCATCTCCGCTTTATATATTTTTCTATAACTTTATCCCGGCGGACTTGACTTGCCGGCCGGTTGCATTTATTATTAAATTGATACGATTACGAAGATAGTAAAATGGGAACCATAAAATCCGGGAAGGGGAACGGCAAACAGAATGAGAATTTCGTCAAAAGGCAGATACGGGCTCGCCGCCCTGATTGAGATCGCACGGAATTATGCGAGCGGCACCTATATCACGGTTGTAAGCCTCTCGGAGAAGCTGGGGATCTCCAAAATCTACCTGGAGCAGGTGTTTTCCCTGCTGAAAAAGGCGGAGCTGGTCCGGGCCGCCAAGGGCGCGCAGGGGGGGTACCGCCTCACCCGGCCGCCGCACGAGATTTCTGCCTACGAGATTCTGAAGGCGCTGGAGCAGCCCCTTTTTGAAAAAACGGAAAAATCCGTCGCCCAAAAGGCGGGCGACGTCGAGTGGGCCATGCAGTCCGTTGTGTTCTCCGCGCTGGACCGCGCCGTGGCCGAGGCGCTGCGGCGCATCTCCCTCTACGACCTGGTGGACGAAGCGGACAAACACCGCCAGACCGAGAGCTTTATGTACTATATCTGAATGTTTTTTATGCCGGAAGGCCGGCTTTTTTTGGCTGAAAAGAACAAAATTCATATATTTTCTTATTTAGAATCATAAGTCCGTTCCCCATGGTAAAATAAAGTGCAATTAAACATCGTCATCGTCCCGTAAAAGGGGAGTAGCTTGAAATCCGGTCGGCCAACAACCGTGGCTTTTGCCTCTGGTCGCCGGTTCCATTGCTTGGTGGGATACGAAAATGGAAAGCAAGACCTTTCACAGAATTTTTCTGTTGAAGGTCCTGCTTTTTTCATTTGACCCAAATTGACCCAAATTTCCAGAATCAGCATCAGCGTCAAAATCAGCATCAGCATAGAACGGAGGAATTTTATGCGGTACTATGAGCAGAAGGAAGAAGAGGTTTTCCAGTCCCTCGGCAGCTCGCAGAACGGCCTTGCGCGGGAGGAAGCCGCCCGCAGACGGGAGCGCTTCGGTCCCAACCGGCTTGCGGACGCCAAGCAGAAGAGCCTGGCGCGCCGGTTCTTCGAGCAGATGGCCAACCCGATGATTATCGTCCTGATCGTGTCGGCCATCCTTTCCGGGATCATCGGCGAGATGGTGGACATGACCGTGATCCTTCTGGTCGTTGTGCTGAACGCCATCCTGGGCGTCGTGCAGGAGAGCAAATCCGAAAAAGCCATCCAGGCCCTTCAGGCCATGACGACGACCCGCTCGAAAGTGCGGCGGAGCGGCACTGTTCAGGAGGTCGATTCCCACTCTCTGGTGCCGGGGGACGTGGTTTTGCTGGAGGCGGGGGACGCCGTTCCGGCGGATATGCGGCTGTTCCGGATGTCCAACCTGAAAATCGACGAATCGGCCCTGACGGGCGAGTCCGTCCCCGTCGAAAAATCGCCGAAGGCGCTTTCCGCATCCGGCGGCAAGCAGGTTCCGCTCGGCGACCGGCTCAACATGGCCTACATGGGCTGCAACGTGGTCTACGGGCGCGGCGAGGGCGTGGTGACGGCGACCGGCATGAAGACGGAAATGGGCAAGATTGCCGGCACCCTCGCCAAAACGCGGGAAGAGGCGACGCCGCTCCAGCAGAAGCTGAACCAGCTCAGCAACGTGCTGAGCATCGGCGTGCTCGCCATCTGCGCGTTCGTCTTTGTGTTCGACCTGCTGCGCAGCGGCAACTTCAGCAGCGCGTCGATTCTGAACACCTTCATGCTCGCCGTAAGCCTGGCGGTCGCCGCCGTTCCGGAGGGCCTCGCCGCCGTGGTGACCATCGTGCTTTCCATCGGCGTGACCAACCTCTCCAAGCGCAACGCCATCATCCGGAAGCTGACCGCGGTCGAAACGCTCGGCTGCACCCAGGTGATCTGCACGGATAAGACCGGCACCCTGACCCAGAACCGGATGACGGTCACGGATTTTTACGGCGATGCGGAGCTGCTGCCGCGCGCGATGGCCCTCGGCAATGATTCGGAGCTGCCGCCCGACGGCGGCGAAATTGTGGGGGAGCCGACCGAAAACGCCATGGTGGCGTTCGGGCTGAAGCACGGGTACGACAAAAACAAACTGGAACAAAAATGCCCGCGCGCGGGCGAGGCGCCGTTCGATTCCCGGCGGAAGATGATGTCCGCGGTCCATGTGCGCCCGGAGGGCGGTTTCGTCCAGTTCACCACGGGCGCCCCGGACATGATCCTCAAAAAATGCACACAGGCATACCGCGGCGGCAGGGTCGTTCCCCTGACGGACGAAATCCGGCGGGAAGCCGCCGCCGAGAACCGACGCATGGGCGGCAAGGCCCTGCGCGTGCTTGCGGCCGCGTGCCGGACCTATGACGCGCCGCCGAAGGACTTCGCGCCCGAGACGCTCGAAAAAGACCTGGTCTTCGTGGGGCTGGCCGGGATGATCGACCCGGTCCGCCCGGAGGTTCCGCCCGCCGTGCAGAAATGCAGGAAGGCGGGAATCCGCCCCGTGATGATTACGGGCGACCACCGCGTGACCGCGGCCGCCATCGCCCGGGAGCTCGGCATCATCCATTCCGACAAACAGGTCGTGACCGGCAGCGAGCTGAACGAAATCTCGGACGAGGAACTGAAGAAAAAGGTGCCAGAATACGGCGTCTACGCCCGCGTGCAGCCGGAGCATAAGGTCCGCATCGTGCAGGCCTGGAAGGCGCGCGGAATGGTGACCGCCATGACGGGCGACGGCGTGAACGACGCGCCCGCCCTCAAGGCCGCCGACATCGGCACCGGCATGGGCATCACCGGTACGGACGTGACGAAAAACGCGGCGGACATGGTCCTGACCGACGACAACTTCGCGACCATCGTCTCCGCCGTGGAGGAAGGGCGCCGCATCTACGACAACATCCGCAAGGCCATCCAGTTTCTGCTCTCTTCCAACCTGAGCGAGGTCGTCGCCGTTTTCGCGTCGACCATGGCCGGGTTCATTCTGATGAAGCCCGTCCATCTCCTGTGGATCAACCTGATTACCGACAGCTTCCCCGCGGTCGCCCTCGGCATGGAGAAGGCGGAGCCGGGCATCATGCAGCGGCCGCCGCGCCCGAAGAGCGAGGGGCTGTTCGCAAACGGCGTGGGGTTCGACATCATCTATCAGAGCCTTGTCTGCGCGGCCCTGACCCTGGCCGCCTATTTCTGCGGCGAGGGGGATTCGCAGGCCGAGAGCATGACCATGGCGTTCGTGACCCTTTCAACCTGCGAGGTGTTCCACTCCATCAACATGCGCGCGCGCCGCAAATCCATTTTCGCGCTCGGCTCCCACAACAAATACCTGTTCGGCGCGATGCTGTTTGCCCTTCTGCTGCCGCTGGCCATGATGTACATCCCGCCCTTCGCGGCGGCGTTCTCGCTGGTCGCCCTTCCGGCGGCCCGGTATTTTGAATCGATTGGCCTGGCGCTGCTGATTATCCCGATTGTGGAGATCGTCAAGGCCGTCCAGCGCTGGGCGGCGCGCCGCTGAGGGCTTCAGCCCAGTCCCAGGCTGCGCATATACGCCGGCAGGCCGGCCTCAAAGTTCACGCCGAAGCGGACGTCCGTTTTCGCCTCGAACGTGCGGCGGATGCTGCCCGCCGTAAAATCGACCGCCGCCTGTGCCGCGGCGGAAAGGGAAAGCCCGTCCATCAGCGCGCCGAGCAGCGCGCTGGCAAAGATATCGCCGGTGCCGTGATAGCTGCCGGCGATTTTCTGCGCCATGGCGTATTCCGCTTTTCCCGCCGCCGCGTCGTATGCGGCGCAGCCGAGGCTGCCCTGCCGGAACCAGACGCCGGTCAGCACCGCGCGCCGCGGCCCCGGCGCGCACAGCCGGCGCAGCAGCCCTTCGATTTCCTCTTTTTCATAAGGGCCTTCCCGGTACGGCTCGCCCAGCATCAGGGCGGCTTCGGTCAGGTTGGGAACGACCAGGTCCGCCTTCGCGCACAGCTTCGCCATCCCGGCCGGAAAATCCGGGCCGAACGCCGGGTACAGCTTGCCGTTGTCCGCCATGGCGGGGTCGACGCAGACCAGCGTGTCCGGCCCGCGGAACTCGTCAATCAGCCGCGAGACGAGCGCGAGCTGCCGGAAAGAGCCGAGGTAGCCGGTGTAGATGGCGTCGAACGTCAGGCCGAGGCTCTTCCAGTGCCGCGCGATGGCGGGGATGTCGTCCGTGAGGTCGCGGAACGTGTATCCCGTGAATCCGCCCGTGTGCGTGGAGAGCACCGCCGTCGGAATCACGCTGGTCTCGATGCCCGCGGCCGAAAGAATCGGAAGCGCCACCGTGAGGGAACATTTTCCGAAACACGAGATGTCGTGGACTGCCAGAACCCTTTTCTGCCTTTTTGCCATGATTCGCACTCCCTTTGCCCCCTGTATGAAGAAAGGCCCGGCGTTTTGCCTGGGCCTTTCGACAGGCGGGCTGAAACAGTATGACGGGATTATAGCGCGGCCGCCCGAAGCCTGTCAAGATACAGTTCCGCCCTGTTTTGGGGCAGAACACCTGCGGCGGGACCCCCTTCGGAGCAGTCTTTGGAAGTGACGAACGCGTACTCGTCCGCGAAAATCCGGCCGTGGCCGAGCTGGTATCCGATCCCTATATCGTCGCTGCCGCAGAACGGGCATTTTTC
>ENA-UOOH01002040-UOOH01002040.1-fermentation-metagenome-genome-assembly--contig:-NODE-2040-length-18346-cov-6.826909_pt1 | contig 18346 bp, 17 predicted proteins | sample MGYA00245778_ERZ724025 | MGnify/ENA primary metagenome ERZ724025 (study PRJEB28704, sample SAMN03018313) | fermentation metagenome | biome: anthropogenic terrestrial biome; feature: soil; material... | reverse complement strand
GGAAATCCAGCAGGTGGTAGAAAAAACCTGGCGGAAAACCCGCAGGTACCAGAAACTTCCTGAAGCTGAGGCCGCAAACCGTGTTGGCGTCTTCCTCGCGCAATCTCCGCGATACAGCAGTTCCTGTTCGAGAGGAGCGCCATACGAGCCCTCTGCGATGCCGGATGACAGCATGCCCACTCTGCGCGGGATACCCAACTGCAGCAGTCTACTGTATACTTCTATGTGAACACTGGGATGTGCTGGGTCTTTAGGAGAATCAGCCTTTCTGAGCATGGCATTCGGCCTGATCATCGCAGGCGTTGATCTCCGTGGCTATACGCTTGCCGGTGGGGGTGGCAGCCAGCCCGCCGATGGCGGTCTCACGGAGAGATACCGGCAGTTCTCGGCCGATTGCCCCCATGGCCTGTATCACCTCATCGGCCGGTATGACACTCCGAATGCCAGCCAAAGCCATGTCGGCCGCGGCCAGCGCCACAGCGACCGATGTGGCATTCCGCTTTATGCACGGAACCTCGACCAATCCGGCCACAGGGTCGCACACCAGACCCAGAAGCCCTTTAAAAGCCAGGGCTACTGCGTTAGTGCACTGCTCAGGCGTGCCCCCGGCGATCTGGACTGCCGCAGCCGCCGCCATGGCCGCCGCCGCTCCGCATTCTGCCTGACACCCGCCGGCAGCCCCCGCCAGAGTGCTGCTGCGCGCGATGACCGCGCCCACACCGCCCGCTGCGAATAGGGCGTCTACAAGCTCCGAATCTCCGATACCCCGGATCTCGCCCACCGAGAGCAGCACCCCGGGAAGTATTCCGCACGACCCGGCAGTGGGCGCCGCCACGATCCGGCCCATGCCTGCATTCACCTCCGCCACCGCCAGGGCATATGCAATAGCGCTGCCGAGCGGCTCTCCCCCGATGAGCATGGGGGCGCCCGCAGTCCGCCGCGCCTCGGCCATCCGCCGCGCATCTCCCCCGGTCAACCCGCTCCTGGATCGAACGCCCGCAAGCCCCCGCCCGACTGCATCGCGCATGACGGCTAGCCTCTCCTGCATCTTTCGGTTGAGAGCATCCTGCGACTCGCCCGAGTCCAGCGCCTCCTGCTCGCGCACGGCAGCGCCAATCGTGAGCGAGCGAGATGTCGCAGCATCAGTCAGCTCGACAATTGACGTATACATCCGGTCATTCTCCTTCCCGTCCGGCTCACGCCGACACCACAGGCGGCAGCGCGATGACAGTTTCGATACCCGAGATCCGGGTGATCAGCGCCCGGGCCTCCCTCGACACGGGCTGGTCAAGTTCAATGATGGCAAGCGCTCGCGCGCGACGCCCTTCTCGCGATACCCGCATCGTCGCGATATTGACGTCTTCGGTTGCCAGAAGCGAGGTGATCTTGGCTATCACTCCAGGCTGGTCGCGGTAGGACGCAATCAGAGCGTGGCTTGTTCCAGCGAAATCCACGTCAAACCGGTCTATCCTGGTTATCAGAATGTTGCCGCCGCCGACTGACGAACCTCCTACCGTGGTCCGCAAGCCATTGGGACCCGTGAGGTCCATCAGTACGCTGTTTGGGTGAACATCGCCCAAGTCGGCGCCGGCGAACGAGAACTCCATGCCCTGCTCGCAGGCGACACGGAATGAACCCGGGATCCGTTCGTCATCCGGACGCATTCCGAGAATGCCCGCGATGAGAGCAACGTCTGTGCCGTGGCCCCTGTACGTCTGCGCAAATGATCCGTGCAGCGTCAGATCGGCCCTAGACGGCTGGCCGCCTACGATCGCCCGTCCCGCCAACCCGAGCCGCACCGCGCCCGCGGTGTGCGAAGAAGACGGCCCTACCATTATCGGCCCGATGATATCGAAAACGCCATTCACGTCGGCCTGCCCCTCCATTGCAGCCAATTCGATTGCGGCTCGATGTCGCACATCGGCCATCCCGGCCACTCTGAGCTTTTCGCTCAATCGCCCGATTATCCTGCATATCGCCTCGCAAGACAGAGCCCGGGCCAGGCGCATCGGCCCATTGAGCCCACCGCCTGACCCGGGCATCTCAGCGCAAGCCCCCGACCGCGAACCCCGGCAGCAGGGAGGGCTTGCCTACTCTACTGAGCGTGCACGTAGCCGTAGAACCAGGTATCGCCGCCCTTACTCGCATCGATGAACGTTATCTTCAGGCGCTGACCGACGTCCACCTTGCCCTGGATCTTGAAGGCGTACTCCGCCGGCGCCTGCGGACCAGCTTCCGCGCCCGTCGAGGCCGGCAGGATGTAGCTGGCAAGCTCGTCGCCTTCCATCGATGAGATGACGATGATATCGCCTGCGTCCTCAGCAAAAGCTGTCTCGGCGGACTTGACACTGACAGCCCCGTCGGCGGCCGACACCGTGATGCCCGGCGCCTCAGGGTAGGCCACCTCAGGTATCATCGCCTTGCCCTCATACGGCGGCATTCCCTTCATTCTCTCTGCGAACTCCGCCTTCACACCGGCCAACGACTCCGGATTGGTCAGAAGCTCGATAGCCATCACCGCCAGAGCCTTGGACGCCTGCACCGCGCCTTCGAAGCCGTACACCGCTCCGCTCTGCACAGCGGCTTCAGATGAATGCCCGGCCGTTCCAGGCGCCCACGTAGCCACTCCCAGAGTGGTGCTGGGCGTCTTCCAGGTGACATCGCCTATGGGGTTGGATCCGAAGCTCTGACTGCCAGTGGGTTCCTTGATGGCTTTGTCGGGCATTCCACTGATTCCGAGCGCCTTCATCTGCGCAACCTGGTCATCGGCGAACTCGAGAGGCCCGACCGACTTTATCGAGTCCATCGCCAGCAGCGCCAACGACTTGCTGGGAACCTTGTTGTATATCCCCGAGCTGAACCCGATCTCGAACTCAGTGCCTGTAGCGAGCGCGGCCGCCTTGGCGCAGTCGTCGATACGCTTCCTGGCGTAGGCCACGTCGGGATACTTAGGTGCCCGTATGAAGTAACGGCTGGCGGCGGTAGCAGGCACGATGTTAGGCGCGGCACCGCCATCGGTGATCACGTAGTGTATCCTCATCTCCTGGATCAAGTGCTCACGCAGGTAGTTCACTGCGACATTCATGATCTCCACAGCGTCCAGCGCGCTCAGGCCTTTCTCCGGAGCAGCGGAAGCATGCGCGGCCTTGCCCTTGAACTTGTACTCTACATGATCCATGGCCATCGTGCTTCCGAACTCAGAAGTATTCTCCGTTCCTGCATGAAAGCTCAGGAGAACGTCGACATCATCGTAATACCCGGCGGCGGCGACCAGGGGCGCCACGTCCCACACTTCTTCCGCAGGGTTGATGAACACTTTGATCGTCCCCGGAATCTGGTGCGACTCCATTGCGCTCTTGATAGACATGGCGGCAACCACACCCGCTGCGGTGTTGAGGTTATGACCGCACGCATGCCCAACACCGGGCAGAGCGTCAATGTCCTCATATATGCCCAGGACCGGCTGGCCCGAACCCCAGGTGGCCACGAGACAGGTGGGGATGTCCGCCGCCGACTGCTTGATCGCAAACCCGGCGCCTGCGAGCACATCGCCCGCCTTCACGTAGGATTTGTATTCATCCAGCCCTACCTCTGAGTACTCCCAGAGCGACTTGGCGATGTCAACGGTGACGCCCTTGTTATCCTCCGCGAACTTGATCGCCGCGGCCTTGGCGCTGGAGGCCACAGAAGACACAGTCGTAGACGCATCGGGGCCGGCCGCTCCAACCGCAGCCGAGGATGCAAGAATACTCATGTACAATAGACAGACAGCAATGAGACACGCGACAAAACGGCCTTTGATGTTGCATTTCATTCTGGACGGGACTCCCTTTCTGCATGTAGTAGACTATAGGCTCGATTATAGACCGTATCTTCATGCAATGCAACCCCATTTTTATGATGCACTCCACGGCATGCAGAAAACACGCGGAGATGGGCTCCCGGGCGAATGGAAAGCTTTTCGATTGGCTGAGACTAGATCTGCCGTGTCGCTTCCGCCAGGACCTGTTCGAGCCGGAGGATGTCGTCGATCACCAAGTCGGCCTGGATCGCCAAGTCGGCCTGGATCGCCAAGTCGGCCCGGATCGCCAGGTCGGCCCGGATCGCCAGGTCGGCCCGGTCGACCGCTGCCCGGCCGATCCCTGCCTGGCTTCCCGCTGTCTGACCGGCCTTTCGAACCAGCACAGTGCTCATCCCAAACACCGATTTGGCCGTTCGGAGGTTGCGCGGATTGTCCTCCACCAGCATGCACTGGTCGCCGCTGGCGCCAAGGCGCCTCAGAATCCGACGATATGCCTCCGGATCGGGTTTGGGACAGCAGCCGGCGGCTTCGAAGTCGAATATGCATTCGAAATGGGAGATTGACACTCCGAGCGCCGACAGTACTCGGCGCGCGTGGCTTTGACTTGCGTTGGTGAAGATGGCCTTAGGCGGGCGCAGGCGCGCCAGCATCCTGTCGAGTTCAGGATTGGGCCTTATGTACTCTGAATGCGGCACGGCGTGGACAAACTCCATGTAGTCGCCCACGTCCACTCCGTGCAGCCTGCGCAGGCCGTCAAGAGTGACGCCGTACTCCCTCACATACTCGACGCGGCGCTCTTCAGCCTCAGCCCGCGACCAGCCCAGTCGGACCATCATGTACTCCACGATCCGGTCGCGGATTAGGTTCATGAGCCCGTTGGAGGACGGGTACAGCGTCTCATCCAGGTCAAAAAGGACGAACTCAGGAGTTCTCACGGGTGTCACCGTCCGACTCCCTCACTCATTGCGCTTTTCAATATACCGTTCCAGCTTGCGCTTGACTCGCTGCAGGGCGTTGTCGATGGACTTGACGTGCCTGCAGAGCTCCTGAGCGATCTCCTGATACGACTTCCCATCGAGGTAGGCATTGAGGACCTCTCTCTCGAGTTCGCTCAAGAATTCGCCCATTTTGCTCTCAATGTCGATGAACTCCTCCCGGCTGATCACCAGTTCCTCAGGGTCGGTGATCTTGTTGCCGGATAGCACGTCGAGCAGGGTCCGGTCGGATTCTTCATCGTAGATGGGCTTGTTGAGTGATACGTAGGAGTTCAGCGGTATATGTTTCTGCCTGGTGGCAGTCTTAATTGCCGTAATGATCTGACGAGTTATACAGAGTTCAGCGAAGGCTCGAAAGGACGCGAGCTTGTCCGGCTTGAAGTCGCGAATCGCCTTGTACAGGCCGATCATGCCCTCTTGGATGATATCCTCCCTGTCGGCGCCGATAAGGAAATACGAGCGCGCTTTGGCCCTCACGAAATTCTTGTACTTGTTGATGAGATATTCCTCAGCGATGCGATCACCAAGCCTGGCGTGCTCTACGATCTGCTCATCAGCGAGTTCCTCGTAGCTGATGTAGACTTCATGTTGCAGGTTGACGCTCAATTACGTCCCCTCCCGAAAGCGAAGCTTGAAAAGGAGAGCAACTATGCTCGTGATTGACTGTAATGAATCACCCCCGGCGGGACCGTTATGATGGACCTCTTTGACAACGCCGCGATGGGCGCACAGATAAGCTCGATTGCGGCGGGCATAATTCTGAGGCTGACCCCGAAACCATGGTCATTATACCCCAGTGCGTCAGAGCCAGTCAAGCCAGCCCCCTGGCGTCAGTTTCCCGTCTGACTGGATTTTTATGGCCTTGGCTCCGGTAGCTGCCGCCCGTCTGCCAATTGCGCCTGGTTTGCAGCGCGCTGCCGCACAATCTCGAACGCCGTCACCGCCCATGCCACACCGGCATTGAGAGAGCCTACACGCCCTGCCATAGGTATGGACACTGTGAAATCACACGCTTCGCCAACCAATCGCGACATGCCTTTGCCCTCGTTTCCCACTACCACGGCGATCGGACCTGTCAGGTCCGCCTCGAACAGGCTCCGGTCGGCATCGGGAGCAGTGCCCACTACCCACGCCCCTGCCTGTTTCAACTGCTCAATTCCCCTGGTGAGGTTGGTCACCCGTGCAACAGGCGTGTATGCCGCCGCACCAGCAGAGGCCGCAGCCACCGCCGGACTCACCTGCGATCCCCGGCGCGATGGAATGACGACGCCGTGCGCGCCTGCCGCATCCGCAGTCCGAATGATCGAACCCAGATTCTGCGGGTCCTCTATGCCGTCCAGCACCGAAACGAAAAGCTCCTCGCCGGCATCGCGGGCTCGCCGCACAAGATCGTCCAGTTCAACATAGTTGATGGGAGACACGTAAGCCGCCACTCCCTGGTGCGTTCCCCCTCCGGCCTCGCGCACGATCCGGTCCAGGGCGGCCCTTTCGACCTCCGCCACAGGCACGCGCAGCTTACGCGCCATGGCGACTATTCTCGGATCAGCCCCGCCGCGCGCGACTACAACGCGGTTGAAGTCGCGCCCCGATTCCAGCGCTTCCATCACCGGACGGCGTCCCCATATCACATAGGCCTGGCCTGATTGCGTCTCAGTCATGTGCCAGCCCCGTCCACGAGGCCTTCTGCCACGGCTAACACCTCTCCTAGGCGCTTGGTCCTGCCGGTTAGGTACAGAAACCCCAGAAGCGCCTCAAACCCAGTGGCGCAACGGTAATCAGCAGGCCCGGATGTCCGGGGGATGTGCCCGGGCCTCACATTTCGCCCTCGCCTGACCACGTCCCGCTCGTCCTCTGCAAGGTGATCCATAAGGCGGTGAACCATGGCGGACTGCGACTCGGCGTTGACTGCGCGCTTTGCCAGACGGTGCAGTTCGCTCACCCGCGAGCCGGCGCCGTGTTCCGCCACGAGCTCCGACCTGATGAACAGCTCCCACACAGCATCGCCCACGTACGCCAGCACCAGCGGCGACACCTCCGCCGCCTGCCGCTCACCTAGAGACAATCTTCCACCTCGCCCCGTCACGAGTATCCTCCACCACCACGCCAAGCTCGCCCAGCCTGTCGCGGATCATGTCGGAGACCTGGTATAGCTTCGCAGCGCGAACCTCCGCCCTCACATCCAGCAGCAGCTGGATGAGGCGGTCAGCGGTCACCCCCGACTCGACCCCGCTTTCGCCCTGCCCTTGCTCTGCGCCGCCAGCCCTTCGCGACTCAATCGACCCGGGCTCAATGATGCCCACCACATCGCCCAGCTCCATCATGGCCAGCACAGCCCCGGCCGCCGCCCCGCGCTCCGCCTCGGACGCTCGGCCACGCCCCGACATCTCCTGGTTGACATGGGTGTTGATCGCAGTGGCCAGTTCGTGCAGAGCGGCAATCGCGCCGGCTGTATTGAAATCATCGTCCATAGACTCCTCGAATTGCGCCCTGGCAGCTGCGACCGCGGCATCCAGCCTCCCTGCAGCGCTTGCATCGCCCGCAGCGCCTGCCTCGCCAGCCGGGCCCCCATCGGCGCTCGCCGCCAGCGATCGGACCTCATCCCACGGCAGCGATCCAGATCCCGATGCCTGGCCCAGCGCAAACAGGGCGTTTGACACCGCGTCTTCCAGGCGCCCAAGAGCCTTGGCGCACATACGCAGCTCTTCGTCGCTGAAGTTGATGGGCTTTCGGTAGTGGTTGCATATGAGGAAGTACCGCACTACCCTGCCCGGGTATTGCTTCAGAATATCGCGGATGGTTCGAAAATTGCCGAGCGACTTGCCCATGCGCTGGCCATCGATGTTGATGAACCCATTATGCATCCAGTACTTCACCGGGGGCGTTCCGTTGGCCCCGTGGCTCTGGGCCACTTCGTTCTCGTGGTGCGGGAAGACCAAGTCCACCCCGCCGGTGTGTATGTCGAAGGTGGGACCCAGGTATTTCGTAGACATCACGCTGCATTCGATGTGCCAGCCCGGACGGCCCGGACCCCATGGGCTCTCCCACGACGGCTCTCCCGGTTTGGCCGCCTTCCACAGCGCGAAATCGAGGGGATCGTCCTTGGACTCGCCTACGTCCACGCGGGCCCCGGACACTAGGTCGTCGATGTTCTGGTTGGACAGGCAGCCGTACTCAGGAAACTGCGACACATCGTAGTAGACATCGCCGCCGCGCTCGTAGGCCAGTCCCTTCTGGATAAGCGTGCTGATCATCTCGATCATTCCCGCCACATGCTCGGTGGCGCGAGGCTGGATGTCGGGGGCCTTGATCCCCAGAGCATCGCGATCGTCGATGAAGGCCTGCGCGTACTGGCCGACTACCTCCTCGGTTGTCGTCCCTCTCTCAGCCGCCCGCCGGATGATCTTGTCGTCTATATCGGTGATGTTCTGAACCAGCGTCACTTCATAGCCCCGATACTGCAGGTATCTACGGACAACATCGGGCACCACGAACGCGCGGGCGTTGCCGATGTGGAAGTAGTCGTAAACCGTTGGGCCACAGCTGTACATGCCCACCTTACCCCGGTTGACTGGCACGAAGTCCTCCTTGCGCCGGGTAAGGGTGTTGTAGATTCTCATCGCCATGGTCCAGGACCCCCTTCAAAATGCTCCACCCAGGCTCCGCGGGGCGGCGGGGCCGCGCGTGTCGACTACCATCGCCACAGCCAAGGCCGCGATGGCCTCGCCCGTTCCCATCGGCCCCAGGCCCTCGGTGGTCTTTCCCTTTATATTAACACATCCGGGGCCCACCTTCATCGCCCTTGCCAGCGACTCGCGCATCTGGGGCACAAACGGACCGATTCTGGGGCGCTCAGCTATCACCACACTGTCCACGCTGGAAACCAGGTATCCCGCAGCCTGCAGCATGCCCACCGCCCGCTCCAGCAGAACCATGCTGGACGCGCCGGCGTAAGCCGGATCGGTGTCGGGGTAATGCTGCCCGATGTCGCCCAGCCCAGCCGCGCCCAGCATGGCGTCGATCACCGCGTGAGTCAGGACGTCCGCATCCGAATGGCCCAGCAGCCCATGATCGAACGGAATGTCGATTCCGCCCAGCACCAGGCGCCTGCCGGGTACGAGACGGTGAATATCGAATCCCTGGCCCGGGCGCATCAGGGGGGGCCCCAACCCGCCCATCGCCCTCGTCCTGCTCATCTCCGCCTCGCCCATCGCTACGCTTGCCCCCGACTCCGACCCCGACTCCGACTCCGACTCCGATGCAAGCAGCGCCTCGGCCACTGCCAGGTCCAGCGGGGTTGTGATCTTGATATTCCGGAGCGATCCCGGCACCACGGCCACGGGCAGGCCCAGCCGTTCCACCAGAGCGCAATCGTCTGTGGCCACGAAATCGCCTGAAAGCTCGTGCGCTTCGCGCAATACCGAAAGCTTGAAGGCCTGAGGCGTCTGAATCATCCGCAGTTCCGATCTGTCCAGCGTCTCGGCGACGACCAGCGCATCGCCGGCATCGCGCCAAGCCGTCACGCTCTTGACGGTGTCGCTCGGCGTCACTGCGCAGGTCGCGGCGCCCCACTGCCTGGCGGCTTCCACCGCCGCCCACACTTCCGCCGTTCCCGCCAACGGACGCGCCGCATCGTGCACCACCACGATCTCATATTCGCCCGACACAGCCGCAAGAGCGCGCGCCACCGACGCCTGCCTGCTCGCGCCGCCGGCCACCACGATGCACCCGTGCTCACAAAGCGAAGAGAGGGAGTATCGGTTTACGATATCCCTCTCGAACTCCTCTTCATCGCCTGGCGGCACCGCCGCCACTATCTGGCCCACAGCCCCCGATGAAGCCAGGGCGGCCATTGACCGGGCCACAATCGGCATGCCGCCGAGATCCAGGTACTGCTTGCGAACGACCGCACCCATACGTGTTCCGGAGCCCGCAGCCGCCACAATGGCTGACGCGCACGGACAACGTGCTGCCTTCATGCACATACACCTCCCGTGCGGCCGGACGGCTCAATCACACAGCGCGGTCGACGGCCTTGAGCTTGGCAAAGATCATCCTGCCCGCTGAGGTCTGGAGCACACTGGTGACGAGCACCCCGATGGAGTCGCCGATGTGGCGTCTTCCACCGTCCACCACGACCATGGTGCCATCGTCGAGATAAGCTACTCCCTGCCCAGACTCCTTGCCGTCCTTCACTACGTGGACGGTCATTTCCTCTCCCGGCAGCACTACCGGTTTCAATGCGTTAGCCAGCTCGTTGATGTTGAGCACTACAACGCCGTGCAGTTCAGCCACCTTGTTCAGGTTAAAGTCGTTGGTCAGTATGGTGGCGTCCATTATCCGGGCAAGCTTGATGAGCTTGGCGTCTACTTCTGCGTCTTCGATGGCTCTATCGACGATCTGGACGGAGAGGTTTCCGTCCTTCTGCATCCTGTTGAGGATGTCGAGACCCCTCCGACCTCTGTTCCGCTTGAGAACGTCGGAGGAATCGGCGATATGCTGAAGTTCCTCAAGGACGAACCCGGGAACGACCAGCGTTCCCTCTATGAATGCGCTGTCGGCGATGTCGGCGATACGTCCGTCAATGATGACGCTGGTATCGAGTATCTTTGGCTTGGCCTTGCCCATGTAGCTCTTCATGCCCCGCTCCCGGGCAATGGCCGACCGCGCCGCCTCGCCGCTGCGCGGAAGCGGCGCCAGTATAGACATGATCTCCTCGCGCTTGTGCGAGCCGATAACCATTCCGGCCACGCCGAAAAACACGTTAAGGGCAATCCCCACGTAGCTGCCCAGCGATGGTATGAGAGCAATCGGAATGGCGAGCAGATTAGCTATTATTAGGCCGACTATCATGCCGACCGCGCCGGCGATTATGCCGCTCGCCGAGATGTTGCGGACTCCTGAGTCGACGCACTTTCCGAAGCGGGAGGCAGCCTGATGCAGAAGCGGCGTGATAGCGAATCCTATCAGCCCTCCGCCAGTCATTGCCCCCAACATGATCCTGAGCCCGGCGCCTTGGCTCTCTGGCGCCATCACGGCCGCGGGGAACGCTCGGTGGACAAAAAATCCAACGGCGACCCCGGCCCCTACCATCAGCACTCGTGTGGTCAAATTGCGCACTGAGCGCTTCACCTCCATCCAGCCGGCAACAGTTGAGCCCGACTGTTCCAGTTTAGTATCCCCGATGGGCGGCGGACTATGAAAACGGGCGGCCCGTCTAGGCCGAATCGAGTATCGAGTCGATCGCGCGGGATATCTCCTCGCACGAGCGACTCTCGACCATGGCCATCTCACTTGTCAGTATCTGCTTGGCGTTCTCGAGCATGCGGCGTTCACCAGTGGAAAGTCCCTTTTCCCTGTCTCTGATGCCCAGATTGCGCACTACCTCAGCTACGATGAAGATATCGCCTGTTTTCATCTTCTCCATGTTCGCACGATATCTGCGGTTCCAGTTCTGGCTCATCACGGTTTTCTCCCCACCTAGAACCTCGTACACCCTGGCGATCTCCTCAGACCCAATGATCGGCCTCAGGCCGACGTCCAGGGCGTTTCCGCGGGGAACCATCACTTTCATATCGCCAACCTGTAGACGCATGATGTAGTAGTTGTCCCGCTGCCCGAGGACTTCACGCTCTTCTATGGCCTCAATCACCCCAGCGCCGTGCATGGGGTAGACCACTCTGTCTCCCACGCTAAACATGGTTCGCATCACTTCCTCCTCGAGCGCCTTATGTAATTGTACCATTGCCTGCCAGGCCAGTCAATTCGCCTGATCCGAGGCCAGATCCGAGGCTGATTGACAACGCGGTAGACCAAACGTATAATCAAGTTGAACTTCAGCCCGGCCATATCACCTGCGTGTACCGTATTTGGAGGTGAGCGCTCTTGGCCGACCTCTCATGCAGCGACTTCCAGGATTCCGTCTGCGAGTATCTGATTCGCCACCGAAGCGTTCTCGACGTGATGTCGAAATTCCAGGAAGCCAGCGCACGGGTGAACCGAGCGATGGCCAAGGCAGTCACGGCCTGTGGGTGCCTTGAAATCGAGGCCCACCGGCAGAAGTTCCCCGAGGATGTATCGGTGGAGGATCTCAGGCGTCTGGTCTGTTCGCACCTCAGCGGCGAGCTCTGCCCGGAGTGCAAAGAGGCTCTTGAAACCGAATTGGGGCAGACGATTTTCTACGTTGCGGCCCTCTGTGCAATAGCCGACCTCGACATGAACGAGATCATGGTCAAAGAATACGATCGCATCCGGATGCTAGGCTTGTTCAACCTTACATAGCTCCGCAATCGCGCGATTACCAACGCACGGCTGCCGTTGCCCGATTCCCCACGTCCCGATCACATGACCAGGTTTCGAACTACCTGGTCACGAAGGCGAGCCAGTCCTTCACGTACTGCCCTGGCCCTTATCTCGCCGATGCCCTCTATCTCGTCGAGCTCCTCTACGGTAGCGCTGCGTATGGCCTTGAGCGACCCGAATCCGGCCACAACATTCTGTATCACCGATATGGGCAACCGCGAGATCTTCGACAGCGCGCGGTAGCCTCTGGGCGACATGGACGACTCCAGCGCGGTGCCTGAGTTCTGAGTAAGCGCCCGCGAAAGGCTCGGCAGTTCAAGCACCTCGTCGAAAGCCCACTCGGCAATGGAGCGCATCAGCCGCTCCGCCTCGGCCTGCCCGCCGTCGGGTATGTAGTCCATGGCGACGAACAGCACCTCTTCCCACACGCCCCCCACGACCTCGTCAGCCTGAATCTTCACCAGCCGGCCTTCAGATCCAAGTTCAGCTATGTAGTCGGTGACCTCGTCCCACGCACGTCTCATCAATTCGTATCTCTGCAGAACCCGACACACGTCCACCAGCGTGGCCTCTTCGATGAACTCCAGCGCAGTTAGGTTCGCGAGCGCTTTGACCAAAGCGTCGCGGTAGTTGGACATGGTCTGCAATGCCTGGTTGGCCTTGGCCAACACCATTCCAATGTCACGCAGGACGTATCTGGTGTGCCCCGAGTAGACAGTGATCACTGAGCGCCTCTGAGAGATCGCGATCACCAGCTGGCCTGTCATCTTGGAGACACGCTCCGCGGTGCTGTGGCGCAACCCGGTCTCGCGCGAAGGGATGTCGGGGTCGGGCGCTAGAGTGACATTTGCGTGAAGTATTCTGTCAGTGCCGGATGACAGAATAATCGCCCCGTCCATCTTGGCCAGCTCATAAAGGGCAGCCGGTGAAAACTCGGCGTCCAGCCTGAACCCGCCCTTTACGATCTGCATGACCTCGGGGGTATCGCCCACAACTATGAGACCGCCGGTCCGGGCGCGCAGGATGTTCTCTAACCCATCGTAGAGCGGAGTCCCAGGTGCCACCGTGCTGAAAATCTTGCGCAACTTCTCCGCCATCAAGTGTTCACCCCCGCAAACACTGCGTCCAGAGCCTCTCGGACGCTTGCCGCTCCTATGATCTCAACGCCCCCCGGCCGCCTGGCCATGTTCTTAAGATTATGACGCGGAAGCACGCATCTTTCAAACCCTAGGCGCTGGGCCTCCGCCACCCTGAGGTCAGCGCGGCTCACAGCCCTGAGCTCGCCGGCCAGCCCCACCTCGCCGAACACAACCGTCCCGGAAGATGCGGGCACGCCGCGGAAACTGGACACTATCGCCGCCGCAATGCCCAGATCGGCAGCGGGTTCACTGAGAGTGACCCCGCCTGCCACGTTGACGTAGATGTCTTCCATTCCAATGGCGAAACCGCCTCGTCTGTCGAGCACTGCGATGATTATGGCTGTCCTGTTGTAGTCGACGCCGGTGGTCGTCCTCCGTGGCGTTCCCATCGCCGACCGGGCAACCAGCGATTGCACCTCCACCAAGAGCGGCCGAGTACCCTCCACGCTGGCCACCACCACGGATCCGGCCGCTCCGCCCGGCCGCTCCGACAGAAGCGTCTCCGAAGGGTTCTCCACCTGCTCCAGGCCGGCGTCGGTCATGGCGAACATCCCGACTTCGTCGGTGGAACCATACCTGTTCTTCACCGCCCGGATGATGCGGTGAGCGTGCGTGCTCTCACCTTCGAAGTAGAGGACTGTGTCCACGATGTGCTCCAGGACCTTCGGCCCGGCAATCGCGCCCGATTTGGTGACGTGCCCCACAAGAAAGACCGGCGTGCCCTCTTCCTTGGCCACGCGCATCAGCCGGGCAGTGCATTCCCGAACCTGGCCTACGCTGCCCGGCGATGACTCCAAGCCGGGGTCGTCCATAGTCTGGATAGAATCGATCACAACCAGCGCCGGGCAGACCGTCTGGATCCGGTCAACGATGGAGACGATGTCCGTCTCCGCCAGCACCAGCAGGCGCTCGGCCACCGCATCCAGTCGCGCCGCACGCAGACCCACCTGGCGCACCGATTCTTCGCCCGTGACGTAGAGCACCGGCCCGATCCGCCGGGCAACGCTCGCCGATACCTGAAGCAGAATGGTAGACTTGCCGATGCCGGGGTCGCCCCCTATCAGCGCCACTGACCCGGCCACAACCCCGCCGCCCAGCACCCGGTCGAACTCGCCTATCCCCGTAATGAGACGCTCCTCGTCCCCCGAAACCACCTGGCCCACTGGAACCGGCATTGCCGCCGCCTGCCCTGCCGCCGACGACGCGGACGCGGAGGCCAGCCCGCGCCTGGACGCGCTGCGCCGGCTGGACGCCTTCACCATCGCCGCCCCATGCCGGACTTCTTCGGCGAACCGATTCCAGCTGGCGCAGGCGGGACATTTGCCCATCCATTTGGCGGATTCGTATCCGCATTCCTGGCAGACGAAAACGCCCTTTGGGCCCTTCATACACAAACCCCCAGAACTCTCACGGTCTCAGCCTCAGCTCTTGCGTCCCTCGACTGCGTCCTTCGTATTCTTCGCCGCGCCGTCAGGCGCCCCCTTCTTCCCCTCAACCCGAAAGACCAGAGCGCCTTCCTGCACGTCCACGCCGACTTCCTGGCCGTCCTTGATACGGCAGGCGATGATCTCGTCCGACAGACGGTCCTCCACCAGTCGCTGGATCACCCGCCTGAGCGGGCGTGCGCCGTATTCAGGGCTGTAGCCTTCATCCACGAGATGATCCTTGGCGGCGGGAGTGAACGCAAGGCGTATGCCCCTCGGCTCAAGATGCGCACTGACCTGTCGCAGCATGAGTTCGACTATCTGCTCGAGTTCCGCGCGGCCCAGCGCGTGGAAGACTATGACCTCATCCACGCGGTTCAGAAACTCTGGCCTGAAGGTCCGTTTCAGCTCGGACATGACCTTGTCGCGCATGCGCTCATACGAATCGCACTCATCATGCTCGTCGCGGAAGCCAAGAACCGTATCGCGCTGAATCTGAGTCGCCCCTACATTGGACGTCATTATCAGTACAGTGTTCCGGAAATCCACCGTCCTGCCCTGGCCATCGGTGAGGCGCCCATCCTCCAACACCTGCAGAAGGATGTTGAACACCTCAGGGTGAGCTTTCTCTATCTCGTCGAACAGGATCACGGAGTACGGGCGGCGGCGCACCTTCTCAGTGAGCTGCCCTGCCTCCTCGTATCCCACGTATCCAGGCGGCGCCCCGATCAGCCGCGAAACCGTGTGCCTTTCCATGTACTCCGACATGTCCAGGCGGATCATGGAGTCCTCATCGCCGAACAGCGCCTCGGCAAGCGCCCGCGCCAGCTCGGTCTTGCCCACGCCCGTGGGGCCGAGAAACAAGAACGAGCCCACAGGACGTCTCGGGCTCTTCAGGCCGGCGTGAGCCCGCCTTACGGCCTTGGACACAGCAGTCACCGCTTCGTGCTGCGAGATGACCCGGCGGTGCAACACATCCTCCAGCTTGAGCAGCCGATCTGCCTCAGTCTGTTCGATCCGGGTCACCGGAACCCCCGTCCACGCCGCCACAACCTGGGCGATCTCTTCTTCCGTTACCACCGCCCCGTCAATGTAGCGGCGGCTCTGCCACTCTTTGCGCTGCTCATCGATGTTGTCGCGGGTTTTCTGTTCCTCGTCGCGCAGCTGCGCAGCCTTCTCGAACTCCTCGTTCTGTATGGCCGCCTCTTTTTCGGATCTGACCCGCTCTAGTTCCTCCTCCAGTCGCTTGATATCGGGCGGGGCAACGTGAGTCGCAAGACGCGCCTTGGAGCTGGCCTCGTCTACCAAGTCGATGGCCTTGTCGGGCAGAAACCTGTCAGCGATGAAACGGTCAGACAAGACCGCCGCCGCCCGCAGCGCATCGTCGCCTATCTTCACTCTATGGTGCGCCTCGTACCTGTCGCGCAGCCCTTCGAGTATGGCAATGGTCTCGTCGACAGACGGCTCTCCCACCTGTATGGGCTGGAAGCGCCGCTCCAGGGCAGCGTCTTTCTCGATGTACTTCCTGTATTCATTGAGCGTGGTAGCTCCAACACACTGCAACTCGCCGCGGGCCAGCGCGGGCTTGAGGATGTTGGCAGCGTCAATGGCGCCTTCAGCGGCGCCCGCTCCCACTACCGTATGCAGTTCATCGATGAACAGGATCACGTCTCCCGAATTCACTATCTCGTCTATGACCTTCTTGAGCCTCTCCTCGAACTCACCCCGGTATTTGGTGCCGGCGACTATGGCGCCCATGTCCATGGTGAGCACACGCTTGTCCTTCAGCAGCTCAGGCACATCGCCCTTCATGACCTTCTGCGCTAAGCCCTCCACAATAGCCGTCTTGCCCACGCCCGGGTCGCCGATGAGCACCGGGTTGTTCTTGGTGCGCCTCGACAGCACCTGGATCACCCGGTTCATCTCCTGCTCGCGCCCGATCACCGGATCCAGCTTGCCCTCGCGGGCCATCGCGCTCAGATCCCGCCCGAACTGCTCCAGGGTGGGCGTGCCCTTCTTGCGCTGAGCGCGCCCGGCCCCCTGCCCGGCGCTGTCCGGCCGCTGCACGGCGCCCCCGCCGCCCGTTCCGCCCAAAAGGTCAAGAACCTCCGACCTGACTCGATCCACATCGGCGCCCAGATTCTGCAGCACTTGCGCGGCCACGCCCTCGCCTTCCCGGATGAGCCCTAAGAGCAGGTGCTCTGTTCCCACATATCCGTGGCCCATAGTTCGCGCCTCATCGATGGCCAGTTCCAATACGCGCTTGGCTCTGGGGCTCAGGCCCACCGTGCCCGCCTCGCCGGAGTCGCCGCGTCCGATTATGCTCTCAACTTCCTGCCTCACTGCGTCTGGTTCTATTCCTAGGTTCTGAAGAGCGCGCGCGGCCACGCCTTGTCCCTCGCGGGCCAGGCCAAGTAGAATATGCTCGGTGCCCACGAAGTTGTGGCCGAGCTTGCGCGCCTCTTCCTGCGACAGGTAGAGGACACGCTGCGCCCTTTCAGTGAATGAACCGAACATCCGTCATTCCTCCTTGCCCTGATCGGCCCTGGGAGTCGCCGCCGCAAGCCGCTCCCTTATGAGAGTGGCCCGAAATACGTCCCGCTCCCAGGCATTGAGTTCCCTTCCCACAAACCGCTGGACATGGGCAGGCATTATGTCGACTGATAGCCCTGTCAGAAGCGCCGCGGGCATGCCCGGGATGAAACCCAGATCCACCCCGAGTTTCACATCCGATGTCAGCTTGAGCGCCTCTTCAGAACTGATCATCCTGGCGTTAGTCAAGATCCCGTACGACCGGTAGACCCTGTCTTCCAGCTGAGTCCGGGCATCGGACATAATCGCGCCCCTGGCGTTGCGCTCGCTGTCGACAATCTGACGTGCCACCGCCTTGAGATGCGCCACTATTTCGCTCTCAGAGCGCCCCATGGTCACCTGGTTGCTCACCTGAAACAAGTTGCCCACAGCCTCTGTTCCCTCTCCGTAGATTCCCCTGACAGCCAGCCCGACTTTGGACACCGATGCCAGCACCTGCCCGAGCATGTTGACTGCCGCCAAAGCGGGCAGATGAAGCATGACCGACGAACGCAGACCGGTTCCCACATTCGTGGGACAGGCGCACAGATAACCCAGGGCCTCGTCGAACGCGTAGTCCAGGGTCTCTTCCAGCGCATCGTCGGTAGCGGAGGCCAACCTGAGGGCCTCATCGACCTGGAACCCCGGAAGAATCGCCTGTATCCTGATGTGGTCCTCCTCATTCACCATTATGCTTACGGATCTATCGCGGTTCAGGACCAGAGCCTTGCTGTTCGGTTCCTGAACGTGCTGTGGAGACGTGAGATGCTCCTCCACCGCAAGCTGTCTCTCCAGCACGGACATGCTCGCCATGCCCAGCACCTCAGTGGGTCCTATGGACGGGGTGGCCTCGACTGCGCCGCGCACTCCGGCCAGCACTGCCTGGAGCTGCTGGGCATCGGCACGGTGAGGGAAAGGCACCCCACACACGTTTCTGGCCAGCCGCACCCGGCTCGACACTACGATATCGGATTCGGGACCGCCTCCAGCCATCCACAAAGCAGAGTATTCTCCTGCTCCACGCTCTCCACGCTCTCCACGCTTGCCTGCCATCTGCGACTACCTCCCTTCCCCGTCATCGTCGACCCCGGCTTCAGCATCCGCCTCAGCTTCAGC
>ENA-UOOH01002038-UOOH01002038.1-fermentation-metagenome-genome-assembly--contig:-NODE-2038-length-18349-cov-4.029081_pt1 | contig 18349 bp, 11 predicted proteins | sample MGYA00245778_ERZ724025 | MGnify/ENA primary metagenome ERZ724025 (study PRJEB28704, sample SAMN03018313) | fermentation metagenome | biome: anthropogenic terrestrial biome; feature: soil; material... | reverse complement strand
AAGGGCGGGCTTTTTCCCGGCACTCCACAGCCAGATGCAGTTGGCGGGACGCTTGCCGGCGGCGATACGTGCCAAATTGACGGGATGAACGTTTAATATTTCATAGGAGCGAAGATATAAATCCCGATAGATATCGCCTACTTTGCCGTGGGGTAGTTTGTCTTTGATTTTTTGTCCTAAAAAATCATGGGGACGGGAAAAATCATAAATAGCTTCGTTTTCGGCAGGGGGATTGGACCAGATCATGCAGTGGCGATAACTGATACCTGTATAAAAATGACGGGTATCGGTTCCTAAAGCCTGATCCAAAGCGCGGATTAACGCATCGGCTTCTTTTGTGGATATTTCGCCGGCACTGTGGTCGATCATGATTTTTTCTTCAAAGGGTTCATCCTCGGACAAGGTGACCACGTTGCAGCGGAAAGCCACATCTTCCGGTGACATGTCCAAGCCCATGCTCATGGCTTCGAGAGGGGAACGACCTTTTGAAAAGATTTGGGGATCATATCCCATCACCGCCAAATTGGCGGTGGAGCTTTCAGGTACCAAATTGTCCGGAACGGTGATCATAGTACCGCAGAGAGATTTTTGCGCCAGTGCATCCATGCAGGGCTTACAGGCACATTCCATGGGAGTTTTGTTATCTAACTTCGCAACGGGCTCATCCGACATCCCGTCGCAGAGAATTACCAGATATTTCATGTTGTACGCATCCTTTTAAAAAATTTTTGATCTTGTAACCGAAACGATTTTCCATTGACCGTTCAGTTCCACAATGCTATAGATTTCTTCGATGGCAATAGCTTTGAACGTGCCGGTGGCATCGAATCTGCTTTGGGACAAATCGTTGCGAAAAGTCCCGTTGTTTTGAAAAATATTATAGGTGATGATAAAATTTTCGGCTGTATAACCGACACCGTTGAGTTCAGTTTGGGTTGATGTGGTTTGGTTGATATCGATGTTGAGAACTTTCTGATGGGTAAAATCCTCTTTCACCGGAGGGGTTGCGTAAAAAGATTTGAAAACGATTACATCCCCTTCTACGATGGCATCAAAATAATCCCGGAAAAAACGGCAGTAAACATCCTGTTTGGAATAGTCTCCCGTTTGATCTTCCTTAAACAAAGTTTCCCCTTCATAGGTGATATACCCATAATCCCGGGTACGCAATTTGACATAAATCGCGTCCTTAAATACATCTTCATCCCGAATAACGGGGTACAAGTCAATTTCACTTTTCTTAACGGGGGAAGGGGTCCTTTGAGCGAACATAAAAACAGAGCTACCGGTCAACAGCGCAACGACCAGCAGTAGCAAACCACCTTTGATCAGGCGGGATTTTTTAAATTTTGTTTTTAGGGGTCGTTCTTTTTTCATGTTCTCACCGAGGTTTGGATTTGTATATGGTACCGACGGGTGTTTTATCCGCCAAAGATAGCAATTCGCTCACTGTGACCAAACGGTATCCTTTTTCTTGCAGCTGATGCAAGAGAATGGGCAGCGCCTGTACCTCTTCAGGCACATTTTCATGTATGACCACAATAGAACCGCTTCTGATTTTTTTTAAATAACACTCCGCTACCGTTTGGGCGGTCATACCCTTGGTTCCTTTGGCACCCAACTCTCTATCCTGCTGAAGATTCACTGACCAATGTATGATGAACTGAGAGGATTTTTTAACGATCCCGTCTTGTATGCCACCATAAGGCGGGCGGAGGACGCGAGGGGTGACTCCACATAGAGTATACACGAGATTTTGGGTTTTTTCAATAGATTGGAGAACATCCGCTTGTGACATTTGCAAAAAGTTTTGATAGGAGTGGGATAAATTACCGATTTCATTACCGCATTCCAAAATGGAATTCAATGCGCGGGTAGCCGTTATGGCATGGGCTTCTTCCAGGGTTTCTCCCAAGACGAAAAAGGTGCCCTGCGCATTCTGCTTTTTCAATTCATTTAAAATGGATAAGGTGGTATCGCTGATCCCTCCTTCAAAGGTGATCGCCACCGCCCGTTCTTTTTGCCCCACCGGATCATAGGCGGTATCCACCGTACCGAAACTATAGAGCTTGCATTCCGGTACCTCGATCATCGTTCGTTTGCCCAGTCCCAAAGAGGAGGCATCGATATAAATTTCCATCCCCCCTGCATCGTCATCAATCAGACGAAAATCCTCCGGTTCCGGAAGCTTGGATGTAAAAGCAACAGCACTTTCCCGGGAGATACCGTACTGTGCGATCAAATAGTCGGTCATATATGCTTTCAAATGCTCCAGATAGTTTTCACTTTCCAACAATTCTCCCAAAGATAAAAATCGAACTTCCTCCACATTCACATACAAAGCGAAATAAAAGCTATCCAGGTATACACCGTTTTGATAGGCATCCAGAACAAAGGAGAAATCATACCGGGATTCTTCGGCGAAATAATTAAAATCCAGTTTGACCAGGGTCGCCTTTTCTGGGATCAGTGCATCCAGCCGCTCCCGCAGCTTGTTGCTGATCAAAGAGGTAAGGGCTACATGGGTATGGACGGGAAAACACAGGGATTCATGGCATGACCCCTGGTCGGATTCGGTTCTGAGCGCATGAAAACCCGATGCGTCGGGAAAATCCAACGCATCGGCGTAAAAAACCAGATTGTTATAGGATTGCTCGGCAATATAGGAATCCTTTTTCAGATTTTGATGAATGTCCGGGCCTCTATCCTGCTTTTGGCAGGACACCAGAACCAGACATAACACCAAAAACAGACAAGCAAGCCTGCATTTGGTCATACGTCCTTTCCTTTCAACTTTGGTATGGGATTATCTTTTTTTCAATCGTGTCTTTCTTTTTCCGGATTTCCTCATGGCGTTTAGGCACCCGCCGCAAACCCCTGCGGGAATCACGGGCAGCACCGAAACAAAGGCTGTCAGCGCGGACACGTTTAATAGCAGAAGGGATAAAAGAAACATGACACCGGCAAACAAAGCAGAGGTGCCAATGGAACGCACCAGACAGTTTTGTTTGGAACGAGAAGATACCCAGCCGCCTAAAAAGCCGCTGAAAATCTGAACACCCAACACAAAATAAGGTTCAAACCGTTCGCTTTTCGGAATTTTTTCCAACAGCCAGACACTGAGGGCCAATAAGGCAAATGCCAGAACGAGTGAAAGTAGTGTACTGTATAAGATGGTTTTCAGGGAAGAATGTTTTCTCGTGTTTTGTACGGTGGCGGTCATAGGTAACCCTCCTCACACCGCATTGTATGCATCGGTTTGTAAGAGTATTCCTTTTGCCTCCTCCAATTTCGAAAGGATTTCTTCCATACAGGAATCACTGTCCTTGAACCAAGCAGGCGCATACACACGGCAGATTTTCCAGCCCGATTTTTCCAGATTGTCCTGTAAAAGCACTTCCCGGCTGAACGCATCCGAGGAGAAGCGCAGGGCGGTGTCGTCTAGCAAAATCCCCATCAGACAGGTATCCGGTTTATCGGGATGCATGACACCAATATCCAAAGAAGTATAAAGGGGGCAACGGGTCATATATCCTTTTTGGTGTAAAAACGTACAAATTTTTTGCCGTACCACTTCATCCGTGGAAGTTTCTGTTTCAACCAAGGCGGGACGATAGACGGTTTTGGATTCCAAAGCCTTGAAAAAGTGCTGAAAAGCGCCGTATCCATCCTGCAGAGTGGGACAGAGAATGAGTTCTTCGGGGGCAAAGGAGGTGATAACAGTCAGTTGTTTCTTCACCGATGTACGCATCATGGCAAGGCGGGTTTCTCCGTCTGGCATGGAAAGAACCGCTCTGCGGGGTAGAGTTCCGCTTTGGGATTCGAGGGTAAAAACGGGAGAAAAGAGAATATGATCTCGGGGCATATAAACTGCTGAAGGCAGAGCGGATATGTATAAAGGCTCGGATGCCTGTTCCAGGACAGAAGCAATGTCCGGTTTTTCCATCATGAGGCGGGACAAATGCTGTTCGATGCACCGTTGTTGACGTGCATGCATGGTAAAAACACCCACAGAAAAGGTTTCCGGATGTTGTACACACTCTTTGGCCATGGTAAAAATGGTTTGGGCTATCCATCTGGCTTCCGTTACATTGACATCGTTTTCATCGCAATGCCCGCCGGTGACAACCACGTGAACCACATCCCTGAAATCAACGGGGGTGGGGGCAGGCAAGAGCGGCTTGGAGGGGATAGGAGATGTCAGGGAAGATAGAATGGCATGCATTCTGCCGGGGGAGGTATAGTTTTCGGTCAGTACTGTCCGAACAGGACATACAGGACGAAGGACGGCATATAAAGATTGTATTTCTTCCTGTCTGGGGGAAACCAGGTGGCTGTCCTCGGCATAGGGACGACTGATACCTCCGTGGTGGTGCACAGCAGTGCGGGAAGATAATACCACGGCCCGATCGCCCAGCATGGTCAAGGCACAGGCGGTATGGGAAGGAATCAGATGGGCATCATCTAAAATCACATAATCAAAATTCCAAAAATTCGGCTTATCGCAAACCTGCCGCAACAGAGAAGCATGGCAGGCAAGGACACAGGGGAAGCGGGCGTTGGCGGCATGGGGAAGGGAAGCATACAATTTCATGCCGTTCATTTTTCCGTTGGATTCCAGACAGCGGGCATATTGGGGGGAACTCCGGAGATGCTCTCTGTGGAAAGAAGCGCATATGTTGGCATGGGCAGAGCAAAATGCCAGAACAGACTGCTCCCGATAGGTTTTTTCCAGTTTTTTCAGATGCTGTACTTTCTGTAAATAGACAGCGGGATCGAAATCTTTCAAAGCGTCTTCCGTGATGGAAATGGAGCGGCAAGCTGCTTCAAAAAAACCTTTGATGAAAGAGGCTTCCATTTCTTCGGCGGTGACAGGGTTGTTTTCATACAATGACACCACTTTTCCCAAGCCCATTTTGATGGCTTGATCCCGTGCGGTAAGCCATAGGCACCATTGGGGGAGGGATTCCACCCCTCGCTGGGTTTCCAACAAGATGTCCATACGCCGTAAAAATGGTTTATCCGCTGTTTTTTCATAGGGGGCAAAGTCAATATGCAACAGAGATGCCAAGGTGTTCACCAAGTCAAGCCAGGTTTTATAGGCATCTTCTGCCTGGCTCAATTCATCGACAAGATGGGAAGGGGAATCGGGCAGAGCGTTGGCAACGGCAGCCAATTCCCTGTTTGCCGAAACACGGCTGCGATAATCAATACACACATTGACCGCGGCATACAGTTGTTTGATCGTGTCCGAGGGCAGTTCATCCAGTCCCGCCTCGGTGAAGTGAAACAGATTCATCAGAAGAGGGAAGCTTTCGTTGGCTCTTTGTAGATGCTGGGTATATTCTGCCAATCGGTTCAAAACAGCATCAATCTGACATTTTCGGCAGTCGAAAATGTCTTTGGATGCCAGATGAAGGGCATCCAGTATGGTGCGGCGGACCGCTTTTTTCTTAAAGAAGGGAAGTTCTTCACTGGTCTGCCAGTCGTACTGCATTTGCATAATGGGCAACGTGTACACGTCATCCTCAAACATAAGGCTCAATTCTTCCCGCAGTTCCAAGGCATCCATGGCACTTTGGAGGGAAGCGCTCAAAGCATCTTCCTGTTCTTTCCATCCGGGATATGCCAAAAAGGTTTTAACCATGGACATATGGTTGGAAGCCAACTGCCGGACAAAGGTAAACAGGCTATTCACTGAGGTGGGAGTTGAGGGGATTTCCTCTATGTGCAAGGTGCGGCAAAGAGAATCAATGAACGTGGTGAAATGGTCATAGTGAGAAAGCGCATCGGTCAACATCAACGGAACTCTGCGGAGATCATAGGGAGAACAGGTCAGGGCCTTTACATAGCGCAAGGGGTTGTTATAGGGTTCCCCGCAGGCTTTGCCGCAGCAAAACAGGGTGGCCGCCATGTCAAACCGGGCGGCAAATTCTTTCTTGTACAGTCCTGAGAGTTCCAAAGGCGTGAAAGGAACAGCTTTTGCATGACGACAGCGTTCGTATTCCTGCAAAGCGCGGTTAAAAGAGAAGCCGAACAACTGGACTTTTTTCAAAGCATAGTAGTAAGCATCCAATTCCTTTTTGAGCTTAGTAATATCGGACAACAAAATATGGAGAGGGGGTTCGGTTTTGGGATCGCCTTCTTCAGACAGGGGGAAAGAGGGAACGACCCCTTCCGATTGCTCCCCGAAGGCAAAAATGGATTCTTCTAGGCCCAAGTTCTTCAACCGGGCATACAGATCGTTCATGGCATAGTGGCTGCCGGCTGCATACAGCACCCGCTTGCCCGAAGCCATCAGATGGAAAATGAGATTTTCGGCTACCCGGGTTTTTCCGCTGCCTTCCTCGCCTTCAATCAGAGAAATAGGATGCATCAAGGCGGCATCAAAGCCTTCCCGCTGTTTGCCGTCCATGGGAAGCAGGGAGACCGCGGGGGGATGGAAATCCGTTGTTTGTGTTTGAGGAAATTTTTTGGTAATCAGGCCCGCTGTGACAGGATGTGCCCGAAGAGCGGCAGGGTGAAGTAGGGACAGCATTTTCATGTCATCCCAGGCAAAAATACCTAAACAAGCTCCCTGATACATCGTTACGGAAGCGCAGAGAGAAAACGCCGCTTCCATTTGCTTCAACGCAGCCGGAATTACATCGGCCGCTTTGGTTCCCCACAAGGGGGGCAATCCCTGGGGGCGAATGCCGAATAGCCGCTCCATTTTTTCCAGCAATCCTTCGTGGTACAAAGGTTCTTCTCCGGCGGAGGTGATGTAAAACTGATTGCTTTCATGACATTTTATCATTTTTACCGGCAACAAAATGGCAGGACCGTAGCGGTATTCATCGAGGGATGTTTCTCGAAAACGAATCAATCCAAATCCAATGCATAACCCGGATATCCCTTTCGTCGCAGCTCGATTGCTTGCGCGGCGGGCAAGAGGGGATACGTGTTCGCACAATTCCCGCTCCTTAAAAAAGGTATACAAACAGGGGGGGGCATCCTCGTTGTCCTCCATGCCGGCGGATAACTGGCTGCCAATCAGTGCCAAATCTTCGGGCGTTCTGCCTTCCACCGAAAATTGATAGGGAGTGGCAGCGATACGAACTTTTTTTGATTTTCCCAATATTGACAGAATACGGGCAGGCTGGCTGTCAATCAAGGAAATCCCATTGCCCCCTTTGTGGGTGAGCAGGAGAATTTCATTTTCCTGAGAGGCAAGGAGTTTGCGAAAGGTTGCGGCAGTTCGATCGAAGGCATCTCCTTCGGTATCAAGGATCAAATCGTCATATCCGGGGAGTGTGCCGGAAGTACGACAGTCTGTGTGTTCAAAATAAAAACCTTCTCCTTCACTCACCCGATTGGGCAGGGGAGAAAGACCGCAGCGACGGGCACGTCGAATATCCACAGCCATTACAAAATGCTCTGTATGATCGTTCATGATATTTTTGGCATTTCTCACCGCATCGGCAAAGGAGATGGCTGTGCCGTAAGCAAAAGAGCCGGAATCAATCCAACAAACCGCTTCTTTTTTGGGTGTGATGGGATCCGGGAGGAACAAGGTTTCATAGGTATCCACCACCGGGGACGGATAACAAAGTTCCCGGATAAAACAACCCACCAGTGCCTGAGAGCCAAACAGGGCAATGACGGGATGACAGCCCATGGCTTCCAACAGAGAAGCATACAGCAGGGCAATTTCCAGGCTGTTGCCGCTTCTGGTATGGATAACGCCTTCGGGAAATTTCAACTTTAACCCTTTTTGGGAATAGTCAGGCGCTTGCATGGCATAGGACAGACGCAAGGTGCGAAGAGTATGATACAGACATTCCATCATGGTCATGATGGATTTGGGGCTATGATTGCCGTATTCCCGCTTCCGGAAAATTCCCCGGGTTATGAGCACCTGGCGATTTTATCGATTTCGGGCTGGGCGGGGGAAACCAGTACGGAAAGAAGTTCAGGCAAGGTTTCACTGCCGCTCCAACCATCGGCTGTAATCAGGGTCATGCCCCGCTTGCCTTCCGCCACGATCTGACCGTCTTTTTCCAAAGAAACGAACACAGTGGCGGGCACGGGTTCTTTCAGGTAAGCTAGGTATGTACTGTCAAAAGACAATTCCGGGGTACAAACTGCATAGGCGGATTTTTCCTCCAGTTTACCCAAAGGGATCTTCTTTTCAACAAAAAAGGCAGGGGAAACACGGATGGTAACAGTCAATCCTTCCAGTGTTTCACCCGGATTTTCAATCAGAATTCTATGGATCAGGGGCAGACGATTATAAGAAGAACCGTATCCGTAAACCGTTACAACTTCTAATTGCACTCGAATTGCATTCATAGGTACTCTCCCGTCATGATTTTTTATTTCCATTCCGCGCTGCGGCGAAGTATATCCGTATAATCCAGTTTATCTTTTGCGTAGGCCTTTTTCAACAAGGCAGGCGGGATATAGGGATCGTATTTATCCTGGATGGGGCATTCGCTGATTCCCAACAATGATTCTTTTAGGGGGAGGCTGTCTTTGGTAAGACAAACCGCCAGTTTTTGCAAGATGTCCTTTTGACCGGTACGAAAAGAAATATAATAGCAAGCATCGTATTGTATATCGGTGATATCCAGTTCCTGGGCAAAATAAACCAACAGCCGTTTTAAGGTACGAATGGCACGGGTGCCCAGCCAGGGGAACAAACAGTACCGGTTGCCCCCCAAACATACCAGAGGGTGTTTGGCAAATCCGGTTTGCCGCGCCAGGGCGCGGGCTTGGGTCAGACGGGCTGCTGCGCTGGGTTTCAAATAGGGATATACCGTATCCTCCAACAAAACCTGTCGCATCCGTTCTAACGCACGGGTATGAATTTCACCCCGATCTCCCGGCCAGGCGATTTCCATTTTTCCTTCTACCCGCTTCACATAAATCAGCTTGCGGGAAGCATCGACTTCTTCTACTTCCCACACCCTGCCCGCCAAAGCAAAACGGTCGCCGATGGGGGGCGGTGTGGTGATGGTACCGATTTCTTCGGATTTTTCCCGCACGGTGAAATCCTCGCTGTCCTTGAAGACGGCGTAAAATCGGTAATCTCCCAGAATTCTCTCCGCAGTCATTCCGGTGAGAATACCCCCTTCTTCTCCTTTTTCCAGTATATCCGTTTCCAGCAAGTGAATCAAGAGTGCTTTATAATCTCGCGGGGAAATTTTGGTAAACGGCGAAAGGGAAAGAACACGATCCGCCAAAGAAGCCGGGGCCATTTCTCCTCCGGAGGCCAAGGTAGCTAACGTTTGGTGAAAGAGCAGGCTCATGGGCATTTCCCGCTGCTTGCTTTCTTCCAAAAAACGTTCCTCTAAATACAGCTGGATGATGGCGATTGCCTGAATCAGTTCCCAGGGGACCAGCTGATACAGCGGCGCGTTGGGCAAGGCTTTTTCTTCCCGGAATACCAGCATCATTTCCGGGGGTACGTCCCGTCGTCCCGAACGACCCAAACGTTGGAGAAAATTCACCGCCGTGTTGGGAGCTCCCATGTTTACGATCCGCTGCAACCGGCCGATATCTATGCCCAGTTCCAGGGTAACGGTGGCGCAGGCGGTCATGGGGCTGGTGTTTTCTTCCCGCAGGGCATATTCCGCTTCTTCCCGAATGGCAGCGGACAAATTCCCATGGTGAATCATGAAACGGTCGTTGTCCCCTTTTTTTCGGGCAATCTGGCGCAGGGTGGCGGTGACCAGTTCGGTTTCTTCCCGGGAATTGGAAAAAACCAGACATTTTTTCTTTTCGGTGGCGGCATACACAAAGGCGTATGCGCTATCCAATATCAAATCCCCTTCTTTTTCCGGCTCGTCGGCAAAAAAGTGCTGCATGGCAAGCCGCCATTTCAGGGTGGCGTTTTTCACTTCCGCAACAGAGGTTTCATAGGGTGTTCCCTGCCCCAGCCAATCTGCCACTGCCCGGGGATTTCCCACCGAGGCGGACAAGCCGATTCGCCGGGGACAATGCCCCACAAGGCGGGCGATGCGTTCCATGATACACCGGGTTTGTTCTCCCCGATCCTGCCCCGTAAAAGCGTGAATTTCATCAATGATAATATAGGACAAATGGGCAAAGATCCGGGGAATATCGTTGGATCGATGCAGCAGCATGCTTTCCAGAGATTCGGTGGTAATTTGCAGGATTCCCCGGGGATTTTTCAAAAATTTTTCTTTGGAGCCGGCAGACACATCGCCATGCCAATGAAAAACGGGTACGCCGCTTTCGAAAAGCAGGGCATCCAAACGGGAAAACTGATCGTTAATCAGAGATTTGAGCGGGGCGATGTATAATATGTCCACCGAATTAAAATGGCGATGTTCAAGCATGGAGAGAATGGGAAATAAAGCCGCTTCGGTTTTACCCGAGGCAGTGGGAGAGGTGATGAGTAGATTATCCTCGGTTTCAAAGAGAATATGGGCTGCCATACACTGAATTTCCCGCAATTCTTCCCAACCGTTATTGTAGATAAAACTACGGATATAGGGCGCAAAGCGATGGAAAATTTGATCCTGTGAAAGTTTTTTCATGGTTTACCCCAGAATTTCATTCATACCAAAGGGATCGTCATCCGTTTCTTCTGTGTTTTCGCTACGAGAAAGGGTGACGGCATCACTGCCCAGCAAAGAGTCCAAGGTCACGGCAGGATTGTGCATTAGAATGCTCAACACATGGAGGAAATCCCGCAGTACTTCCCGGGGGGTGAGGAATTCATCGGTGCCCATTTTGTTTAGGCAAAACTGTAAAAAGTGAATCAACTCTTCTTCCGTCAGCCGGGGTTGAATGTTGTGGTAACGGGCAAACAAATTGCGCACACGAACCAACAGGGCAAACAAGGCACTGTCATCCAACCGTTCCAATCGAATGACCGGGGAAAGCCAATCGGTGTATTGCCCCGCAAAATGACCGCCGCACAAACGGCTTTTTAAGGCTTCATAACTGTAAAGTCCCCGGCGTTCATCTTCCAGAAACTTGGGGGTTCCGCCCAGGTAAATACCCAGTCCTTCGGCTTTTCCCTGCAGAGTATCATTGAACATGGACAGCACTTTTTCATAGTTGTTTCCGCGGGAAATCCGGTTGGGGATTTTATATAAGTTGACACATTCGTCAAAGAATACGATCAAGCCTTTGTATCCCACAGCCCGGAAAAAGGCTGCCTGGAGTTTGATATAGTCGTACCAATTACTATCGTCGATGATGCTGCCCACGGATAAGGCCAGACGGGCTTCCGAGCGGGTGGCATATTCCCCCCGTAACCAACGCATGGCGTTGGAAGTCAGAGTGTCGTCCCCGTCGGTAATGCCACGGTAATATAAGGTGAGAACACGGGCAAAATCAAATCCGTTCACCAAACTATGAAGAGAAGAAGCTGTGGCGGCGATTCGTTTTTGTACCTCTTGGGAAAAGGCAGGGTGTTCAGGGGTTAAATTGGTTTCCGTAACCAAATCAATCTGCACTTTGGTGAACCAGCGAGCCAGAATGGTGGGCAGACCTCCTCCGTCGGGCATAGATTTGACTGCTAGATTTTTCATCAGTTCCCGGTAGGTGGCAACGCCTTGTCCTTTGGTACCGGCAAAACGACGTTCAGGGGACAGGTCTGCATCGGCGGTGACAAAATCCCGCTCCAAAGCGTTGCACCGCATCAAACCAATCAGAAAACTTTTTCCGCTGCCGTACCGGCCGATGAGAAAACGAAAAGCACCCATGCCCTCTGCCACGTTATCATAGTCGGATAAGATGGCGCGGACTTCTTCTTCCCTTCCGATGGCAATGTATTCAAGTCCTGTGCGGGGTACAACCCCCGCCGCCGTGGCGGTCAGAAGGGTACCCAGCGTTCTTCTGGGAATTACAATATCTTGGGATTTCATGACAGGTTCCTTTCCGAAGTCAAAGTTGCAAGAATTTCGTCGGCGTATTCTTCAAATACGCTATTTAAATCGCAAATCGGCTCTCCGTAAAAGGAGAGTGCTTTTTCATTAATGGTATCTACCACGGATACTAAAAACAAATTTTGTTTTCGCGCCTCGTTTCCGGCAGTTTGGGTATCCTGTTTTGCCAAGGCATATAGGCAGATTCTTTCCGTTTCGGTGAGCAAACATACCCATCCGTCGGATTCTTGGGGTGCAATTGGTTCCGGTGGTGGTTGTGACGGGATATCGTCTTCGTTTTCTGTATCCTGATACGCGGTGAGCAATCGGGTGGTTTCCCAGGCGATGGTTTCCATCAAGCGGGCTTTTTCCAAATCCACCTGCACCGGTGGTTTGGGAATGAATACTTTCTGTTCGATCTTCACGGGTTTTTCGTCCGCTGCCAAATGGGCAATAAGAGAGGCGATCGGTTCCGACAAATGAATGCCCGAAAGCCGCGACCGTATGCCGCAAACACCCCGCGTGGCGTTGTCAATGGCTTTCATGCAATCCCCCAAGATCGAGACAAAAATTTCTTCTCCCCAATTGGGGTAGCAATCCAGCTCGATGATTCTTCTTTTCTCGGCAGAAACCACCGCACCGGAGAATGCCGGACGGGTGATTTTCATGGGCGAAGAGGATATGGTGGGGAATAAAACGCCGCTTTCCAGCAGTTTGGGAAACAGGCGCATGCGGGCTTCTTCCATGCGGCAGGCAAACTCCCCGTTTTCTTTATAATATCGGCTGTGACGATATCGATAGGTGCAAAATCGTTTGATCAAAAAATCTTCATGGGCATCGGTCATGGGCACTTTTCCTCCCAGCAACCCGTCAACCAGAGCGCAAATCCCCGACAAAGGCAAAACCCGCAGCTCTGAATCGCAGAAAATATCCAGAATTTCCCCCAGCGGAAGAGCCATCTTCCAGAGAATGCACAGATCCAAGATCCAGTCGGCCATTTGTCTGTCCATCATGGGAAAATCCTTCCGATAGGCTTTCCAGACGGTCAATAAGTTGGCAAGGACTTGTTGAGGTTGAATCCATCCGGTCAAATTGATTTGCTCGTAAATGTATAAATACAAATACCCAAAATCCACCCGGACATATTCACCCCTGCGAATGCCTTCCCGCCAGGAAAGATAAAACCGGAATTGATCTTTGGTCAAATTTTCATAGCGGGGCATGACGGTGTAAAAAGAACGATAGGGAGCATCGGGCTCGCCGCTTTTTTGATGGGATGCCAATGCTTCATCATAAAAACCCCGGAATGCCGTGCGTTGACACCCTTGGAAAGAAACGGTGGCGGCAATGAGAATGCGGCTGTTGGAGGTTAAATCCTGCCGCTGATCGGGGGGGAGTTCCAAAGGATGGAAGATGCCTTCCTCCCAGGCAAGACAGGCAGGTGTCATGGGCAAGGAGTAATCGGGATGGGTGGATGAGATTTCGGAAGAGGTGAAATCCCGGTGGGTTTGCGATGGCAAGAGTTTATCGTTTGTCCAGAAGGAATCCCGGCTCATGCAATCCACCCCCATTTTGCTAAAATCTTATTATAATATTCTATCATGTAATATGGATTGCGTCAACCAAAATTTCCTTGCTTAAATACAAACAAAGGGGTTGTTATTGCAACAGCCCCTTTTCATGCCCAAATTCAATAGCACAGCTCGCCTTCACCGGCGGGCTTTTGTTATACAAAAAAGCACGCCTACCGTGTCGGCGTTTAACTGTATTGACGTCCTGGCGCGGAGTGACCGCGCGATTATAAATAAAATCGAGGGCGGGAAAGGAATAACATGGTTTTTTTGAAAAGCGTCTTTGGAACCGAAGCATTAACCTTTGACCAGCTGACCGAAAAGCTCAAGGACAGCAAGGATGTGAAGCTTGCCAATCTTGCCGAAGGGCAATATGTTGGTTGACAAGGCAAAGCTGGACGGCAAGGTCAACGAGCTCAACACGGCAAACACGACCATCAATCAGCTGCAGGATGCGGTCAAGAAGTTTGACGGCGCGGACTTGCAAAAGCTCAAAAACGACGTCACCAACTGGGAGACCAAGTACAATGCGGACGTTAGCAAGCTTAACACCATACATTCTGCTCGCAAAATTTTTTCTGGCACTGTATATCTAACCGTGTAAATGACCATACCAAAGAGCCAAACTGACGCGGGATATGTCAATGACATATCGTATAAGCATTTGACCAGCGGTGAAAATGAGTATGAAATTTTCATTACCATTTTTATGTCATTTTATCTTGCATGGTAGCGTAATTCATGATATAATCAGTACAATTAAAATGGAGTATATTAGCGTTTGTCGTATTTTCGCCGCTGATTGGGGTAGTTGCATGGGAAATCATATCATCCGTATGCCAAATAAACGGGATAAAATGAACGATGCGTTTCTTTGTTTTCGGTTATATCAAATTTTGAAATTATAAAAGGAAGTTAAAATGGATTTATTTCATGTTTTATCGTTAATTGGAGGTTTGTGTTTGTTCCTGTTCGGGATGAGCCTGATGGGAACCGGTTTAGAAAAGGCGGCCGGAAGCAGTTTAAAAACCCTGTTGGGGAAACTGACTACAAATAAAACGGCAGGTTTTCTGACGGGTTTAGGGGTAACCGCTGTTATGCAGAGTTCCTCTGCGACGACCGTTATGGTCGTCGGATTTGTCAACTCCGGCATCATGACATTAAAACAAGCCATCAATGTCATCATGGGTGCTAACGTTGGCACAACGGTTACGGCTTGGATACTGAGCTTATCGGGAATTGAAAGCTCGAACATGGTCGTTCGGCTATTAAAACCCACCTCTTTTACACCCCTTCTTGCCTTGGTCGGAATCGCTTTTTATATGCTAAGCAAAAGTAGCAAGAAAAAAGATACTGGGTTGATTTTGTTGGGCTTTACGATTCTGATGTTCGGTATGGAAACAATGACCGGTGCCGTATCCGGTTTAAAGGACGTGCCGGAATTTAGAAACATCCTTTTGATGTTCTCTAACCCGATTTTAGGCGTATTGGCAGGTGCTGTTTTTACCGGTATCATTCAGTCCAGCTCTGCTGCCGTAGGGATCCTGCAAGCACTGGCAACGACAGGACAAGTTACGTTTGGAACAGCCATCCCGATTATTCTGGGACAAAATATCGGTACGTGCGTTACTGCCATGATTTCTTCGGTGGGCACCAATAAAAATGCCCGGCGTGCCGCGGTTGTCCATTTATCTTTCAATGTCATAGGAACGATTATTTGGCTGAGCATATTCAGTGCCGCTAATGCGGTGTTCCATTTTAATTTTATCAGTCATTCATTGAATCAGATGGATATTGCCATTATACATTCTTTATTCAATGTGCTTTGCACCCTCCTGCTGCTGCCGTTATCTTCGTTGCTTGAAAAGCTCTCGTATAAATTCATCCCCGATGCCAAGACTATGGATAGCATCAGTGAATTGGATGAACGTTTGATGGCTACTCCATCCATTGCTATTGACCGTTGCCGGGTTGTAACCGAAACAATGGCAGCTATTTCCGGTCAGGCACTGAAGGATTCGCTTTCGGTTTTAAATAAGTACGATCCTACTCTGGCAGCCAATGTTCGAGAGCATGAAGAGGCAACGGATCATTACGAAGATATTCTCGGTAACTACATTGTTCGATTAAGCAGCCATGCCATGAGCGATGCCGACAGCATCGAATCGGCTAAATTGTTGCGTTTGATCGGTGATTTGGAGCGCATTTCCGACCATGCAGTGAATGTTGTGGAATCTGCCGAAGAAATACGGAATAAAAATATTTTGTTTTCTGCCGATGCTCAAAATGAGTTGTCCAGAATCACCGACGCTGTGCAGGAAATCCTGGATTTAGCCATCTCTTCTTTTGTACGTAATGATGTTCAATCCGCCGCTCTTGTGTTTCCTTTGGAAGAAGTCGTGGATGCTTTAAAAGAACAACTGCGTTCCAATCATATCCTCCGTTTGCAAAAGGGAGAATGTTCGATTGAAGCCGGATTTGTATGGTCTGATTTGCTCACGAATTTGGAACGGGTCGCTGATCATTGCTCGAATATTGCCAATTGCGTGGTACAAACTTCTAAATTCAAATTTTCTCATGAAAATTCTACCGGTTCAAAAAGGAACAGTACTGCATTTATGAGCCAGTATGAAGCCTACGCAAAGAAATATGCACTTGAATGAGTAATCATATATCATACGGAAAATCAATGGTAAACACCCCTTTGACGACTGATGTCAGGGGGTGTTTTTTATATGTATAAATAAATATATTTTATTTTGACAAAACACTTGATTTATCATGAATTATCTGTTATATTATCTATAATATCATGTAAGGAATTGGGTCAAAATTATGCATATCGTTGTGGAGGGTATATGAAAAAGAAATTATTTTGCATCATGATGGCAATCTGTGTATGCTTTTTATCATCCATGTCCGCTTACGGCAGCGAAAAAAATCCCCATGTGCAATGTTCGAAGGCTGTTAAAACCTTTGAGAGCGATACGACTTTCGGGGAAATATATCGAACCATTGTTTTGAAAGATGGTTCCTTGGTTGGTGTTGGTTCAGCCCCCGCAAGCAACGGAGCGGGTCATCTGGGGTATATGGATCAACGCACAGCGGGCGATACGGATGAAACGGCACTTGTATTCAAATATAAAAAAGATGGCAGTCTAGCTTTTATAAAAACATTCGGCGGTGATGACTTTGACCGATTTAATGATGCAATTCCGACAACAGACGGTGGATTTATTGCCTTCGGTTACACAGGCATTTGAAAAATACAACTTAACGAGCAGCGGCAACATTACTGTCAAATACGACTGTAATGGAAATGTTGAATGGGCAAAAGTTGAAGTTGAAGATGAAGATGAACCTGATTTATCAAAATATGGAGTCGTATATGATAAAGTGATGGATGATGACGGTGGAATGTATATTTGCGGATATCAAAATGATGATAATTCCAATCCAGATGGATTTTTAAGTAAAATAGATAAGAACGGAAATGTGATATTTACAAAGACATTATCAGGAAACGGTGATAGTTACTTTGAAAAAGTACTCATCACATCCGATGGAACGATACTTGTTTTGGCACATTACCTCAATTGTACCGGAGATCCGGAATTCGGCGGGTATAAAAAGACCCTGACAAGCGAATACAGCAAAGATGGATGCATGATCATTGCCTATCAACCGGATGGTCAATGCAAGAATATTGTGTTCCTCCCCACTCTGACAATCTCTGATAATTACGTGCGTTTTTTAACTTCGCTTGATAACGGGGATATATTAATACAATTCATACCGTGTTTTGCAGATTATTTTTATGACTATATTACAAATGAAAAATTTGAATTGAATGGTAATTATATGTATCTTTACAGAGTTGATTCGAATGCGACACTCAACTACTTGTATAGAATTGAATTTGAAGATTTTATCCTTCCGTATAATGCAGAGTTCCGACAGCTTAGTGATGGTTCTTTCAGAATGTATGATGCCGGAATCTTCGACTATAAAGAAGAGAATATGAGTGTATGCAAGACTCAAGTATTGGAATTTGTTGATAAATTTTATTTAGACCAAACAATCGTCAAAGAGAAAGATTTGGATGCAAAAAATTACACCCCGGAGTCATGGAATGCTTATCATCAGAAATTAAATGCCGCAATTGCCGTAAACAACAATCTCGCCGCCACTCAAAAGGACGTAAATTCCGCTGTGGAAGCATGGAAGATCGCTTCCAAGAATTTGGTGAGAAAAAGTGAAGATACACAGGATCAATCGTCGGTTGATCAAACAAAGGAACCACCTTCTACCCCGCTATCCGAAACTTCAGATAACAATCTTAACAAGGATGCATTGAAAGCACCTAACCACCATCAAAGCTTATCCGACACAGAAGCCGGCAATCAATCCAACACAAGCAAAAAATCGGAACAATCTGTTATACAAGGGGAGAAGAAAGACAATCAAACCTATGGTTTTATCGTGATCATGATAGCAGGCAGTATTCTTTTATCCGGCTTTGGCGTATATTATTTCAAACAAAAAAAGAAAAGTTGACGTAAGATATCCTTATCACGAATACCGGCTAACTCAATCGGTTCATGCTGATTCAATACAATGAATTGCTGCATAAGGAAAATTCTTATGCAGCATCTTATATGTATGAAGTTTGAAAGTTTAATATGAAGTGATTGTGTTATATCAACACATAATACGTATAGATATTAATTTGGAGGAGCAACATGTCTGAAAATAGCTTGCTGAACAAATTGGAGGAAAATCTTGTACTATTCAGAAAAATGTATGATTCTATTCGATTGGTTGATCCGGTTAATAAAAAAATATGGGTATCCTGTTGACGCAAGCTGGTTAATATCGTATAATCTGAATTATGGA
>ENA-UOOH01002037-UOOH01002037.1-fermentation-metagenome-genome-assembly--contig:-NODE-2037-length-18364-cov-18.425365_pt1 | contig 18364 bp, 14 predicted proteins | sample MGYA00245778_ERZ724025 | MGnify/ENA primary metagenome ERZ724025 (study PRJEB28704, sample SAMN03018313) | fermentation metagenome | biome: anthropogenic terrestrial biome; feature: soil... | reverse complement strand
TATAAAAGGGAGTTTCTGTATTAAGGATTATGCGTGAAAGTCACGACATTGGATTCAAATTCAAATCGCTTATCATGAATTTTGTTCTTTGTGGGTTTTCCACCGGTTATTTTTAAAGAAAATAACGATTAAGGTTGTATTAAAAATGATACTTTTTAATTTATAATAAATTTTGTTAAAAGCATGATTCTATGAAAAATTATTTTTTAAACGTTGTAGTAATCTTATTCAACATGCTTGTTTTTATTTCCTGCCAAAATAAAAGCGAAGAAGTTGCCGGATCGATATACGATCCGGGAAAGCCTGTAAGCTTGACTACTTTTTATCCTGACTCTGGAAAGTTTCAGGAAAAGGTATTGCTGACAGGTGAGAATTTCGGGTCCGACCCGAGTATTATTAAGGTGTATTTTAATTCAAAACAAGCACCTGTAATTGGATCTACCGGTAGCCGTATGTATGTAATGGCACCCCGTCTACCTGGAGATACTTGTGCCATATCGGTGGTGATTGGATCCGATTCCGTTACCTACGAAAACAAACAATTTCTGTATAAATCCTCCGTTAGTGTAACGACTGTAGCAGGTAACGGGACAGTAGAATATGCTGATGGTGATTTGGCAACAGCTACAATTCGTCCTCACTTCATTGCTATAGATGCAGACGACAATATTTTTATCTGTCATTGGCCGACTGGTAATGCAACTTCTGGTAATGTTTTGTCACGAATTAATGAAGAGGACAATGAATTGATCACAATAGGGAGAGGAATTCAATCTAATGTTCCAGCTGTTGACATGAAAACAGGTATAGTCTCAATGTCTACACAGAATGCTGTGGGACAGTTTGTAACGCTTGATCCCTTGAGTTTTTGGGCGCCAAAATATCAACAAGCCCGTTGGATAAATACCAGTGAAACACCTCCTAATCCTTGGAATCCCGGTACTGCATCAAATCCTTACGATGGTTATATTTATACCCATTTTTTCAATACCGGAGTAATGAAAATCAATCCGCGGAATTGGGAGGCCGAACTTGTCTATCCCATGAGCGGTGCAGTACAAGGAATGACTTTTCGGGCAAATGAACCAAATATTCTATATATTATGATGCGCGCAACTTCTACTTTTTCTCCTAACACCCTTGTTAGTATTGATGTTACAGATCCAGAAAATACGTTTCGAAAACTAAATACTATAGCCGCTGCAGGCCATCGGGATGGTGCAGTAGAACAAGCTCAATTTAATGATACAAGAATGATTATTTCTGATCAGGATGGGAATATTTACATGGCAGATTGTAATAATCATTGTATCCGTCGCCTAACCACTGAAAATATGGTTGAAACTGTATTGGGAATACCGGGTACGCCAGGATGGAAAGATGGGGGAAAGGAGGAAGCTCTTTTCAATATGCCGATAGGAATAGCAGTAAAGAGTGACGGTACAGTATATGTTGCAGACTGGGGAAATTGTAGATTAAGAAAACTAGCAATCAATTAAGTTTTAATGAAAAGCATTAAATTAAATAGACATATGAGAAGAAAAACATGGATAACAATCTGTTTGATTGCCTTATGCTTCGGCCTGTACGCACAGCAAAAAACACTCGAAATTGCCGGTACGGTATATGATGAGACTGGTGAAGTATTACCGGGTACAACAGTATATTTAAGGGATAATATTAGTGTAGGTACTACCTCCAATATCAATGGAAATTTCAGTATCAAAGTTACACGTGGTGATGTGATAATATTTACTTTTGTAGGTTATGACAAAATTGAGTATTTGGCATTAGAAGAAAAGAAAGACTTAAAGATTCGTTTCGAAGCCGGTTCCACTGAATTGGATGAAGTCATAATAACTTCATTTGGGACTACTCAGCGCAAGATTTCATCTTTGGCAGCAGTGTCTGCTGTAGAAGCAGGACAATTACAGGTGCCTACGACTTCGGTTACCAATCTGCTAGGAGGCCGTATGCCGGGAGTTATATCAACGCTTACCAGTGGTGAGCCGGGTAAAAATATTTCCGAATTCTGGATACGAGGCATAGGTACGTTCGGTGCCAGTAGTAGTGCCTTGGTATTGATTGACGGATTGGAAGGTGATATTAATTCCCTTGATCCGGCAGATATAGAGAGTTTTTCCGTTTTAAAGGATGCCTCAGCGACAGCAGTATATGGTGTTAGAGGGGCAAACGGTGTGGTTTTGATCACAACCAAGCGTGGCCAGATTGATAGGCTTAATATCACGGCTCGTGTCAATTATACAATGTCGCATTTGAAGCGCCTCCCCAAATACCTCAGAGCTTACGATTATGCAAATTTAGTGAATGAAGCGTTAGCAGTACGCAGGGAAGATCCGATGTATAGTGGGGTGACGCTTGATATCATCAATGATGGCATTGACCCTGATATTTACCCTGATGTGAGTTGGCAGGATGAAGTTCTTAATCCAAATTCATTGAGGCAGTCGTATTATGTAAGTGCACGAGGAGGAGCAAAGGTTGCAAAATATTTTCTTAGTTTAGGTGGAAGTAGCGAAACTGCTGCCTATAAGTATGACAATACAAGTGTATATGGTTCTAACGTAGGGTATAATACCTATAACTACCGGGCAAATATCGATCTTGACTTGTCCCCATCCACTGTCCTCTATTTCGGAATGGATGGATACCTTTCAATTAATAACCAACCGGGGGTTGCAAGCACGGACTATATCTGGCAGGCACAATCGCAGATAAATCCCCTCACTTTGCCTGTTATATATTCCAATGGACAATATCCAGCGGTAGGCGCCGAAGCAATGACCTCTCCCTCCGTGATGGTAAACAACATGGGTAGACGTACAGATCAAAAATTTGATGGTAAGTTTACGTTAGCACTCAATCAGGATTTATCCATGTTGATGGAAGGATTAAAAATAAGGGCCCAAGGCGCATATGATATAGTGAGTTGGTTCAGTGAAAACCGTTCTATTCAACCGGCTTTATATCAGGCTGTCGGCCGTGATAGCCACGGAAAGTTGATTACCGTACTGAGAGTTCCTTCAAGTTCAGCAAATTACAGTAAAAATACTGATTTAAGCCGTAAATATCATTTTGAAAGCACATTAAGTTACGAAAAGCTATTTGGAGAAAGTCATCGGGTCTCCGGGTTGGTATATTATTACATGAGTGATTATAAGCGGGCAAGCGAGGGATACACGAACCTGAACTCGATTCCGATTAGATATCAAGGTCTATCAAGCAGACTGACATATGGCTATAGGGATATCTACATGATAGATTTCAACTTTGGATACACCGGTTCCGAAAACTTTCAGCCGGGACGTCAGTTTGGCTTTTTCCCATCACTTGCGTTGGGTTGGGTACCCACTGAATACAAATGGATGAAAGAGACGTTGCCTTGGTTAAATTTTTTAAAGATTAGAGGCTCGTACGGATCGGTGGGTAACGACCGCCTTACTTCGCGACGTTTTCCATACCTGTCGCTGGTAACCACTAGTAATATAAGTGTATGGGGTTCAACCCCTGTAGAAGGTGTGAACGAATCTGTAATCGGTGCGGATAACCTTGAATGGGAGAAAGCAGTGAAAGCCAATATTGGTTTTGAAGGCCGTTTATTGAACAATCGACTTTCATTTGTGGTAGATGTTTTTCAGGACCGTCGCGACGGTATCTTCCAGCAACGGGTTCAAGTGCCGTATTATGTCGGGTTAGTTACGATGCCGTTTGGTAATGTTGGAAAAATGACAAGTTACGGAACCGATGGGAATATTGAGTATTCACGTGATTTAAATAAAGATATTCGAGTTACCTTGAGAGGGAATTATACTTTTTCGCGTAATAACGTGCGTAATTGGGAGGAGGCAAATCCGAAGTACCCATACCAGGAATTATCTGGTTATCCATACGGAGTGATACGAGGTTATATATCTGAAGGATTATTCAGGAACCAACACGATATTGATACCAGTCCAGTACAATCTTTTGGAACCGTAATGCCCGGGGATATTAAATACCGCGACGTAAACGGAGATGGAATTATTGATGCGGACGACCGTGTCCCTCTTTCTTACAGTACTTATCCTTTGCTTATGTATGGTTTTGGTGGTGAATTTAAATATAAAAACTTATCAATAGGAATTCTGTTTAAGGGGACCGGTAAAACCGATTACTTTCACGTAGGACAAGATGGAAATGGAATGGGATATGTTCCGTTTCACGGAGCCAACATGGGAAATGTCTTATCGATTGCGAAAGATCCCAAAAATAGATGGATCCCGAAAGAATATGCAATAAAAAACGGTATTTCTTCGGACCTGGCAGAAAATCCCAATGCTCGTTTTCCCAGGCTTTATTATGGATACAACAACAATAACTCACAATTATCCGATTTTTGGAAAGGAGACTCTCGTTACCTGAGACTACAAGAAGTTACGCTAAATTATAATTTCAAGCATCGGATATTACAAGCGATCAACGTCTCGTCTATTGATCTTCAGTTGGTTGGGAACAATTTGTATGTATGGGATAAAGTAAAATTGTTTGACCCTGAACAGGCACGCTACAATGGAAGGGTTTACCCTATTCCAACTACATATGCTATTCAGATTTATGTAAATATGTAACATTTAACAAATAAATATATGATATTGAATATGAATTACACAAATAAAAATATCCATTATGCGAGAAAGTTTAAAATATTGCTTGTCGGGAATTTACTCTTTGTTTTTTCTTTTACAATCGCTTTGACCTCGTGTAATTACCTTAGTGTAGATGACTATTTTACCGATGAATTGAAGCTGGATTCTGTTTTCGCTTCGAAGCGGTACATTGAAGCATACATGTGGCAAACTGCTAGCATGTTTCCAAATGAAGCAAATCTATATCGTAGCGGTTACACCCCAGGTCCATTGGCAACTGATGAGGCATTTACCTTAGCTTCAGCAAGTGGATATAATGGCCTCGATTTCGTGTTAGGTTCACTATCCGAAAGTAATTTAGGATCGTTGTCCAACTGGTATTCTACATATTACAAAATCATTCGCAAATGCAATACCATTTTGAATCGGATAGACGAAGCAAAAGATTTAAACACAATTGAGCGGTTTTCGATCATTGGAAATACACGTTTTATCAGGGCATATGCCTATTACCGACTGTTAATTGATTGGGGGCCGCCAATCCTTTTAGGGGATGAGGTGGTCAACTCCAATGAAGATTTATTCTATTATGATCGTCCTCGTGCAACGTATGATGAAACCGTGGATTATATTTGTAACGAATTGGAGGAGATATCTTCATGGTTGCCTGAGAGTTTGCCGCTGATGGAGTTTGGGCGACCGACAAAGGGTACTGCATATGCATTGATAGCCAAGGTGAGACTGTTTCATGCAAGCCCTTTGTTCAACGGTGGAAGTGCTGCCCGAACTTTTTTCGGTACATGGAAACGCACCTTTGACGGAGTACATTTCGTTTCACAAAGCTACGACGAAACCCGCTGGGCATTAGCCGCTGCCGCAGCGAAAAGAGTAATGGATATGGGGCTCTATCGACTGCATACTGTCGATGCTAACGGACTAACACCTACTCTTCCAACAGGAATAACTTCAGATCCTGACTTTTATAAGAATTGGAACGATGGAGGAGCTGCAGGAATTGATCATCTTCATTCATATGCTGATATGTTTAATGGTGAGTCGGTCATTCCTGCTAATCCTGAATACGTATGGGCACGCAATGTGACATCAGGTGATTTAGATTTCAGCTTAGTATTTCCTGTATCAAACGGTGGATACAACACTCTTGCCGTAACCCAGAAAGTAATTGATTCTTACTTGATGATCGATGGCTGGGATATTGATAATTCTAGTGATGAATATCCCTATTCGGAAGATGGTTTCACCTCCAGTGTAAATACTTTTTCAGGTTATCGGCTTAACGCTGAAGTGTTTAATATGTATGCAAACCGAGAAATGCGGTTTTATGCTTCCATAGGTTTTAGCGAGTGTTATTGGCCTATGTCTTCTTCCACCCAGGTTGGAAATTATAATCAAACCATAACATATTATTACGATTCGCCTAATGGGAAAACGGGAAATGAGACAGGAAGAATGGTTCCTGTCACGGGATATGTCTTGAAAAAGTTTGTCCATCCAAGTGATGCTTTGCAAGGCACGAACGCTAGGACAATGGGCAAGGCATTTGCAATGATCCGTTATGCTGATGTACTACTTTGGTATGCTGAATCGCTCAACAACCTCACTGCAAACCACACAGTTGAATTGGGAGGGAAAACCTATACGTTAGGACGTGATGTCGACGAAATCAAAAAAGCATTCAACCAGGTGCGTCATCGCTCTGGAGTGCCGGGATTGACTGACCAAGAATTAGCAGATGCTTCCAAAGTACAAGAACTACTTGAGCGCGAACGAATGATTGAATTTGTTGGAGAAAACCAACGTTATTACGACGTTCGTCGTTGGGGAATCTATGAGAAAACGGAGAACGAAACGATAACAGGAATGAACATTGAAAGTCCCAGAGACGGTTTTTATAGGAGAGTGGTGCCCAATACATCTAGGATTGGCGAACGTATCGTCAATAAACGAATGGTATTTTTACCAATACCTTTAAGTGAAGTACGGAGGTTACCTTCTCTTGACCAGAATCCGGGTTGGAAAGACTAGTTAAATTAAAGTTAATAATCAAGAAAAATATAGATATGAAAAATATGAATAATAATATTCCTGCTATCTTAATAATATTCCTGCTTGGATTGTTGTCGTGCGATAACGACGAAATCTTCAAAACAGAGCAATATAAAAATGTATTTGCACTGATCAGTGGGACAGATAATATTTACTCCAAGTATTATGATTTAAGAGAAGAGGAATCAATAGGTTATTTGTCGGCCTCATGTGGAGGTACCAATCTGACAACCAGAGACATTAATATGTCTTTGGTTGAAGATCCCTTATTGATTGAAGCATATAATAAAACCAATTACGATGTGGAATACAATAAATATGCTCACCAGTTGTCCAAGAGCAAGTATGATATTGATTCCTATAAACTCAGGATACCGGCAGGAGAAATCAAAGCTTCATTACCTATTCGAATCAGACCCGAAGGACTTTCTCCTGACTCTATTTACTTTATTCCTATAAGAATCGATTCACACGACAGTTATGAAGCTAATCCGGATAAAAACTATGTTCTCTTTGAAGTTCGCATAAAGAACTACTACGCAAATGCTGAAGGTACTACGTATAACCTGAAAGGAAACGAAGATAATAGAAATATTTTCGGAACAAAGATCATGCATCCTCTCAGTGCAAATAAGGTACGTATCATGGCCGGAACAGAGGCCTATACGTCGAATATTGAGATGCATAAAAAATATGCTTTAATTTTGAATATCAATGAAGAAAACAAGGTTCACATCACTCCCTATGGTGATATTCAGGTAAACCAGATTGACGATGATTTTGAATACCCAAACACCTTTAATGTGACATTTGATGGTTATAGATACTATAAAACGTTTCTTCTTCGTTACAATTTTACAATAAATAATAAAACCTATCAGATGAGAGAAGAATTACGGCTTCAGTTTGATCCTGAAAACGAGGATGAACAGTAATCAATTAAAAGTTAACTAATCAGAATAAAAGGTTTAATATGAATAAAATAGTAAAAACTGTTGCGTACGTGCTTTTGATCGGATGCTTTACAGGATGTGATTCCTACGAGCGCACCCCTGTAGAAAAATCAATCTATGTAAACCATCAATCGCTGAGTATGCTTGTAGGTGACCAATTACAGTTAACGGCTAGTCCTACTGAGGTAACCTATAATTGGAAAAGCGAAGATTCTGCAGTGGCTGCCGTCAACTCATCCGGATTGGTAGAAGCAGTCGGGGAGGGAGCTACAAATATAGTTGTTTACCGTGATGATATTGAGGTAAAAGTTCCAGTAGCAGTAAGCCAAAGGATACGTCTGGAGAAAATTGAATTTACGGAATCATCTGTAGATTTAGCTATTGGAGATAAATTAACACTAAATGCATTGCCAATTCCTCATAATGCCAATGATTATAATCGTTTCTATTGGTCATCGGGTAATGAAAACGTTGCTGTTGTAGATGTAATGGGGCAAGTTACAGCAATAGCACCAGGCATAGCTACTATTACTGCTAAAGGTGGTGTCCTAAGTGGGACAATGGAGGTAAAAGTATTTAGAAGTGCCAATGTTGCTTTGCAAAGAACTGTGAGAGTGAGTAGTGTTTATTCCGCCTCCTATCCTGGAGAAAAAGCAGTTGACGGAATTTTAAATACTTCCGACCCAAACAATAGATGGGTTTCCCAATCAACCAATAATGGGCCTCAGTGGATTGAGATAGATTTAGGTGCTGAATATGAGATATATTCTTTGGAGTTTTGGACACAGAATAGTTATCCTTGCGCTGATTTTCAATTTCAGACAGAGTCGAATGACGAATGGGTAACTGTCTTTTCTCAAGCAGGTAATACTAATATTGCTTATTCTAAAATTTTCGAAGCGACAACGACGAGCAAAGTACGTCTTTATTTCACCAAAGGAAGTAGCGATGGTATTGTCAGAATGTATGAAATGCGTGTGAACGCAAAAGTATTTGAATAGTATGAAAATACTTAGTTAAAGAATTTTTAATCCAACTTTCGCAAGAGCATAACTTGCGAAAGTTGGGTCTTTTCAGTAAATTTATTTTCTTAAAAAATAATCTTTGGTGATTGTCGCACAACTGTTTCATACTTGTGAAAGTGGAGGCTCTTTTTTGAAAAATCAAAATGATATTTTTAGTGAAAAATTTTACTCGCGCAATAAATATTGAATTTCTATGCAAAAAAACACCTTTAATGCTAAAGAGCAAGAAGAAAAAAGAAAACTATTTCCATACAAATGGGAATTAATTGTAATACTTTGGGTTGCCTATTTTCTGAATCAGGGCGATCGGCAGATATTTAATGTCGTAATACCTTTGATTAAGGCCGATCTTATGCTCGATGATGTTCAGATTGGTTTAGTTGCCACCCTCTTTACGCTCGTTTACGGGATTTTGGTTCCTGTGGCAGGCTTTGCAGGAGATCTGTTTCGTCGCAAATGGATTATCTTTTTCAGCTTGCTTATTTTTAGCATCGGTACATTGTTTACAGGTTTTGCCAGCGGTATCGTTTTATTGATAGTGTTACGTAGTATTACTACAGGTGGAGGAGAGGCTTTCTATTACCCGGCAGCTACTTCCTTAATCGGGCAATTTCACAAGAAAACGAGAGCAATGGCCATGTCTATTCACCAAACGTCGTTGTACGTCGGAATTGTTGCCAGTGGATTTATCGCGGGATATATCGGGGAAAATTTCGGTTGGCAAATGGCATTTTTATCTTTCGGATTAGTGGGCATATTGTGGGCTTTTGTCGTATTGTGGAGGGTTAAGGACACTCCAATGCCAAAAGACGAATTGAATGAAAACGGGGAAAAACCTTCTTTTATCGAGATTGTTAAAGCGGTTTTTTCAAGGAAAACGGTTTATTTCCTGAGCCTTGCATTCGGGTGTATGTGTTTTGTCAATGTAGGTTACCTTACCTGGATGCCCACATATCTTCATGAAAAATTCAATATGTCATTATCTGCAGCCGGCTTGCACTCTACTTTGTATCATTTTCTTTTTGCATTTTTTGGGGTGATGCTTGGTGCACGTATTTCAGACCGGCTCGCACTCAAAAGAAGAAGAATACGTATGGAAATAGAGATTATCGGCTTGCTGTTAGGCGCACCTTTCATTTATTGGATGGGTATTGCCGATAGTAAACTTTGGTGTTATGTAGCTATGGGTTTGTTTGGTGTGTTCAGGGGGATATATGACTCCAACCTGTTTGCTGCATTATTTGACGTAATTGAGCCCCGATACCGGTCTTCATCCATGGGAATTATGCTTGCATTTGCATTTATTGTGGGTGCATTGGCTCCTGTAATTTTAGGAAAAATTAAAACCGTTGCCAATATGGAAACGGGAATTATGTTCCTGGCCGGATTTTATCTTTTAGGTGCCGTGCTGATTTTTATCGGATTGAAATTCTTTTTTAATAAGAATTATTATGAAGAAAATTTGATCACTCAAAATAGTTAAATTATGAGAGGGACATTGTTCATATGGATAACTTTATTGTTTTGTACTTCTTCACAGGCACAACCTGTTTTACCTAAAAGTGTACAAGACGATAAAGAGAAAATTATGGGCGAAGCTTATTGGGAAAAATGGAATCCCGAGCTACAGAAACAAATTGACCGTGATATCGAGAAATACAGGAAAGCGGATGGTAAACTGACCCTGAAAGAGTTGTCACAGGATGCGGAAGTGAAGATAGAACAAATTTCACACGATTTTCAGTTTGGTGCTCATATATTTAATTTTGACCAGCTTGGTGCAGATGAATTGAATGGAAAGTACAAAGAACTATACGGCACATTATTTAATTCGGCAACTATTGCTTTTTATTGGAAAACCTTTGAACCAGAGCCGGGAAAGCCTCGTTATAAAGCCGCTGAAATTGACTCACCCTCTTATTGGAATAACTTAAAGGAACCGTGGAAAGAGTTTCATTGGAGGAGGCCATCTCCGGAAAAAATCATAGAATTCTGTGAACAGAAAGGTATACATATGCACGGGCATCCCTTAATTTGGGGAAATACCGGATGGAATCATCCTGCCTGGATATCTAAATCTCCGGATAAAGTTGACGAAATGGAGCGTTTGTTCAGGAAAAGAATCGGAGAAATTACAGCGTACTATGGCGATAGAATACCTAGTTGGGATATTGTTAACGAGAGTGTTGACCCTGTTCCCGGTACACCCCGGTATGGTGTAATTCCGGATGATTACACCTACAAGTCTTTTAAATGGGCAGAAGAAGGATTCCCTGCTTCGGTTTTGTTTAATATAAATGACTCGTGGAGAAACGTTTACCCGCCATTTATTCAAGATCTGAAAGAAAGAGGGGCTAAGATTGATGTCGTTGGATTACAAATGCATCTTTTCAGTGATAAGGTATGTCTGGACTTGGCTGCCGGAAAAAAGATCAACCACAACAACACTTCCTGGGATCCGTTGGATGTTATTCAGTATTTAAAAGAGTTGGATGTCCTGGAACGTCCTATCCACCTGAGCGAAATAACCATTCCTGCGCCGGGTGAAGACTACAAGGCTAATCAAATACAAGCAATAATTGCATACAACATGTATCGTCTTTGGTTTTCATGGCCAACTATTTTCAAAATTACCTGGTGGAACGTTGTTGACGATTGTGGAGCTGCCGGTGAACCCGTGAAGTCAGGATTGTTTACGAGACAAATGGAACCGAAACCCTCTTTCTTTGCATTAAACGAACTGATAAACAAAGAATGGAAAACGAACCTGACTGTAAAACCTGGAAAGAGGGGTGAAATCAAATTCCGGGGGTTTAAGGGAAATTACCGGATTACATGGACAGATCGACAAGGGAATATACAAACAAAAGAGTATTACTTAAAATAGTAAATAAGAAAATGAAAACGAAATTCACACTTTTAATGCTGTTCTGTTTGATTTGTTCCAGCAAGGGTTTAAGTCAAAACTCAAAAAATGTTATGAGCGAAAGTTATTATAACATTTGGAACGAACAGGTGCAAAACAAAATTAATGCTGAGATTGAAAAGAATCGAAAATCTAATGCAGTTCTGAAATTTGAAAATCTTCCGATAGGAAGCCAAATCAAGGTGGAGCAAATAAGTCACGATTTCCTCTTTGGAGGTAATATTTTCCTTTTTGGAGATTGTGGAAGTGCTGAGAAAAATAAGAAGTATGAAGACACTTTTGGAGATTTGTTCAATGCCGCTACGGTTCCTTTCTACTGGAAAACACTGGAGCCCGTAAAGGGAAAACCCAGGTTTGAAACCGGCAGCTCTTATGAATATCGTCGTCCACCAACGGATCCTGTCGTTGAGTTTTGTGAATCGAAAGGGATAAATATGAACGGACATGCTATTATTTATGGTCAACCTCAATGGGGCCCCCCAATTTGGATGCCTGATAATCGTAAAGAGATGGAACCTTATTTTGAAGATCACATTCGTGATTTAGCAGAACGTTACAAGGGGAGAGTACAGCGGTGGGATGTAGTAAATGAGCCAACCGATCAGGCAAACCGTGGGTTGATGCCGGATGATTATACCTATAAAAGTTTTTTATGGGCAATGAAATATTTCCCGGATTCAGTGTTCCTAAATATTAATGATTCGGATATGCATTGGGACATGACACTATACCGCCGATATTTAGAGATTGTACGAAATTTAATAGATAGAGGAATCGGTATAGATCAAGTAGGACTTCAGATGCATATTTTTAATCCTGAAGAATCTAAGAAAATTGCGAATGGTGCCGATATATTGACACCTGGGAAAATATACGAGAGACTCGATCTTATGTCTGATGCAGGTAAACCATTGCATGTTAGCGAAGTCACCGTTAGCGCTCCAGACGATAGTGAAGCCGGAAAACAAATTCAGGCAGAAATCACGAAAAATTTATATAGACTTTGGTTCAGTTACCCCAATGTGATGGGAATTACGTGGTGGAACGTGGTTGATGGAGGGGCTGCGCCTGGAGAACCATCATTTTCGGGAATATACGATAAAGAACTAAAACCAAAACCTGTTTATTTTCTTCTCGATGAGCTGATAAACAAGGAATGGAAAACCAAAACTACATTAAAAGCATCTAAAGACGGGTTAGTAAAATTTCGTGGATTCAAGGGGCGGTATGTTGTCAGTTGGAAAGACAAGTTCGGAAAAATGAATCAAAGAGAATTCGATTTGTTGAAAGATGGAGATGGTTTTGAGATGTAACAATCAGACAGATTCAAAAAAACATGAAAAAAATTTATCTACTGCATGGTAGCTGCTAGTTTGCCACTCTCCGGTTCAAAGAAAACAACTATTAATGAATTTTATTCTTAATCACGCTGGATGGAGAGGATAATACCGTAGACACGTCATCCTTTAGATGCTCCTGGCGATAAAAAGTTGGCTTTAAAAGTATATTCAATAAACTTAAATAATTAAAGAAGTAAACAATGAAAAATCTATTGATCACATTAATCGTGTTGTTTTATTGTGCTTTATTGCAAGCGCAAACATCGTTTCCAAAAAGTTCAAAAGAGGATCGTGAAAAGATCATGAGTGAAGCTTATTGGAAAATATGGAATCCTGATATACAAAAACAAATCGATCAGGATATTGAAAAACACAGAAAAGCTGATGGTGAACTGATATTGACAGATTTTGCACCGGGAGCAGAAGTAAAGATAGAACAGATTTCGCATGATTTCAAATTCGGTGCTCATATTTTCAATTATAATCAGCTGGGGAAGACGGAATATAATGATCGTTACAAAGAGTTGTACGGTACCCTTTTTAATTCGGCCACAGTTGCCTTTTATTGGAAGACGTTTGAAATGCAGCCGAATCGTCCGCGTTTCAAGGAGGAGTACTGGGATACGGAATCGTACTGGAACAGTGTAGCGGAACCGAAGAAAGAACCGCATTGGAGGAGGCCGGCACCGGATCCTGTTATCGAATTCCTGGAGAGTAAAGGGATCCGTATCCACGGTCATCCAATTATCTGGGGTAACCGAAAATGGCATAACCCGAATTGGATCATACAAAATTACATGACCCCCGAAGAGAAAGCAAAAATGGATAAATTGATCGTTGAGTATGGAAACTTGGAGAACTACCTGGACAGTGAAAAATATTCCGAGGCCTACAAGAATTTAACAGTAGAGCAACTGGAGGAAATGTTTCCGGATTTGACGAAAAAATTGAAAATGCTATTTGAAAAACGCATAGTCGAGTTAGCTGAATATTATGGAGATCGCATTCACAGTTGGGATGTAGTTAATGAGAGCGCAACCGATCACCAGAAAGGCTTGTTGGTTCCGGGCAGTGGCCTTGCGAAAAGCGTTTATGGCATTATGCCCGGAGACTATACGTATGAAGCCTTTAAGGTGGCGACTGAAGTATTTCCCGAAAACGTTCTTTTAAACATCAACGATTACAATCTCAGCCAGAGTTATACCGATCAGGCAAAAGATCTATTGTCCAGAGGTTGCAAAGTAGACATTATGGGATCCCAGATGCATCTTTTTAATCCACAACAATGCCTGGACATCGCTGCAGGGAAAGAGATTCAGACTCCGGACCATATTTGGGGATGGAACGAACGGTTAAGTCAGGCCAGATTGCCAATTCACTTGAGTGAGATAACCATTACAGCACCGGGAAACGATGAAAGAGGCAGAAAGATACAAGCGGTCATCACACAGAATCTGTATCGTCTATGGTTCAGCCTGGAACGGATGATGGGAATTACCTGGTGGAACGTGGTGGACGATTGCGGTGCACCCGGAGAGCCGTCTATCTCCGGGATTTTCACTCGCGACATGGTGGCAAAACCAGCTTACTATGCACTTGATAATTTAATAAACAATGAGTGGAAAACCAACTTGACTGCCAAACCGGATAAAAACGGACAAATTAAATTCCGTGGATTTAAAGGGAACTACCGGATTACGTGGACGGATCAAACGGGAAATATACAAACAAAAGAATACTATTTAAAATAAAAAAGAAAATGAAGGTTATTGATATGAAAGTCCGTACAGTGGCAATTCCCATGAATTGCATGTTACGGCATAATACAGGTGTTCATCCGGGATATTTATTGAGAACCATTCTCGAATTGGTCACTGATGAAGGCATTGTAGGGTTGGGAGAGGTAGGCGGCGGCGACTCAAGAGCTGCGCTCCTGAAACTGAAACCCCGGATTCTCGGGATGAATCCTTTCGATCTGGAAGCTATCAAAATGAAAGTATTACGCAGTATCTACTACCTGTCGAATGCTCGGCTGTATGGAGCAATAGAGATCGCTTGTTTAGATATAATTGGAAAAGCATGTAATGTTCCCATGCATCAATTACTGGGTGGAAAAGTACGAGATTCAATCCCCATGATTGCTTATCTGTTCTGGAGGTACGACCGGCCAGGCGGGGGAAACGATACTTGTGCAGAAGATATGACGGAATTCTGCATCGAACTGAAAGAAACACTGGGTGTTACCGCTATGAAACTGAAAGCCGGTGTTATGGATCCCATGGAAGAAGTGCGGGTTCTTGAACTATGCCGGAAGAAGTTGGGTGATGATTTTGGATTGAGAATAGACCCCAATGGGGTTTGGAGTGTGGCAACAGCCGTAAAAGCCGGTCGTCGGATGGAAGACTTGGAATTGCAGTATTTTGAAGATCCCTCATGGGGAATAGAAGGAATGCGCGCTGTACGCCAGCAAGTACGAATTCCTTTGGCTACAAACATGTATCCGAATAAATTTGACGACCTGGGTCCATCTATCCGTCAAGACGCCATTGATATTATCCTGACGGATCTGCATTATTGGGAAGGCCCTCGGGGAGTAAAGGATCTGACAGCGGTATGCCGAACTTTTAATTTAGGTGTTGCCATGCATTCCGGGGCAGAATTCGGAATCGAGCTGGCAGCTATGTTACATACGGCATCAACTATACCTGCGATGACCATGCCCGGAGATGCGCATTATCATTATTTGGAAGATGATATAATTCAAGGAGGAAAAATGCAATATGCAGATGGTGGTATTAAAGTACCTGATGGACCTGGATTGGGTGTGGAGTTAGACGAAGAAAAGATGGAAAAATACGAGCGATATTATGAAGAAAAAGGTGATTACTATGCTCGTTTCCATCAAGATCCAAAGAAGCCGGATTGGTATCCAAATGTTGGAGGCATTTAGTAGTGAAAGGACTTTACACTGAAAATATTGTTTCGATAATACTCCGGACCGGACGGGATGGCATTTTGCCCGGTAAAAATCCCACTAGTTGTTTTTTTTTGATGAATGGAGGATTGATCGTTACAGAAGCGGAAAGAGGTGAATTGTTGTAGTATGTAGGTAAGTGTAAATATCCATTTTTTTAATGAATCAACAAGAATTTAATGTAATAAGACTACAGGTTTGAAATAGGAATAAAAAATTATGCGAAATAATTACAATTTATCGGGTAAGACTGCATTGATAACTGGTGGAGGACAAGGGATTGGAAAATCTATTGTTTTGGCTCTTGCAAAAGCAGGCGCTGATGTCATTATCAATTTTCGGAGCAATACAAAATTAGCGGATGAGACCGCGGAAGAGGTGAAAAGTTTAGGAAGAAAAATCTGGCTTTGGCCTTTTGATCTATCCCAGGAAGATGTTTTAGAAAACTATCAGAAATTCACAAGAGAAAAACATTGTCCGCCTGTAGATATATTAATAGCCAATGCCTCTCATCAAATTCGCAATCCCTGGAACCAGGTTACTATCGGTGAATTTGCATTGCAGATGAACGTGAATGTTCGATCTACCCTATTATTGATGCAAGGAGTTGTTCCTCATATGAAAGAGAAAAAATGGGGCCGAATTCTAAACATAGGCTCTGTACAGGAAAAACGTCCTCATCCCGATATGTGCATATACGCCGCATCCAAAGGTGCATTGAGCAATTTGGTAATTAATCTTGCTCCCCAACTGGCGCCCTTTGGTATAACGGTCAATTCACTTGCACCTGGTGTTATTGGGACAGCAAGGAATGAAGCTGCATTATCCGATCCTGAATATTTAGAAAAAATAGTACAAAAAATACCGTTAGGTTTTATAGGAGAGCCCGACGATTGTGCTCAATTAGCGTTACTTCTATGTTCCGAAAGCGGACGTTACATTACAGGATGTAATTATTTCGTAGATGGCGGAATGAGTTTGATGTTTTGAGTTTTATACCCTAACAATATAATTAATAAAAAAATGGATACGAATCAGTACAGAAAAGAGATTGGCATGATGGAACTGGAAAAATTAATTGAAACCCGTGAAAAGATTACTAGAAAAGGATTTCCAGTTTCGGATAAAGAATTATTACAAAGATTTGAAAAACTATATACTGGCGCAATCAACGATGCCCTGAGAGAGGCCTGCCTACTGGAACAGGCGTTACCCGGGAGGATAAAGCCATTACGGGAATATAAAACAATAGCAGGTTTTGCTTTTACTGTGAAAAGTGCCCCAAACGTAAAAATAACGGGAGAGATGGAATTTAGAACACAGATGCTTGATGATATGTCAGAAGATCATTTTGTCGTATGGGATACCAGTCGCGACGATAAAGCAACTTTGTGGGGAGGAGTGATGACAGCGACGGCAAAAAGAAAGAAGATCAAAGCAGCATGTATTGATGGAGGTATACGCGATACTCATCAAATATTGAAAGCAGAATTTCCGATTTTTTATGAGTATAGAATTTCAAACGGTAGTTTGGGAAGATGCTTGATAACCCATTATCAAATTCCAATAAAAATAGGTGATGTTGATATAAAACCTGGTGATATAATTGTCGGTGATATTGATGGCATAGTCGTCGTTCCAAGAGATATTGCATACAACATATTGATTCGCGCCGAACAATTTTTGGTAAATGAAAATGAAATTTTTGATTGGGTTCATCAAGGAGATAGTATCCAAGAAATTACTCAAAAAGGAGGGTATTTCTAGCGTATGAATCCATGTATCACATTTACCTACGATGGGAAATTTATCCAATCTTACATAGATGAGGAGTTTGAAGAAAGGAAACAGGAGTTGACAATAATACCCAGGGATTTGAAGGATATCAAGAAAGGTTGGTATATTCAAAAAAAACCTACTATTACCCTGAAGAAATGGGAAATAACGGTTCCGATTTCACTGTTGGAACTATTCGATTAAAAAACGGAATGGAAAACTTTTTTAGAGGTCAGATGGATGGATTAGCTGTGTTCAACCGGGCATCTATCGACGATGAGATAGTGATGATTTGTAAAGTTAAGTATGTACAAAGCAAATAGTAAGTAGAGACGAATGTGTAGGTGTATACTTTTTTGCATAATGGTAGTAATTGATGGTTGCATGCTCTCAAAAATGAATAAAAGTTTATGACATGGAAGCCACTAGATAGAAGTATTACACCTTTGATTAGGTGAAAATGTCACTTGTACCAGTCTTGGTAAAGCTAATCGTAATTGTGATTATGGGACCTGTGAAGTAGGGGGTATGCATCATAGACCTAACTAATTAGTCGGCCCTTAGAAAGCACTTAGTTGCCTGAATTACAGTAAAATATATTTATTTTTTGTTGTATATATCTGCAAAATTTTGTAAATTTGTGAAGTAAAACTTGCA
>ENA-UOOH01002034-UOOH01002034.1-fermentation-metagenome-genome-assembly--contig:-NODE-2034-length-18374-cov-11.753371_pt1 | contig 18374 bp, 32 predicted proteins | sample MGYA00245778_ERZ724025 | MGnify/ENA primary metagenome ERZ724025 (study PRJEB28704, sample SAMN03018313) | fermentation metagenome | biome: anthropogenic terrestrial biome; feature: soil... | reverse complement strand
AACATCGAGCTCAAGCCCGGCAAGGGCGGCCAGCTTGTGCGCAGCGCGGGCAACGCGGCGCAGCTCATGGCCAAGGAAGGCGCCTACGCGCAGGTTCGCCTGCCCTCCGGCGAAGTCCGCATGATCCTGCAGAACGCCAAGGCGACCATCGGCCAGGTGGGCAACATCGATCAGGAGAACATCAACATCGGCAAGGCGGGCAGGAAGCGCCACATGGGCATCCGCCCGACGGTGCGCGGCTCCGTCATGAACCCGGTGGATCACCCGCACGGCGGCGGCGAGGGCAAGGCGCCCATCGGGCGCCCCGGCCCGGTGACCCCGTGGGGCAAGCCGGCGCTCGGCTACAAGACGCGCTCGCGCAAGAACCCCTCCAACCAGTTCATCGTGAAGCGCAGAAACGGCAAATAAGGCGCACGGAAAGGAGCTTGAGTTATGAGCAGAAGCATCAAAAAGGGTCCTTACGTGCAGCCTGTGCTGCTCAAGAGGATCCAGGAAATGAACAAGGCCGGCGAGAAGAAAATCGTCAAGACCTGGAGCAGGGCCTCCACGATTTTCCCGGAATTCGTCGGCCACACCATCGCGGTCCACGACGGCCGCAAGCACGTCCCCATCTATATTACGGAAGACATGGTGGGCCACAGGCTCGGCGAGTTCGCCCCCACGCGGACTTTCCACGGACATTCCGGCTCGAAGACGACGGCCCCCGGCACGGCGCCGGCGGCGCCCGCAGCGCCGGCCGCCCCGGCCGGCGGAAAATAACGGCTGAAAGGAGTGCACAGCATGGAAGACAGCATGGAAGCCAGGGCTTACCTGAGGTACGCCCGCATTTCTCCGCGGAAGGTCCAGATTGTGCTTGACCTCATCCGCAACAAGCCGGCGGCCACCGCAATGGCAATCCTGAAGCATACCCCCAAAGCCGCGAGCGAGCCGGTGGCGAAGCTGCTCAAATCGGCCGTCGCAAACGCCGAGAACAACCAGAGCATGGACGCCGCCAAACTTTACGTGGCGCAGTGTTTCGTGTGTCCGGGCCCGACCCTCAAGCGCATCCGCCCCAGAGCGCAGGGCCGCGCGTTCCGCATCCTGAAGCGGACGTCGCACGTGACCATGGTGCTCAGGGAAATGGAATAAAGCAGAAGAGGAGGTTTATTATGGGCCAGAAAGTCAACCCGCACGGTTTCCGCGTGGGGATCATCAAAGATTGGGACTCCCGCTGGTTTGTGAAAGACAGCCAGTTCGGCGACACGCTCGTCGAGGACTACAAGCTGCGCAAGATGCTTTTCAAGCGGCTTGCCTCGGCCGGCGTCCCGAAGATAGAGATTGAGCGCGACGCCTCGAAAGTGCGCATCCACATCCACTGCGCGAAGCCGGGCATCGTGATCGGCAAGGGCGGCTCCGAAATCGAGAAGCTGCGCCTCGCGTGCGAAAAGTTCCTGAACAAGCCCGTGACCATCAACATCATCGAGGTCAAGAACCCCGACCTGAACGCGCAGCTCGTCGCGGAGAACATCGCCCAGCAGCTCGAGAAGCGGATTTCGTTCCGCCGGGCCATGAAGCAGTGCATCGGCCGCGCCATGCGGATGGGCGCCAAGGGAATCAAGACGCAGGTCTCCGGCCGCCTGGGCGGCGCGGAAATCGCCAGAAGGGAACAGTACCACGACGGCACCATCCCGCTGCAGACCATCCGCGCGGACATCGACTACGGCTTTACCGAAGCGAAGACCACCTACGGCCGCATCGGCGTGAAGGTCTGGATTTACAGGGGCGAAGTGCTGCACGACAGCCACAGACCCCATGAGGAAGAGGCCGCCGGCGCTTACCGCGGCCGCGACAGCCGCAGACCCCGCATGGACGCGAACGGCGGAGGCTACCAGGGCCGCGACGGCCGCAGGCCCCGCAGCGGCGGAGGCTACCAGGGCCGCGACAACCGGGGCCCTTACCAGGGCCGCGACAACCGGGGCCCTTACCAGAACCGCGACAGCCGCGGCCCCCGCAGAACGGGCGGCACCGGGGCCTACCAGGGCAACCGCGATAACCGCGGACCCCGCACGGAAGGAGGCGGCAGGTAATGCTGATGCCCAAACGCGTGAAATACCGCAAAGTGCAGCGCGGGCGCATGAAGGGGAAATGCATCCGCGGCAGCAGGGTGGATTACGGCGAATACGGCCTTCAGGCGCTGGAGCCGGCATGGATTACCGCCAACCAGATTGAGGCCGCGCGTGTCGCCATGACCCGCTATACCAAGAGGTTCGGCCAGGTCTGGATTAAGATTTTCCCGGACAAACCGGTCACCAAAAAGCCCGCCGAAGTCCGCATGGGCTCCGGAAAGGGCGCGCCGGAGTACTGGGTCGCCGTCGTGCGGCCGGGCCGCGTGATGTTTGAGATGGGCGGCATCCCCGAAGAGACCGCCAGAGAGGCGCTGCGCCTCGCTTCAAGCAAACTGCCGATCCGCTGCCGGATCGTGACCAAGGAAGAAACGGATGGTGAGCAGGCATGAAGGCTGCCGAAGTCAGGGAAATGAGCACCGAGGAGCTGGAGAGCAAGCTGAAGGACCTGAAGGCAGAGCTTTTCAACCTCCGCTTTCAGCTGACCATCAACCAGCTTGAAAACCCCATGCGCATCAAGGCCGTGAAAAAGGACATTGCCCGCATCAAGACCGTCCTGCGCGAGAACGAACTGAAAAACAGCGCCGAAGCGTAAGGGAAGGGAGGATGGAACGTGAGCGACAGAAATAACAGGAAAACGGAAGTCGGCCGCGTCGTGAGCAACAAGATGGACAAAACCATCGTGGTCGCCGTGGAAGACAGCGTGCAGCATCCGCTTTACAAAAAAATCATCAAGCGCACCACCAGGCTCAAAGCGCACGACGAGAACAACGAATGCTCCGTCGGCGACCGCGTGCGCGTGATGGAAACCCGCCCCTTAAGCAAAGAGAAGAGATGGCGCCTTGTCAAAATCCTGGAGAAGGCCAAATAACGGAAGGAGGAACGCACCGTGATTCAGCAGCAGACTTATCTGAACGTCGCCGACAACACCGGCGCCAAGCAGCTGATGTGCATCCGCGTGCTGGGCGGCACGGGCAGAAGGTATGCCAATATCGGCGACGTGATCGTCGCATCGGTTAAAAAAGCGGCGCCGGGCGGCACCGTGAAAAAAGGCGACGTCGTCAAGGCGGTCGTTGTGCGCACCGCTTCCGGCGTTCGGCGCGGGGACGGGACCTATATCCGCTTCGACGAGAACGCGGCCGTCCTCATCAAGGACGACAAAAGCCCGGTCGGGACGCGCATCTTCGGCCCCGTGGCCAGGGAGCTGCGCGAGAGGGATTACGTCAAAATCCTGAGCCTTGCCCCCGAAGTGCTGTGAAGGGAGGAGCTCTTGCAATGAACAAGAAAATCCATGTGAAAACGGGCGACACGGTCGTTGTGCTCGAAGGCAGGGACCGCGGCAAAAAGGGCAAAGTCCTCGCCGTCAGCCCCAAAGAGGGCAAGGTCATCGTCGAGAAGATCAACATGGTCAGCAAGCATGTGAAACCCCGCAAGGCCGGCCAGGAAGGCGGCATTGTGAAGGCGGAGGGCGCCCTGTATGCCAGCAAGGTCCAGCTTGTCTGCCCCCACTGCGGCAAGCCCACGCGCGTCGGCCATAAGATTTACGGGGACGGCACCAAAGAGCGCATCTGCAAAAAATGCGGCGAAGCCCTGTAAGGAGGAGAACCATGGCAAGACTGAGAGAGTATTATCAGAAAGAAGCCGCGCCGGCCCTGATGAAAAAGTTTTCGTATAAAAGCGTGATGCAGATTCCGAAGCTCGAGAAAATCGTGGTCAACGTCGGCGCGGGCGAGGCCAAGGAGAACGCCAAGGTGATCGACTCGGTCATCGCGGACCTCTCCGCCATCACCGGCCAGCGGCCGATGATCTGCAAGGCGAAGAAGTCCGTGGCGAACTTCAAAGTCCGCGCGGGCATGAAAATCGGGGCGAAAGTCACGCTGCGCGGCGACCGGATGTACGAGTTCCTCGACCGCCTGTTCAACGTGGCGCTGCCGCGCGTGCGCGACTTCCGGGGCATCAGCCCCAACTCGTTCGACGGGCGCGGCAACTACAACCTGGGCGTGAAAGAGCAGCTCATCTTCCCCGAGATCGACTACGACAAGGTCGACCAGGTCCGCGGGATGGACATCTGCTTTGTAACAAGCGCAAAAACCGACGAGGAATCCAGAGAGCTGCTGAAGCTTATGGGCGCCCCGTTTGCAAGATAAGGAGGATTCCTGTGGCCAAAACTTCAATGAAGGTAAAACAGAGGCGGCCGGCGAAATTTTCGTCCCGCCAGTACAACAGGTGCAAGATTTGCGGCCGGCCGCACGGCTATCTCCGCAAATTCGGGATTTGCCGTATCTGCTTCAGGGAGCTTGCCTACAAAGGCGAAATCCCGGGCGTGAAAAAGGCCAGCTGGTAAAGGCTGGGCAAAGGAGGTAACGGCATGCAAATCACAGACACCATCGCCGATCTGCTGACCCGCATCCGCAATGCGAGCACCGCAAAGCACAGTTCCGTCGAAATTCCCGCGTCCAACATGAAGAAAGCCATCGTGCAGATTCTTGTGGACGAGGGGTACGTGAGGGGCTATACGATTGTGGACGACGGCAAGCAGGGCGTCATCAGGGTGAATTTGAAATACGGCGAAGGCAAAAACTCGGCCATCAACGGCCTGCAGCGGGTCTCGAAGCCCGGCCTTCGCATCTACCGCAGCGCGCAGGAGCTGCCGCGCGTGATGAAAGGGCTCGGCATCGCCATCGTCTCCACATCCAAGGGGATTATGACCGACCGCCAGGCCCGCAAAGAGAACGTGGGCGGCGAAGTGCTCGCGTTCATCTGGTAAACAAAAAGGGGGTGCAGCAATGTCGCGAATTGGAAGAAAACCCGTAAATATTCCCGCCGGCGTCACCGTATCGGTCGACGACGGCGTTGTGACGGTCAAGGGCCCCAAGGGCACCCTGACCCAGAAGGTCCACCCCAGCATCAGCGTGGCTGTGGAGGGCAATGTGGTGCGCGTCACCCGCCCCGACGATGAAAAAGAGAGCAAGTCCCTGCACGGGACGACCCGCTCCCTGATTCAGAACATGGTTCTGGGCGTGACCCAGGGGTTCCACAAGGAGCTGGAGATCAACGGCGTCGGCTACCGCGCGCAGAAGCAGGGCAAAAACCTGGTCATGACCCTCGGCTTCTCGCATCCGGTCACGGTTCCGGAGCCGGACGGCATCACCATCGAGTGCCCGAAGGCGAACAGAATCGTCGTGCTGGGTCCGGATAAGCAGCAGGTCGGGCAGTTCGCTTCAGAAATCCGCGAGAAACGCCCGCCGGAGCCGTACAAGGGCAAGGGCATCCGGTACGCCGGCGAGCACGTGCGCCGCAAGGAAGGCAAAGCCGGCAAGGGCGCCAAGAAGTAAGGGAGGCAATCGCAAATGGTGAACAAGGTTGATACCAACAGGGCGAGGCTGCGCCGCCACCGCAGGGTGCGCGGCAAGGTTTTCGGCACGGGCGAGCGCCCGCGCCTGAACGTGTTCCGCTCCGCCAACCATATCTACGCCCAGATTATCGACGACACCAAGGGCGTGACGCTTGCTGCGGCCTCTTCGCTTGAAAAGGAATTTGCCGGCAGCGGCGGAAACAAAGACGCGGCCGCGAAGGTCGGCGAGACCCTCGCGAAGCGCGCCGCCGAAAAGGGAATCAAGAAAGTCGTCTTCGACCGCGGCGGATACCTGTACCACGGCCGCGTCGAAGCCCTGGCCAAGGGCGCCCGCAAGGGCGGCCTCGAATTCTGAGAAAGGGAGGAGGAAAATTTTTGTCGAGATACCAGGATAGAGACTCGGAGTATAAAGAGCACGTAGTTTCCATCAACCGCGTGTCCAAAACCGTAAAGGGCGGCCGCATCTTCAAGTTTGCGGCGCTGGTCGTGGTCGGCGACGGCAAGGGCACGGTCGGCTTCGGAATCGGCAAGGCGGGCGAGGTGCCCGACGCGATCCGCAAGGGCATTGAGGACGCGAAGAAGAACCTGATCAAGGTCGCGATGCGCGGCTCCACCATCCCGCACGAGATCATCGGCGCGTTCGGCGCCGGCAGGGTGCTGCTGAAGCCCGCCGCGCCCGGCACCGGCGTCATCGCGGGCGGCCCGGTCCGCGCCGTGGTGGAAGCGGCCGGCATCCGCGACATCCGCACCAAGGCCCTTCGCTCCAATAACCCGTGCAACGTGGTCCGCGCGACCATGGACGGGCTCCGGAACCTGCGCGACGCCCGGCAGGTGGCGCAGGTGCGCGGCAAACAGGTCAAAGAAATCTTTGCATAAAGGAGGGCAGAGCAAGATGGCGCAGCTGAAAGTCACGCTGGTCAAAAGCCTGATCGGCGCGAAAAAGGACCAGATTGCAACCGCCCGCACCCTTGGTCTCACCAAAATCGGGGATTCTTCGCTCCAGCCCGACAATGCCCAGACCAAAGGCAAGGTGGCCAAGATCATCCACCTCATCAAAGTAAGCAACGTGTAAAGCAAGGAGGTGCGAGTCTAATGAAGTTGAATGAACTGACGGCGGTTCCGGGCTCCAAAAGGGCGCCGAAGCGCATCGGCAGGGGCATCGGATCCGGCTGGGGCAAAACCTCCGGCAAAGGGAGCAAGGGCCAGAAGGCCAGGTCCGGCGGGTCCATCCGCCCCGGCTTTGAGGGCGGCCAGATGCCGCTTCAGCGCCGCATCCCGAAACGCGGGTTTGTCAATATCTTTGCCAAAGACATCCGCGCGGTGAACGTCGGCGCGCTCGAAAAGTTCGAGAGCGGCGCCACGGTGGACGCCAAGGCGCTGGCCGACGCCGGCGTCCTGAAAAAGGGCGGCGACGGAATCAAAATCCTCGGCAGCGGCAAACTCACGAAGAAGCTGACGGTCAAGGCTGCTGCGTTTTCCGGTTCCGCAAAGCAGAAGATCGAGGCTGCCGGCGGGAAGGCAGAGGTGATCTGATTTGTTCAAGACCATCCGGAACGCCTGGAAGATTCCCGAGCTGCGCAGGCGGATGCTGTTCACCCTGCTCATCATCGTGATTTTCCGGTTCGGCTCGGCCATCCCGGTGCCGTTCCTGAACACGGAGGCCCTCAAGGGGCTGATGGGCGAGGTCAGCAAGGCGGGCACGGCCCTGAGCTACCTGGATATGCTCTCCGGCGGCGCGTTCGCCTATGCGGCGCTGTTCGCCATGGGCCCCACGCCCTATATCAACAGCTCCATCATCATCGAACTGCTCACGGTCGCCATCCCCGCGCTGGAGCGCATGGCCAAAGAGGGCGAGGAGGGCCGCAAGAAGCTGGGCACCATCACCCGCTATGTGGCCGTGGGGCTGGCGCTGGCGCAGGCGGTCGCCTATTATTTCTACCTGCGCAACAATTCCTACGGCGGCGTCCCCATCGTGAAATACACCACCGGCTGGCAGTCGGTCTTCGCGGCGTTCGTGATTATCCTGACCTTTACGGCGGGCGCGGCGCTGATCATGTGGCTGGGCGAGCAGGTCAACCAGCACGGCGTGGGGAACGGCATCTCCATCATCCTGTTCGCGGGCATCGTGTCGCGCATGCCGCACGTGCTGAACACGCTCGGCGCTTTCTGGCAGGCCGCGAACCAGGACCCCTCGAGCTACGGCAAGTACTATTTCCTGGTTCCGCTGTTCGCGGTGCTGTTCCTGCTGATGATGTGGGTCATCGTCTTCATGTACGACTCCGAGCGCCGCATCCCCGTCCAGTACGCCAAGCGCGTGGTCGGGCGCAGGATGTACGGCGGCCAGAGCACGCATATCCCGATCAAGGTGGGGCTTTCGGGCGTGATGCCGATTATCTTCGCGAGCTCCATCCTGATTATCCCCACCACCATCAAGTTCTTTCTCGGCGAGCGCGCCTCCACGGGATTCTGGGCCAGCTTTTTCGACGCGTTCTCCCCGACGGGGTGGCTGTACTCGGTGCTGTATTTCATCCTGATTATCCTGTTCGCCTTCTTCTATATGACGATCCAGTATAATCCGGTCGAGATGGCCAATAATCTCCGTCAGAGCAACGGCACCATCCCGGGGATCCGGCCGGGCAAGCCGACATCCGACTATATCATGAAAGTGCTTTCCAAAGTGACGTTCATCGGGTCGCTGTTCCTCGCGTTCATTGCCCTGATGCCCATCATCTTCAGCGTATCCACCGGCATGGGCAGCCTTTCCATCGGTGGCACGTCGCTGCTGATTCTTGTCGGCGTGGCGCTGGAAACGGTCAAACAGCTGGAGTCCCAGATGATGATGCGGCATTACAAGGGCTTTCTGGACTAAAAGGAGTGTGACACCGGAATGAACCTGATTTTTCTCGGCGCCCCCGGCGCCGGAAAAGGAACCCACGCTGAAATTCTTTCCAACAATCTGCATATTCCATCCGTTTCAACGGGAAATATTATTCGAGAAGCGCTGAAAAGCGGCACAGAGATGGGCCGGAAAGCGAAAGTCTATGCCGAGGCGGGCAAGCTGGTGCCGGACGAGATTGTAATCGGCATCGTGCGCGAACGCCTGGCAAAGGAAGACTGCAAAAACGGGTTTATCCTGGACGGCTTTCCGCGCACCCTTCCCCAGGCCGAGGCGCTGGACAGAATGGTGAAAATCGACCGGGTCATCGACCTTCAGGTGACCGAGGACCTGGTCCTGCGCCGCCTGTCCGGCCGCCGTGTCTGCAGCAAGTGCGGGGCCTCCTACAACATCCGGACCAAAAAGCCGAAGGTTGAGGGCCTCTGCGACGCCTGCGGCGGCACCCTTGTTCAGCGCAGGGATGACGAACCGGAGACCGTCAGGGCCCGGTTGAAAGTCTACCACGAACAGACGGAGCCGCTGATTCAGTATTATAAGAAGAAAGGGCTGCTGTCCGAGGTGGACGGGGGCAAGCAAATCCCCGAAACCGAGCACGATATTTTGAACGCACTCGAGGCGTGATTGATGATTGTTTTGAAGACAGAAAGAGAACTCAAAATCATGCGCGATGCGGGCAGAGTTGCCGCAACGGCACTGAAACTCGCCGGCGCGGCGGTAGAGCCCGGGGTCTCCACGTGGGAGATTGACCGCGTGGCCCGCCGCTATATCGAAGGGCAGGGCGCCAAGCCCACCTTCCTGGGCTACGGCGGGTACCCGGCCACCGCGTGCGTTTCCGTGAACAACGTCGTCATCCATGGCATACCGAGCAAAAAGAAGATCGTCAAAGAAGGGGACATCGTCAGCATCGACGTCGGGGCCACCTATGAGGGCTTCGTCGGCGACAACGCCTACACGTTCCCCTGCGGAAAAGTCGGGCCGGAGGCCCAGTGCCTGATGGACACCACACGCGAAGCCCTGGCGGCCGGCATTAAGGCCGCCGTGCCGGGCGCGCGCCTGGGCGACATCGGCAGCGCGGTTCAGCGGTATGCCGAAGCTCGCGGCTACTCGGTGGTACGGGATTATGTCGGCCACGGAGTAGGTGCGAGAATGCACGAAGACCCAAGCGTCCCCAATTACGGCACGCCCGGACGGGGCGTGCGCCTGCTGCCGGGCATGACGATTGCCATCGAGCCGATGGTCAACCAGGGTACCGCCGAGGTGCGGACCCTTGCCGACGGCTGGACGACGGTCACTGCGGACGGCAAACTCTCTGCGCATTTTGAAAACTCCATCGCCATTACCCCGGGCGGCCCCGTGATTCTGACAAACGCGGACTGAAGGGGGCCGGACGATGGAATTCGCCAGGGGGCTCGTGGTCCGGTCCACGGCCGGGCGCGACAGGAGCGGCTTCTTGGTGGTTCTGCAGGCGGATGCGCGCTGTGCCGTCGTGTGCGACGGCAGGCGCCGCAGCCTGGAGCACCCCAAAAAAAAGAACCTGAAGCATCTTGCCGCAACGGATACGCTGCTGCCCGAAAGCTCCCTCGCCACAAACCGGGGGATCCGCCGGGCGCTCGCGGCGTTCCGGAGCGGGGGACCGTTTTCCAGACGAGGAGGCTGATTCTATGTCAAAACAGGACGTGATTGAAACCGAGGGGGTCGTGACGGAAGCCCTGCCGAACGCCATGTTTACGGTGGAGCTCCCCAACCACCACACCGTCCTCGCGCATATTTCGGGCAAGCTGCGCATGAACTTCATCCGGATTCTGCCGGGGGACAAGGTCACGATAGAGCTTTCCCCGTACGATTTGACGCGCGGGCGCATCACGTGGCGCTCCAAATAAACGCAAACAGGATTTTTCCCCGCGGGCAGACCGCGCGGGTTGTTCAGTTGCCGTCAAGGGAGGGCAAAAAGATGAAAGTAAGACCTTCTGTAAAGAAAATGTGCGAAAAATGCAAGATTATCAAGCGCAAGGGCAAAGTCATGGTCATCTGTGAAAACCCGAAGCACAAGCAGCGCCAGGGCTAAGGCGCTTGCGGTAGAAAGAACATGGAGGTGCAACCAGAATGGCGCGTATAGCTGGCATTGATTTGCCGCGGGACAAGCGCATCGAGATTGCTCTTACTTATATTTTCGGGATCGGCCGCAGCTCGGCAAGCCAGATCTGCCAGGCGACCGGCGTGAACCCGGACATCAGGGTAAGAGATCTGAAGGAAGACGACGCAGCCAAGCTGCGGGATTATATCGGCCACCACTGCCGCGTGGAGGGCGATCTCCGGCGCGACGTGGCGTTTGACATCAAGCGCCTGGTCGAGATCGGCTGCTACCGCGGCGTCCGGCACCGCAAGGGCCTGCCGGTCCGCGGCCAGCGCACCAAGACCAATGCGCGCACGCGCAAAGGCCCCAGGAGAACAATGGCCAACAAGAAGAAGTAATCCGGGAGGGATTTTTCAGTATGGCAGTTCAAAAAACAGCACAGAAAACCGCTCAGAAAACGGCGAAGGGTCCTTCGGCCCGCAAGCGCCGCGAGCGGAAAAATATAGACCGCGGCGCCGCGCACATCCAGTCGACGTTCAACAACACCATCGTCACCATCACGGATCTGCAGGGCAACGCCGTTTCGTGGGCCAGCTCGGGCGAGCTGGGTTTCCGCGGTTCGAGAAAATCCACGCCCTTCGCGGCGCAGACGGCGGCGGAAACCGCCGCAAAAGGCGCCATGGAGCACGGCATGAAGTCGGTGGACGTGTACGTCAAGGGCCCGGGTTCGGGCCGCGAGGCCGCCATCCGCGCGCTGCAGGGCGCCGGGCTGGAGGTCAGCATGATCAAGGACGTGACGCCCATCCCGCACAACGGATGCCGCCCGCCGAAGAGAAGACGCGTATAGTTTTTAAGGAGGTGCAAGCAAAAACATGGCAAGATATACCGGTTCCGTCTGCAAGCTGTGCCGCCGCGAGGGGCAGAAGCTGTTCCTCAAGGGTTCGCGCTGCTATACGGACAAGTGCGCCGAGGCCCGCCGCTCGTATGTGCCGGGCCAGCACGGCCAGGGCCGCAAAAAGACTTCCGAGTACGGCCTGCAGCTGCGCGCAAAGCAGATGACCAGGCGGTACTACGGCGTGCTGGAGTCCCAGTTCCACCGGTACTACGAGATGGCGGCGAAAAAGCAGGGCAAAACGGGCGAAGAACTGCTCGTCCTGCTGGAGCGCCGGCTCGACAACGTCGTCTACCGCCTGGGCTGGGCCGCCTCCCGCGCGGAGGCGCGGCAGCTCGTGCTGCACGGGCACTTCACCGTGAACGGCAGGCGGGTGGATATTCCGTCCTATCTGACGAGCGTCGGGGACACGGTCTCCATCCGGGACAAGAGCCGCAAGAGTGAAAAATTCAAGGCGATTCTGGAGGCCAGCGCCTCCCAGCCGGTGCCGAAGTGGCTGGTGGCGAACCGCGACAAATTCGAGGGCAAAATCCTCGCGCTGCCCAAGCGCGAAGAAATCGACCTTCCTGTGGACGAAACCCTCATCGTTGAGTTGTACTCCAAATAATGCCGTCCCCCGCGGGGCAAGCACTGCCTGCGGGGGAACAACATGGCAGATTGGTTTATCCGCTATATGGGCAGGGAGGGTCGCAAATGATCGAGTTTAAGAAGCCCAAAATCGATACGAACGTGCTGTCTGAGGACGGGACCTACGGCAAATTCATTGTGGAGCCGCTGGAGCGCGGCTTCGGCACCACCCTGGGCAACAGCCTGCGGCGCGTGCTGCTGTCTTCGCTGCAGGGCGCCGCGGTGACTTCGGTCAAAATCGACGGCGTGCTCCACGAGTTTTCCACCATTCCGGGCGTAAAAGAGGATGTTACCGAAATCATCCTGAACCTGAAGGGATTGACGGTCAGGCTCCACTGCGACGGCCCCAAAACGGTCGAAATCGGCGCCGAGGGCCCGTGCGAAGTGACGGCCGACTCAATCAAGTGCGACAGCGAGGTCGAAATTCTGAATCCGGAGATGCACATCGCCACGCTGGGCGAGGGCGCCAAGCTGTATATGGAGATCACCCTCGACAAGGGCCGCGGCTATGTTTCCGCCGAGCGCAACAAGCAGAACATGAACGCGAGCGTAATCGGCGTGCTGCCGGTGGATTCCATCTACACGCCGGTCTACAAGGTCAACTACAGCGTGGAGCCCACCCGCGTGGGGCAGAGCATCGACTACGACAAATTGACGCTGGAGGTCTGGACCAACGGCGTCGTCAGCGCGCAGGAGGCGGTTTCCCTCGCGGCGAAAGTCCTGACGGAGCACCTGAACCTGTTCGTCAATCTGTCCGACAAGGGCAGCAACACCGAAATCATGGTGGAAAAGGACGACAAGAGCAAAGAGAAAATCCTCGACATGACGATCGAAGAGCTGGACCTCTCGGTCCGTTCGTTCAACTGCCTCAAGCGCGCCGGCATCAATACGGTCGGGGACATCATCAACAAATCCGAAGAGGACATGATGAAAGTCCGCAACCTGGGGCGCAAGTCCCTGGAAGAGGTTGTCTGGAAGATGGCCTCGCTCGGTTTCAACCTGCGGAAAGACGACGAATGATTTTCCGCAAAGCTAAGGAAAAGGAGTGAATTCCATGCCAGGAACCAGAAAGCTTGGAAGAGCCACCGCCAGCAGGACAGCCATGCTGCGCGCGCTGGTTACTTTCCTTTTGGAGAAGGGCAGGATCGAAACCACCGTGACCCGCGCCAAAGAGGTCCGCTCCATGGCCGAAAAGATGATCACCATCGCAAAACAGGACACGCTGGCAAACAAGCGCCTTGTTTACGGGTTCATCACCAAAGAGGCCGTCGTGCACAAGCTGTTCACCGAAATCGCGCCGAAATACGCCGACCGCAACGGCGGCTACACGCGCATCAGCAAGCTTGGGCCCCGCCGCGGAGACGCCGCGGAGATGGCGATTATCGAACTTGTCTGACGGCAGGGGAAATAAGAGAAAAACGGCCGGCATACCTTTTTTGGCATGCCGGCCTTTTGCGGCTTATTAGGGCGACACCGCGCAACGAAAAAAGGTATCGGATGCAAGCGGAGTAAACCTCAAACAGCCGACGCCTTCTCTCCGATTCTGCCTGCAGGGAACTTGAATCAGACCGCCAGAGAATTTCTGTCAGCAAGAATCAGGTTTGCCAGTGCAAACATCAGATTCAATTTTTGGGTCTGCTTTCGCAAACCTCGGTATCGTGTCTTTCAACACCGCAGCGACGGCCTTCCGGCGGAAGGCCCGGTCGCCGGCGAATATCCATGTTTCTCTTGAAGATTAGTAACAAATATGTTACAATTAAGTTACAAGAGATTACAGATAAGACAAAGCTGCCGGAGGTGCGAGATGGATTTCTCTTTACTGGACGTTGTGCTGAACATATGCCTTGCGATAGCCCTCCTGCTTTTGGCCGTTCTGCTCTGGTTCGTGTTCAGGAAAGACCGCTGAGCGGCTCCGCCGGTGCGGCGCACCGGCGAAGAATGGGCAAAGTCCCAATTTTGACCCTGCGGCTCTTTTCGGGGGTTGAAATTTTATCGGATTGTGCTATGCTGGAATCATCCGGTTCATGCTTTTAAAGAGGCGCGTTCCACAATGACGCGAATGCCGCGGGATGTCCGGCCGGACAGTCCGGGAAGAGTACATATCCCGAACGACGCGGGGAAAAGCGCCTGGAGCCGCAGACCGGAAAATTCCCGGATGGGAGCTTCTAAACACATTACAACTCTCTGACGTAATTTATTCAAGAGAAACGGGGGGTATTTTATGAAGACGGCGAAACTGACGATTGGGATCATATCCATCGTGCTTGCGCTGATTGTGCTGTTCCAGTCCTGCGCTGCCGGCATTGGGAGCGCTCTGGCAAACAACGCAAAAGATACCAGCGGCGGGGCTGGCGTATTCGTTGCGATTCTTCTGATTGTGGCCGGGATTATCGGAATTGCGGCGCGCGCCTCGAAAGGCGGGACCATTGCGGCAACGATAGTCTACGCCATCGCCGGGATTACGGGCGTCGCGACCACCGGCATATTTAAAGATCTTCTTGTGTGGGGGATTCTCTCTTTTATTTTTGCCGTTATCTTTGCAATCTCTATCTTCAAGCAGGACTATGGGGACAAAAAGACAGAGCCTCCAAAACAGAATCCGTAATTAAGGCATAAAAAATCCGCTCCATTCGGGTCCCGCCGGGCGGAGCGGCTTACCGTCGGCCCGGTTTATTTTATCAACGAATGGAGGATGAGCAAAATGAAAAAAGCAAGATTTCTTGCCCCGCTGATATCGCTGGTTCTTATCCTGTGGGGAATACCGGCGTTTGCGGCAGCGCCATACGTTCAAAGCGATACAACGGTATCATTTTCAAAATCACAGGGGCAGACTTATCAGGTTCAATTCACTGTCCACGGAACGCACGCCGACCCGCATATTGCAGCTGGAAATGGCCGCGTGCTTCAAACCCTGAATACCGTCAAAACGAAGGATGCCGGCGGAAACGACGTGTACTATTTCAAAGTTAAAGCCATCGGCAGCGCAGGCTCTTCCTCTGCAATTTATACGACGCTGCCCGGGCAGGCACCCGTTCGGCATTTCGTCATTTCCATTATAAAAACTTATTCTCCCGGAATGTATAAAGTTGGCACAGAAATTCCTGCCGGAGAATATGTCTTAATCCCCACAAAATCAGATACTGCATATTTTGAGATTACAAAAGATTCAAGCGGAAAATCGGATTCTATCATCGCTAACGATTATTTCAGCGGCCGAAGCATTGTAACCGTTGCAGATGGAGAATACTTTAACGTTGCTTATTCCACGGTCTACAAAATAAATGAAGCACCGGCGGTCAACAAAGCGGCGAAGGAATTATCAGACGGCATGTATCGTGTGGGAATTGATATTCCTGCCGGTGAATATAAAATAGCGCCGACAGACAGTAGTGGGGGGTATTATGAGATATCCTCGGACAGCACCCATAAGTTTGAAAGTATAATCGGAAACGGAACAGTCGATAACCAGCAGTATTTGACCATAGAGAATGGACAATATCTAAAGCTGCAGCGCACAAAAATCATTTTAAAATAAAATCCGCTCCATCCGGGTATCCGGACTGTACCCTGAAAAACGGACAGTGAAAAAAGAGGCCTCCTGCTGTGGAATAAAACTGCGACAGGAGGTTATTTCTATGCCGGGACGATGCACAAAAGCAGAAATGTTCAGCAAAGAGGTGTCGCCGAAAGGCAGCCTGTCGAAAGCGCACCCGGAGCGGATGGAAAACCTGCGGTTCGCTCCGTTCTGAACGCCGAGCCGGGACCGGCTCCGCCGGCGGGAGTTATTTTTGACTGTACCGGCAGAGCGCACTTTTTATTTTTACCGTGCCCCGCGCCGGGCCGCGCGTGCGGATGCCGTCCGCCGATGTGCATTCGACGCCTTTTTGTGGTAAAATAATATCTCACCCATAAAATAATTCCGTGGGATAAAATCCGAAAAGGCCGGCCGAAACCGGCGGCCGGGAAGGGAGGGGACGCCCATGCTGCGCATCGGCTGCCATCTTTCCGCCTCAAAGGGACTGCTGGCCATGGGGCGCACCGCGAAGAAGATCGGCGCGAACACGTTCCAGTTTTTCACCCGCAACCCGCGCGGCGGAAAGGCGAAAAAAATTGACCCGGAGGACGTGCGCGCCTTTCTCGCGTTCGCAGAGGAAAACGGCGTCGGCCCGGTCGTCGCCCACGCCCCCTACACGCTGAATCTCTGCTCCGCAAACGAAAAAACGCGCGCGTTCGCCGCCGGCGTGCTGGCCGACGATCTTGCGCGGATGGAGCTGCTGCCGGGGAATTTCTACAACCTGCACCCGGGCAGTTCCGGCGGGCAGGGGGCGGAGGAGGGAATCCGGCTGATCAGCGCGGCGCTGAACGCCGCCGTGAAGCCGGGGCAGGCCACCACCGTCCTTCTGGAGACCATGGCCGGCAAGGGCACGGAGGTCGGCCGCAGCTTCGGCGAGCTGCGGGCGATTCTGGACCGCGCGGCCTGCCCGGAGAAGATGGGCGTCTGCCTGGACACCTGCCATGTGTTCGACGCGGGGTACGATGTGCGGGACGCCCTCGACGCCGTGCTGGAGGAGTTCGACCGCGTGATCGGCCTCGGCAGGCTGCGCGCCGTTCATTTGAACGACAGCAAAAACGCCCTCGGCAGCCGGAAGGACCGGCACGAGAAAATCGGCGCGGGACATATCGGGTTCGAGGCGCTCGTGCGCGTCGTGACCCACCCGGCCCTGCGGGCCTTGCCGTTCATCCTGGAGACGCCGAACGGCCTGCCCGGCTACGCTGCGGAGATCGCGCGCCTGCGGCGGGCCGCGGGAGAAACGGCATGAGGCCCGCGCGCCCCCTGCCGCCCCGCCGAAAGGCGGAGGGTGCCCCGACCCCGCGGCAGCGCGTGCTCGGGTGGGCCATCCTCATCGCCGCGACCGCGCTGTTCCTCTACCTCACGGTGCAGCTCTGCCGCCCGCTGGCGCGCCTGGCCTCCGACCCGAAAAAGATGCGCGCGTTCGTGCAGTCACAGGGCGCGTTCGGCCGCGTGGCGTTCCTCGGCATCGAGATTCTGCAGGGCTTCCTGCCCATCCCGCTGGAGCTTTCGGCCATCGCCGGCGGCTATGTCTTCGGCCACGTGCAGGGGTGGGCGCTGACAATTTGCTCGGTGCTGATTTCCACGACCCTCATCTTCCATATCACAAAGATGTACGGCCACCGGCTGGTGGACCTCTTCATCCCCAGGGACCGCCAGAAAAGCGTGCGCTGGTTCCGCAGCGGGCGCGTGCGGGACGCCGTGACCTTTTTCGTGTTCCTGATTCCCGGTACGCCCAAGCGGCTGTTCGTGTTCACCGCGGGCATGGTGCCCCAGAATTTCTGGCGCTTCCTGTTTATCTCCACCGCGGCGCGCGCGCCCGCCCTGCTCATCTGCTCGTTCGGCGGCGGCGCGCTCGGCAGCGGCGACTACGGCCTCGCCGTTTTCCTGCTGGCCGTGGGGGTCCTGCTCGGCGCGGCGGGCTTCGTGATTTACCGCCGCGTCTCCGGCGGCGGCGGCGTGTCGCCGCAGGCACCGGCCCGGCGTGGGGAACGGCGAGAACCGAAAGCCTTCTCTGCCGGGACGGAAAAGGGAAACTCCCGGCAACTCAGCGGCACAAAACAGCCGGCAGAGCCGGTTTCGGCCCGGCATGGCGGCGTGTCGCCGCAGGCACCGGCCCGGCATAGGGAGCGGCGGGAACCGAAAGCCTTCTCTGCCGGGACGGAAAAGGGAAACTCCCGGCAACTCAGCGGCACAAGACAGCCGGCAGAGCCGGTTTCGGCCCGACATAACAGCGTGTCGCCGCAGGCACCGGCCCGGCATGGGGAGCGGCGGGAACCGAAAACCTTCTCTGCCGGGACGGAAAAGGGAAACTCCCGGCAACTCAGCGGCACAAAACAACCGGCAGAGCCGGTTTCGGCCCGGCATAACAGCGTGTCGCCGCAGGCACCGGCCCGGCGTGGGGAACGGAAAAAACATAAAGTTTAGTCTGCCGGGACAATCAAAGACAGCTCCCGAAGAAAAGTTTTCCTCGTTGCAGGCTTTCCCAGTGAAAAGCTCCCACACCAGACAAGTGCTTTCGTGCAGTCCCTTTTATCGGGCCAAGATGCTTCCGACCGCAACCCCCGTCGTCCATGGGAACCGCCCGGCGGCTCGAATGCCGCCAAGCTGGATGACGGCTCTTGGGGGGCGGGGGGACGTTTTAGGGCCCCTCCCGCCGGGAGGTAACAGTCCCCCCGCGCGTACTTTGCCTACTTTCGGACAAGACCGAAAGTAGGGGCCGGTCCGGCCTGAGGACGGTCTGAAAAAAGATTTTAAATATAAGAAAAGCCTATTTATGAGGCGTAAAAGTTATTGCATATGCGTAACCGTCAAGTCCGCCGTCACATTGTAAAGAGGACGTCAGGGAGTGTACAAT
>ENA-UOOH01002033-UOOH01002033.1-fermentation-metagenome-genome-assembly--contig:-NODE-2033-length-18393-cov-5.432926_pt1 | contig 18393 bp, 15 predicted proteins | sample MGYA00245778_ERZ724025 | MGnify/ENA primary metagenome ERZ724025 (study PRJEB28704, sample SAMN03018313) | fermentation metagenome | biome: anthropogenic terrestrial biome; feature: soil; material... | reverse complement strand
CTCCCAATACACCTCTGCGCCCTCTGCGATCTCTGCGGGAGTCCTCCCCATCCGGGTCCGAAGACCTTTTCGGACGGGCTTTTGCTAGTAAATTATGCTTTACTAGCAGCGGATGATAATAACGTGTCCGTGACTAGCGGTGAGCCGGAGTTAAGGGAACCTGACCAGCCATGAAACGAATCAGCGGCACATACCACATCACCAAGTGGGGCGAAGAGGAGGTGTCCGCATTCATTCCCTCGCCATTGCCGCCCACCCCCCCCTTGTCGCTCGACGCCGAAACAAGGACTGCCTTGTCGGAGGCCATGGCAGCACTTGGCAAACTCGCCGTCGCCGCCGATATGGTGCCCAATGCCGACTGGTTCCTCTACGGCTTCGTGCGTAAGGAGGCCCTGATCACCTCGCAGATTGAAGGCACCCAAGCGACGCTTCAGGATGTGCTGGCGTTTGAGGCTGGCGAGCAGGCCCAGCGTCCGGACGATGTGCGAGAAGTCTGCAACTATGTCGACGCCCTGACCTACGCTCGCAAGGAACTCGCCCGCCCCAAAGGGCTTCCTCTTGCCACTCGGCTACTCTGCGAAGCCCACAAGCGGCTGATGAAAGGCGCCCGCGGCAGCGAGAAACAGGCCGGACAGATCCGACGCAGCCAGAACTGGATCGGCGGCAGCCGACCAGGCAACGCCCGATTCGTTCCACCGCCACCAGAGGCGCTACCTGACGCATTGTCGGCGCTGGAGAAGTGGATTCATGGGCAGGATCGACTGCCGCCGCTGGTGCGCGTCGGCCTGGTCCATGCGCAGTTCGAGACCATCCATCCGTTCCTTGACGGCAACGGCCGCATCGGGCGCTTGCTGATTGCACTGCTTGTTGAGCATTGGGGACTGCTCAAAGCCCCGCTGATTTATCTGAGTGTCGCGTTCAAGCGGCACCGCCAGGACTACTACGCACGCCTCAATGCCGTTCGCGTTGACGGCGACTGGGAGGGATGGACACGGTTCTTCCTGGATTGTGTGACCGAGGCTGCCAACGATGCCGTGGCCAGCGCACAGGAACTTTTCGCCACAACCACTGCTGACCGTTCAAAGGTAGCCGCCCACGAAAAAACCACCGTTGCGGCGATTCGGCTCGTGGATTCGCTGCCGTCCAATCCGATCGTCACAGCTGCGCTGGTCATCAAACTACTGAAGGTCAGCAAGCCGACCGCCATAAGAACCATCGAGTTCCTTCAGGACGCCGGTATTCTACGCGAAACAACAGGCAAGCGCCGTGATCGTGTGTACGCCTACCACCGTTATCTTCAGGTTCTCACGCCAGACACAGAGTGATGCAGGCCGACGGCATGTTAGCGGGGCTGTAAGGGAACCGCCAAGAAAGCCATGGATTGAACCGCCAAGACGCCAAGAAGGAATAAGAGGAACCGCCAAGACGCCAAGGACGCCAAGGGGGGAAACAGATGAGAATTGTGCCGGGCAGGCAGGTTGATGGTATGGCAGAGGCCGTCCAGGGCGCGGAACGGTGAGAGCAGATAAGCGTGAAATTCAAGAGGCATGATGTTGGGAAAGATCGATGGGGGCGACGGATGCTCTCGCGCACTCAGGTCATGTCCAAGAATCTTGGATTTTCTCCTCACCTTGGAGGAATAAGAGGAACCGCCAAGACGCCAAGGACGCCAAGGGGAGAAACAGATGAAAATAGTGCCGGGCAGGCAGGTCAATGGTCTGACGATTGCCGTCATAGGAGCGGCACCGGGTATAAACGGCAAGAGCCGATAAGCGTGAAATACAAGGGACATGATGTTGGGAAAGACCGATTGGGGCAGCGGATGCTCTCGCGCCCTCAGGTCATGTCCAAACATCCCCCTTTTTCTCCCCCCCTTGGCGTCTTGGCGGTTCCATTCTTGGCGTCCTTGGCGCCTTGGCGGTTCCATTCTTGGCGTCCTTGGCGTCTTGGCGGTTCCATTCTTGGCGTCCTTGGCGTCTTGGCGGTTCCATTCTTGGTGTTCTTGGCTTCTTGGCGGTTCCAATCTTGGCGTTCTTGGCGCCTTGGCGGTTCGATTCTTGGCGTCCTTGGCGTCTTGGCGGTTCCATCCTTGGCGTCCTTGGCGTCTTGGCGGTTCCCTTCCTGGCGTTCTTGGCGCCTTGGCGGTTCCATCCTTGGCGTTCTTGGCGTCTTGGCGGTTCCATCCTTGGCGTCTTGGCGGTTCTCTTCTTGGCGTCTTGGCGGTTCCATCCCGAGCCAGTACGCAGGTTGTCACCAGCTCCGATTGAATTTACTTTTAGGAGCGTTGGAAATTCCGAGTTTCCACGTGGCACCTTCACGGCGCCTAACGATGCAAACCCCTTCAAAGGAGGATTCCCATGAGCCATCGAATTCACATAATCACGCTTCCCGCCCTGCTCTTCGCATTGATGCTCGCGCTGACGACCGGCTGCCAGCGGCACTACGGGGAGGAGGCGCCCGCCGCACCGGCCGAGCAGCAAGAGGCGCCTGTCGCGGAAAACGCGGAATCGGCAGAGGCTGCGGTCCCCTATCCACTCGATTATTGCCTCGTCACCAACGAGAAACTTGGGAGTATGGGGGAACCGATTTCCCAGGTGTTCCAGGGGCGTGAATTCAAGGTCTGCTGCGCCGGCTGTATCGATACCCTCGCCGCGGACGTGCCCGGATACCTGGCCAAACTCGATTCCGCTATCGCCCAAGGTGAATAGTCACTTTTTCGCGCTATAGATAAACCAGAAACCACCGAACCACATCACCCCACCCGCTTCCCCCTGATCGGGGTCGAGGCGGGTGGGGCCTCTTTGAGGACATACAACCATGGATCGCCGTCGCGCTGGAATCATTCTCCACCCCATCTCTCTGCCCGGCCGGGAAGACATCGGCACACTCGGTAGGGAGGCCCGCAATTTCCTGGCCTTTCTCCATCACTCCGGGCAGACCCTATGGCAGATCCTGCCGCTGGGTCCTACTGGGTTCGGCGATTCACCGTACCAGTGCTTTTCGGCGTTCGCGGGCAACCCGCTCATGATCGATCTGGCCGAGCTGCCCGGGTTGCCGCCCGAGTCGGAAGACCAGGGCGATGCCCGACCAGGACCGACCGAGATCGATTACGGTTCCCTCATCCCCAAGAAATTCGGCGCGTTGGGCATCGCGGCCGAACGGTTTCAATCCTCTGCCGAGGCCGCGGTCAGATCCCGATTCGAGGAGTTTCGGACACAACAGGCCTATTGGCTTGAGGACTTCGCCCTCTTCATGGCCTTGAAAGGGCACCACGGTGGAAGGCCATGGACCGAGTGGGCGCCCGATTTGGTCCAACGCGAGCCCAGCGCGATGCAGCGGGCGCGGACCGAACTCAAATCCGAGATACGCAGTATCGAAGTGCAACAGTTCTTCTTTGAGGAGCAGTGGAGCGTACTCAAGACCGAAGCCAACCGGTTGGGGATACAGATCATCGGCGACATGCCGATCTTCGTGGCTTTTGACAGCGCGGACGTATGGGCCAACCCGGAATTGTTCCACCTGGACGCCAAGGGGCTCCCGACCATGGTCGCGGGAGTTCCACCCGATTACTTCAGCGCGACGGGTCAGCTCTGGGGTAACCCGCTCTATCGATGGGAGCGAATGGAGCAGGCCGGATTCCCCTGGTGGACAGCGCGCTTCAAGCGCGCTTTCGAACTGACCGATATCGTGCGCATCGACCATTTCCGCGGGTTCGAGTCGTATTGGAGCGTGCCTGCCGGCGCCCCCACCGCCGAATCCGGCAAATGGCTGCCCGGACCCGGCAGCGCCCTCTTCGAGGTGGTCCAGGAGAGGCTCGGTCCGCAATCGATCATCGCCGAAGACCTCGGTGTGATCACGCCAGAGGTCGACCAACTGAGGATCGGCCAGGGCTATCCCGGAATGACCGTCCTGCAGTTCGCCTTCGACGGCGAGGCCACCAATCGGTACCTGCCGCACAACCACGAACCGATGACGGTGGTCTACACCGGCACCCACGACAATGACACCACGCAGGGTTGGTTCGACAGCCTCCCCGAACACCAGAAGAACAACGTCCGCCGATACCTGGGCCATGCGCTCATGGACCCGCCCTGGGATTTGATGCGAGTGGCCCAGCAGTCGGTTGCACGCTACGCGATCGTGCCGATGCAGGACGTCCTCCGCCGTGGCGCCGAGTCGCGCATGAACCGGCCTGGCCAGGCGGGTGGCAACTGGAGCTGGAGATTCACCTGGGAACAGGTCTATTTCGGCCTGCAGGATGAACTGCTGGAGCTGACCCGTACCTACGGCAGGGCGTAGGGCTCAGAGGGCTCTACGGACAGCAATCCGCCGGGGAATCAAACAATCGGGGTCGGTATCGGAATCGGTATCGGTATCGAAAGGATGCGGGATGGGCTGCGGACACGAGAAACCGGTTGGCAAATCCGTATTGTTGCGGTGCTGACACAACTCGGTAGTGAAGTGTGAGCGGTCCATGAGAGCCAGGCGCCATTCAGGGAAGGGATCGATCCCGATTTCGATCCCGATTTCGATTTCGATTTCGATTTCGATACCGAGGGGAGCTGGATCCATCTCGCCTATTCCCCATCTGCGGATCCCCTGAGGGCTGTTTCCGCTAGGGGTTGATCGCCTGTTCAATCCGCAGACCGAGTCCGATCCATGTCTCGTCGCCCAGATCGGCACGATCGAGGTTTTCCCATGCCATCGAATGGTGGACCCCGGCATACATGCTGGCGCTCGGAGTGAAGCGATAGCTGCCCTCAAGGCCCAACTGAACATGATTGGCGCCGTCGTACTCAGGCGATACGTAGCCGAAATCGAAACCGGCCAAGACGTATGGTTGGAGGGTCAGGCTGTTGGTGACCGGATGGAACTCGGCCTGAAGCATGGCTTCCAGAAACCCGCCCTCCGTCTCGGTAAAGTAGGAATAGTTGACCGCAGGCGTCACGATCGGCAGTTGAAGCCATTCGAACATGGCCGCCAGTTGATGATCGTTCTGATCGTCCTCGAAATAGTGGAGCCAGTTGTAGCCGGCGCTGGCGCGAAGGCTTGAGAATTCAAGGCCGTACACCATAAACAGATTGCTCTCCTGGTAGTCGATGCTGTCGCCGAGGCCCCACCAGGTCCCTACGGTGAGCGGCCCCGCGGAAAGACTTCCCTCCATGGTTGCCAACCCGCCTTCGTCCAGCCAGTTCACGCCTTCTGAGACATATCGGCTCGCCCACCCCGTTTCGGCATTGGCCAGAACCGAGGTCTGGGGGTCCGCCGGAGTGACCATTTCCTCCGCTGCAGCTCCAGTCTCCTCGGCCTCCGCCCCGACCGCCCATCCCGAAACCGCGATCAACAATAACACCGCGTAGACCCAACGCATCGTCGTTTCACCCATCTGGGTGTGCCACGCCTCGAGGTTACTTCCTGTTATCATCGGTTCTTGTCCCCACTCTCTCCTGACATTTCCGCCCCACTCCCCTCATACGGGGCGCTCGCGATCCTTCGGTATGCCCTCAGCGAGCTCGTCGGCATGCGCCCGTAACCAGGCCTCCAATTCCTTGCCTGTTCGCTCCAATTCCTGATCGCGGCCGGTTTGTTCGGAGAAGAGAGAAGCACGCCAACTGCGTTCATAAGCAACTAAAAACTTCTCCACAGAACGATTTTGCCGCAGCGCCGTAAACGTGAGGCCCTCCCAGAACCGCTGTCGAATTCTCCGGTCAGGTGGAGGCACGCCTCCCGATTCCAACAGATGAACGATCCGCCGATGCCGCTTCCACAACCTGGCTTCCTCCCGGAATTCCGGATTGAACATCGAGCGCATGACGCCTTGGTGACGATCTTCCCTACGGGGCGCAGGCGCAACCTGAACTCGGATCCGGATCGGTTCCATCGGCCTGTGGCTCCATATCCGCCGAAGCCGACGCATCGCCCATGCGATCAACCCTCCCAAGAGGATGCCCGAAACTCCGAGCAGGAGATAGAGCAGCCAAGGCGTTTGTGCCAGCGGTTCCGCCGTGGGATAGGCTGGAGCTTCGAGGTTGGCTGTCACATCCGGATTCGAGGGATCGACGGCAACCCATCCCGCTTCCGGACTCCAGACTTCCACCCAGGCATGGCGGTCCGCGCGGGTGAGCGTGACCGGCTCCACCTCCACGTCCAGGTCGTAGCCCACCCCCAACCCGACCGCCAGCCGTGCGGGAATGCCACCCAACCGCGCCAGTACCGCAAAGGCCGATGCAAAATGCTCGCAAGTACCCCGCCGGGTATCGAAGAGGAACGAGCCAAGTAGGTCCGGGCCCTTCGGTAGCGGTTCTTCCAGTGCATAGGCGCAATTCACCCCCAGATAGTCGAGGACCCTGGTCAGGTACGCCTCCGGGTGGGTATTCGCCTGTTGGACTCCAAGTTGAAAGGCGAGATCATGAATCCGTTGGGGTAATTTGGGAAGCTCCAGCGTAGAGGCAAAGGGCATCTCCTCCGGAGGAGGCATCGACCTGGGTGAGACCGAGAAGAGCCGTACCGTCTGTCGGGGCCGAAGCGGCGTGGAGGGCAGTAAACTCCCCGAAGCGTCCCACGAAACGAGATCGATCCCGGCGGCGATGGCGACCGGACGGCCGACATGCGGCAGACCGCCCAACTCCGCGTTGTGAATGGTGATCTCCTGTCCAATCAACTCGTGCGAATCCCAATCCACCAGATCGGTCAGGACGATCCTGCCCTTGGAGTCGGCAGGGAAGAGCGCGCCCCCGGTCGAAGACAGTTCCCAGGCCCGCCCGTTGAAACGATCCAGGGTGCCGGTCTTCCAAAGACGCAACTCCCCGCGCGGCATGACGGATGAAACCCTGCTCTCCCAGCTGCGCCGAACAAAGACCGTGAACAAAGGGGTACGATCCTGCTGGTTCAGGACCGGATCCTCCAAACTCACGCGTGGCAAGGCAGCCCCCCGCGAGGAAGCCCCCTCCCGGCTTGAGGAATCCGAAGTGCGCGGTGCAGTTGCGCGATTCTCCCTGAGCGGATCTTCGTCCGCCCGCGCACTCATGGCATCACCCAGATCCATCGCCGGTGATTGCGTCGGGCTGGTCAGCTCATCCCCGTCCACCCAGTCTCCGTCGGGATCGAACCCGCCCGAGGGGCGCTCAACGAGGGCAGGACCATGCAGCCCCATGAATTGTCGGACCGTAAAGAGCGTGTTCCACACGGTCGAGTAGGATAGCGCAATCGCACCCGAGAGGAGGGCCGCCATCAACAGCCAGAGCAACAGAAGCGGCGCCATTCGGGCACGCACCTCCACCGCGAGACAGCGGTCCGCAATCCCCCATCCTGTGAAGACGAGAACTCCAGCGAAGACAGCCCATGCGGGGTGAATCCCGAACCCTGGTTCCATGGAGGCCACAAAGAGAAGGATCAGGATAAAGGAGAGCCCGACCTGCCGGCCCCAAGCCCAACGCAGCGTGAGCAGTGAAAGCCAGACGCCGCCAATCAAGAAAAAGAGCCACCAGGCAGGGAAGATGCGCGGCGGGTCCCAGGTCTGACCGGCATAGAGGACCAGCAGTACGATCGGGATCAACGAGGTCGCCAGGCCGACCAACAGCACGATGGGATAGGACCTACGATCCGGAATCCGCCCCAGCCCCAGGGCGGTGGTCCACCCGAAGACCGCAACCAGGAAGAAAATGGGGAGCAACACACGCACCCCACGCGGGAGTGCCATCGGCCAGGCAACACTGAGCAGGGCAACGCAGCCCAACAAGATCGGCAGCATCCGCAGCAGGAGCGAATGCCCTCCCGGCACCTGCCTCCCCGGCGCAATGGCCGGCGGGTGAGGCGCGGTATTGGAAACGGGGATGGGCGGCCGAGTCTTCATCCATTCCTCCCTTCCGCCGCCCAGGCGGACAACAACGGATCGAGCCGGGCGCCGAGCGGGACGAGCCGCGCGGAGAGTCCGCGGCGCTCAAACGCGGCGATACAGTCCAGCGCCGAACGGTCCTGACGCCACCGGCCGGTCTCGAAGTCGAAGGCTCGCTGCTGCGAAAGATCGTCAACGAGCAGGGGCGTCACCCGCCAGCCGATATCCTGAAGGCGGACAATCCGAAGCAGGATCGGATCGACCGGCCACCAGGCCGCACCGAAGATGGGGATCAGCTGTCCCATCGGGGCTGGGATCGCACCGGATGCTATGGCATCAAGCACCCTCCAGGGAGCCGCCCCGGTCCCGCACACCAACCGGGCACAGGTGCGCAGCCAATCCTCGGCGGCTTGCCCGCCTGAGGAGGCGGGCGCGACCGTGGACTCCTTCTTGTTGGCGGTCATCAGGGCAGTCGGGATGCCGGAGCGGACCAGGTTCCATCCGATCGAGGCGGCCACCCGGACCACTTCTTCGCTGAGGGCGGGCGGCACCCCAAGACCCGTGCGGTCTCGGTACGAAAAGAGGTCCGGCCAAACCACCGCTGATCCGATCGCGCTTCGCTCCCGCTCGATCGCGTACAACACCCCCAGACGCGCGGTCTGCTTCCAGTGGATGTCCCGCAGCCGATCGCCCGGACGATACTCACGCACCGCACGCGGCTCCTGCGAAGTCGCCCCCTTACGTCCGACAGCCTGCCCGCGTGATCGCGGTTGCATGCGGCGCCTCCAGTCGGTCAGTGGCTGGACCGCAAAGCGTTCGACCCGCGGAAGGACCAAGACCTCTTTGGCTCCCTCCACCGGGAGCATGCCCTGAACCAGTCCGAGCGGCCCGAAAAAACGGAGCCAGGCAGGGGCCGGCGTGTGAACCCCGCGGTGGATGTGGCAATACCCCTCGATTTCAATCTGGGCCTCACGAAACGGCGGGAGTAACGGCGGCAGCGCAACCTGGTAGCCCTGGTCCAGATCCAAACCCAGGGGCGATTCCACCACCGCCCAAAAGAGCGGCCAGCGGCGGCCGCGAGGGAACTCGAGCCGCCCCTTGACCCAAGAGCCTTGGGTCACTTCCGGGGGTAACATACGCCGCGGGCGACAAGACCTGGTCACTCGACGGACATACCACTCCTCGAGCCCGATCCAGAGGGCGACCCAGATCCCTAGCGCACCCAGAAAGGGCGCGCCCAAAAGGATCGCCGCCAGGATGGCGATCGCGGAAAAGGCCAACCAGACCGAACCGGGGGAGGTCACCTTGACCGTCTTCTCCACGTCTTCGTTCTGCATCGTCCTCTGCGCGGGTAAGGAGTGGTTGGGACGCATTTCGTTCGACAAAAGACCTTGGTGACGAGGGCTCAGTGTTCGACATCCGGGCTGGGCACCGAATCGACCACCTCTTCCAACAACGCCATCGCTTCCATTCGCTGGGCATTGCCCCAAAGGGATCCACGCTCCAGGACCATGCGATGGGCCAGGACCGGTCCCACCAAATGCCGGACGAGGATCGGATCGAGGAAGTCACGCCCGGTCACCAACGCCATCGCCTGCCCGACCTGCAACAGGGATAGTGCGGCACGGCTGCTCGCCCCGAGGCGAATGCGGGGATGGCGGCGCGTCTCCCGGACGATCCGCAGCAGATACTGCAGGACCCGATCTTGCACGTGCACCCGACGCGAAGCTTTGCGCAATTGCAGGACGCTCTCCAGCTCCAGGATCGGCTCCAGCTCCGATGCGCTGGCCGCGGAACGGGGGCTGCGCAGCATCTCCAGCTCCTCTTCCTCTTCCAGGTAGCCCATGCTCAAGCAGACCGAAAACCGGTCCAACTCCGCCTCCGGTAGGGGGAAGGTACCTTCCAATTCGACCGGGTTCTGGGTCGCAACGACAAAAAACGGTGTCGGCAGACGATAGGTATGACCATCGATCGTCACCTGATGCTCTTCCATGCTCTCCAACAGGCTCGACTGGGTCCGCGGAGTCGCACGATTGATCTCATCGGCGAGCAGGACATTCGAAAAGACCGGGCCAGCCATGAACTCGAACTCTTGCGAGGACTGGTTGTAGATCGTGAGCCCGGTGACATCGCTGGGCAGGAGGTCGGGAGTGCACTGGATCCGGCGAAAGGAGGCATTGACACAGCGGGCCAGGGCGCGGGCAAGCAACGTCTTACCGGTCCCGGGTACGTCCTCGATCAGGAGATGGCCGTCGGCGATCCAGGCACCGAGGGCGAGGCGGATCTGATCGCGCTTCCCGAGCACCAGACGAGCAACCCCAGCCTCCAAGGCTGCGGCCTGGCGAAAGGCCGCATCCATATTGACTTCCCCAGCCGGTTTTGCATCCGTTATGGTTTGCTGATTCACATCCTCACCCTACCCCCATTTCCCAAAGATCTGCAATGAAACAAGCACACACAGCCCTGCCATGGACGTACTACGCACCGCAATTCGCACCGCTGCTGGTCTATTTCCTGGCGCGCTCCAGCGCGGGAATCCTGCCAGGAGCACACGCGGATTATTGGGCCTACATCCTCACCATCCCTGCCGTTACGGCCACACTGCTCTTCTTCCGGAAGGAGTATAGCGAACTCTCATGGAAAGGCCTGCGCACCCCGGATTGGATCCTGGCGGTGGGTGTCGGATTCCTGGGAATCGTCGTATGGATCCTGCCGTATCATCTGGCACCGGAGCTGATGCATCGGGTGGGACTCTCCAACCTGCTCGCTGCCGTCGGACTCGGCTCCGGCTCGGTCGATGCATCCATGGATCCGTCCGCGCTGAACGGCTGGTTCAAGGGCCTGTTTCTGGTAGCGCGTGTGACCGGAGCCGTGGTCCTGATCCCGTTTGCCGAGGAGCTGTTTCATCGCTCCGGCGTCATGCGGCTCGTCCAGCGCCCCGACTACCGCGCGGAATCCATCGGACGGTACACCCCGGCCTCGTTGGCGATCGGATTGGCCATCTTCGCCCTGAGCCATGAGGAATGGATTGTCGCGACGGTTTGGGGCGCACTGATCTGCCTGCTCCTCTACCGCACGAAACGCCTGGAGACCTGCGTCCTCGCACATGCGGTCTCCAACCTCCTCCTGGCCGCCTATGTTTTGCACCAGGGCGCCTGGGAGCTGTGGTAGGACGCGGTCGTCCATACCATCCGGAGCCGGAGGCCTCGCGCAGAGGCGCGGTGGCGTTTGCGACCTGCCTATGGGGTGGGAAAGGCGAAGGTTCTGATCCCAACCTTGTTGGGAGTATTATTCAGATGAACCGTTTCCAGCTGGAGGCTATCCGAAAAGGCGCGTTCCATCATGCGTCGCCTCCAGGCAATAGTGGCCGATCCGTCCGATCTAGCTTCGCCATGGACCTTTTCGGGCAGCTTCAGGTGAGGAATTTCCTGCCACAGAGGTCACCGAGACCACAGAGGCACATGTCCTTTCTCATCTGAAAGCAACGCGGGGGCATTAGGGGTTGTCTCATCGACGTCAAAAGGGAGAATCTCTCTGTGAACTCTGTGTCCTCTGTGGCTATAGGCCGGCCGAAAAAGCTGGCAATCCATCATGCGTCGCCTCCAGGCAATAGTTGCCGATCCGTCCGATCATTGTCTGAATCGGAATCGGAATCGATTCCTGTTCTGGTTGGCACCTGGCCCTCATCCACCGCTCAAACTTCAATGCCGAGTTGTGTCAGTACCGCAATAATGCGGTTGCGATAGCCGGCTTCTCATGTCCGAATCCCATCTCGCGTCCTTTCGATACCGATACCGATAGCGATACCGATACCGATACCGACCCAGAGCTTGCTTCGCGCATTGACCTTTCCTCCTTCCTCCCCCTTCAGTCTCTTTCCCACCGGTGGCTGTGGGAGGGTCAGCCGCTCCAGCCGATCCGGTTTTCGTAGATCCGATAGAACCCGCCCAGGAGGCGACCGGCCACCCAGAGCAGGTAGACCTGTCCGACACCGAGCACGATTTCCCGAAGCACGATCTCTCCAAACGAGGGGAGGCCGGTGGTGGCTCCTGCATGAAGCCCATGAAAGAGCCAGACGCCGGCCCCCACAGAGAGGCCCAGCCAGATGCAGAGCATGATGTATGGCAGGAAGACACGAGACAGGCCCTGGATCAGATAGATGGGATTGGCCGCGCTGACGCTATCGTAGAGGGCGGCCGCAATCAGGGCGATCGGGGTCATAAAGGCGCCAAGGGCGACCAGAGGCACTTTCAGCTGCGAGAGTCCAACCCAACCGGCCAGCAAGGCAGGCCCGAACAGGATCGCCGGGATGAAGATGAAGAGGGAGAGGCAACCGGAAATCAGTGCATCCCAATCCAGCTCAGGATCGAGCGGACCCTCCTCACCGGTGGCCTCCGCACGCACGAGGGCCAGCCAGTATTGGGCCAGATATCCATAGATAAACATGGCCACCATGATCCCGAAGACCCCCCCGAACGGGATGAGCAGACGCAGCAAACCAAAGGCCGCACCGCCGATCGCAATGAGAATGATGCCGGGGGACTTCAGAGGCAAGACCCATGCCCGTTGAAGCATCGCGGACCAGTCCTTGCCAGGCCCACGCGCGAAAGACTTCTTGCTGCCTCTGCGCTGGGGGGGAGCTAATACGGTTTCCAGCCGTTCACACCGCTTAAAACAGGCGGGGCAGATCTCATACGCCTTGTGGAGGCCGATCCGCTCAATACATTGGTCGCACCATGTCTTACCGCAGCTGGTGCACACCCACTCCGGCGGGTGGCGTGGGTCGTTCTCGCAAGGGTGTATAACCGGCGGCTGTTTCATCAATGCCGTCTTTCGGGATCAAGCGGTTCCGGGCAATGGTCGAGTCGTGCGTAAGTTTAAATCATCGACGCGGGCCTGCGCAAGTGGCCGAACCGGGGCACCGACACCCTCCAAACGTCGCAAACGTTTTAGGGGAACGAGGGCGTGGTCGTAGAACCGTGTGAGGATTTCCAGATCGCGGGCAGCCCAATGAACGACCAGTGGTGTGGGAGAATCCGGCGGGTGGGCAGCCAACTCCTGGATCATACCACGGCCGTTTCCGCAGAGGAAAGAAAAGATTCCGGCGCTCCAATCGAGGCGATCCATGGGGGAAAGTGCCGGGCTCCAAGGGATGAGGAAGCCGTCGGCGGGCCGGTGGCGCAAGAGCGCTTGCGGCATGCGAAACGGATTGCCGCTGCCTCCCATTGCCCACCACTGAAGGCGCAGCAAGGCGCAATAGCCTTGCCGAGCCAGGTGACGGCTGCGAAAGGCACCGAACCAAGTGGTCGGTGTCCCAGAGCACCCCTCCGGGATTCTCAGGGCCCAGGCAAAGGCAAGCCCCTCGGGGCGGTCCCCAAATCCAAGGTAGCCGTATGATTCCGGGGCGGTATTGAGGACGTTGAACGGTGGCTTGTATTCGCGCAGCAAAGCGTTCTCCAGCAACAACGCTGATGCCTCGTCCGCACAGGCCTCCCACCGAATGGTGTGAACCAGTCCGACCAACCGCACGAGCCGCGGTGGATGGCTTCGGGGGTGAATGTATCGGTAGGACCCGAGCCGTTGCCGCAAATTCAACGCCTTGCCGACATAAAGAAGTTTGCCCGTCCGATCGAACATCCGATATACTGCCGGCATTTGCGGTAAGGACTGGAAGAAGGCAGCGGGAAAGCGAGACCGCAGCCGATTCCGCCAACGGTGAAGAACAAGGTCAGGTTGGACCTGGGAATTCGGCTGGATTTTTTTTGTCAATCGGATGACCCTCCCCTCCCAAAAACAGAGAGCATGCTGCGGGTTGAACGGGACCGAGGCGGAAACCCGTCATCCGCAAGGCGACACCATCCTGCACTTCGATCAGGGGCGAAGGCAAACACGATTCGGTCTCGAACCGACCGGTTTCTTCATCGATGTGCTAAGGGTGACAGCAGCAGTCCGATCGGCCTCAATGCAATGGGAATTCCGACATGGGTGAGCAATGATCAAGCGCGGTGAAATCCTCGACCAAATCGAACGATTGCGAACAAAGACTGGAGTGGTGCGGGTCACCATTCCGTTCGTGGGGATTATCGCCTCCTTTTTCTTTTATGGGGTGCTTGCCCATCTGGAGCGGAAGGATCTTGATTACCGTTTCGATTCCTATGTGGATCGCTATTTCGAGGCAATTCAACAGGCCATATCGCAGGGAGAGTTGATGGTTCAGAGCCTCTCGGCTTTCTTTCGCGCATCGGACACCGTTTTCAAGGACGAGTTCGACGTCATCACGGAACCGATTTGGACCGCCGCCCCCTGCCCCGTCGAAGGCTTCTTTTTTGTCGCACGCGTGCCCAACGAGGAGATCGATCAGTTTTTAAGCCGCCCAGAAATCCAAGCCATCGGGATCACCGGCATCATCAATTCCAATCTCGAGGCCCCGGGGAAGAAACGCGTGGAGCGAAATGTCCACTACCCGTTGGTCTTCACCCGCCCCGAGCAGGCATATTTAACCGGTGTCGACCTGGCCGGCATGGGCAATATCGGACCGGTCATCGATTTCATGGCGATGCGTGGTACCCTGAGCACCGCCGTCGCCATCACCGACCTGCCTCGAGGGATCCAAGAGAAATATCTCTTCCTCGCCAAACCGATCCCCAAGTCGTTTCCATTGCCCACCAAGCCTGAATTGCGCGCCGATAACATTCGGGGATTCGTGGTCGGCATCTTCCGCATACAGGACATGATCGGAGAGGCAATCGCGCCCCTCTCCCCATTTGGCATCGATGTCTCGCTCTCCAAGGCCGAGGACGAATTCGGCGACTCCTTTTTTCATGAGTTTTTCGCCAATCAACACGAAGTACCGGTCCTCTACCTGAAACGTAACAACAGCGGACTCAACGGACGGTTGCAGGCACGCCGAACCCTCTCCATCGCCGGTTCCAGATGGCAGCTTTCTTTCAATGCCTCCGCGGCCTTCTTCTATAGAAATGCACGCAATGCCTCCACAACGGCGCTCCTGGCCGGAATTCTGCTCACTGCCATGGTGAGCTTTTTGGTCTACACCAACCAAAAGCGTGCGCAAGCCGTCGATGCGATCATCCAGCAGCGAACCAGTCAGCGCGATGGAACCCAGCAACTGCTCAACGCCGCCCTGCAGGCGACCGTCGACGGTATCCTGGTGGTCGACGACAAGAAGCATATCCTCTACCGGAATCCCAAGTTCGACACCATCTTCGATATTCCGCCCGAGCTCACCAACGTCTCGACCTTTTCCCAGGCCCTCGCACAACACATGTCCTTCATGATGAAGGACCCGGGAAGGTTCGTCGAGTCTTGGAACTCGCGGGATATGGATGCGGAGTCTGTCCTCGATCAAATCAAGCTGACCGACGGTCGAACCATTGAACGGTTCAGCGCACCGCTCCCAATGACCGGCACCATCACCGGGCGGGTCTGGTCGTTCCGCGACATCACCCAAAGCAAAATTATCGAAGCTCAACTCCGCAAGGCCAAGGAAGACGCGGAGGTGGCCAATCAGGCCAAGGGCGATTTCCTAACCAATATGAGCCATGAGATCCGGACTCCGCTCAATGCGATCATTGGAATGTCCGACCTGTTGTTGGACAGCGAGCTGGGGGAAGACCAGAGGGAATTTTCCGATACGATCCGTAGCAGTGCGACCGCCTTAAAATCGATCATCGACGACATCCTCGACTTCTCCAACATTGAAGCCGGGACGATGAGGCTCACCCCCCGCGATTTCAACCTTTTCACCCTTGTAGAGGACGTCTGCGAGTACCTCGCCGTAGAAGCGCACCGCAAAAACCTAGGCATCTATTGTTTTATCGAGCCGGATGTCCCCTCAAATCTCTATGGCGATCCAGAGGCACTCCGCCAGATCCTCCACAATCTCTGCGACAACGCGATACGCTTCACCTTCGAAGGCCAAATCCAGGTCGAGATCCAATTGATGCAGCAGTTCCGCGAGGAAATGATGCTCCACTTCTCCGTGACCGATTCCGGAGTCGGCATTCCCGAGGACCGACGTGCCAACCTGTTCGATGCCTTCACCCAGGTCGACCCGTCTTCCAAGCGGCGATATGGTGGTACCGGGCTCGGACTCGCCATTTCCAAGAGTCTGGTAGAGATGATGGGCGGCCTGATCGGCGTCGAGAACTCCGGCCGTCAGGGTTCCAAGTTCTGGTTCACTGCACGGTTCGCACCGCCGACATCGGCAGCTACGCCTCCGCCGCCGCCCTCGGCCCAACCCGACAGAAAACCGGCCCTGATCCTGAGCCACAGCAATACCCAGGCCCAACACCTCGCTCGCTGCCTCCAGCATTGGGGGTACCCGGTGAAAATCGCGGAAAACGAGGCCGTCGCCTGGGAACTGGCCCATAAAAACCCCGGCACCTTCGAGACCTGCATTCTGGATGCCCAGGCCATTGCCGGTCCCGTCTCCCAACTCTGTACCAAGATACAGACCGGCCTTGCCACACCCAATCGCGGGATCCTTCTCGCCGCGCCCATCGGCGCCGTGTTGGAAAAAGACGCCCTCCAAAAGGCAGGCGTCGTCGCCATCCTCTCCCAGCCGGTCAAGCTCTCCCTCCTCCAGGAGATGCTTCAACCGGGCGTCTTCTCATCGTACAAGGGACTTCATCGCACGTCTGTCCCGCAAGAACCGGCCAAACCCAAGCTCACCGTTCAACCCGCCGATCGGGCCTTCCGCATCCTCATCGCCGAGGACAACCCAACCAATCAACGCGTCGCCACCCGGATGCTCCAGAAGGACGGGTTCGAGACCGCAACCGCCGGCAATGGCGAAGAGGTCCTGGAAATCCTGCAGTCCGAGTCGTTCGACCTCATCCTCATGGATGTTCAAATGCCGGACATGGACGGGCTCGAGGCATCGGAGTTGATTCGTGAACGAGAGCGGATGTGGGCACAGGGAAAAACAGCGCCGTTCGCCTATATGGAGCGACTGGCGAAGATTCCGATCATAGCCATGACCGCCAATGCCTTTGCCGAGGACGAACAGCGGTGCCGTGACGCGGGAATGGACGATTACCTCGCCAAACCGGTCAATGCAGCACAATTGCGCGAGATGCTCGCCAAACACCTCCAGCCGCAGCAAGCGAACGAAAGCAACGTCTGATCCCCCCCTCAACGGACGAGGTCCGCTGGGGCACCGAGCAAGACCGAGCTCTCCAACTTCTCCCCATCCCTGATCAACACCAATTCCATTCGTTCCCCAGGCTTGTGCGCCTCCAGCGCGCGCAGGAAATCCTCGGTCCCTTCCACCTTGCGGCCATCGGCTTCGACAATGATATCGCCGAGGCGCACCTCCCCGCGCACCCCGCGGCGCATTCCCAAAATTCCGGCCTGATCGGCAGGACCGCCATCAAACACCACCATCACCAGAACGCCCGGAAGGCGCAGCCGCCGGGTGTACGCATCCGGTGCGATTTGAAGTCCTATCTCCGGTTTGATCACCCGGCCGTATTGAATCAGCTGGGGGACCACCTCCTGCACCGTGTCGACCGGGACCGCAAACCCAATGCCGGCACTCGATCGGGAGGGACTATAGATCGCAGTGTTGACGCCGATCAGGCGGCCTGCGCTGTCGAGCAGGGGCCCCCCCGAATTGCCCGGGTTAATGGCCGCATCCGTCTGGATCACCCCGTCGATCGTGCGCCCTGACAACGATTGAATCTGGCGCCCGAGCGCACTCACAATCCCCGTGGTCAGGGTCTGGTCGAACCCAAAGGGATTGCCAATGGCAAATACCTTTTGCCCGACAACCAGGTCCGAGGAGGTCCCCACCTGGATCGGAACCAACGATTCACCCTCCGCATCGATATGCAGAACCGCCAGGTCCTTGTCCGGCGAGACACCGACCACCGCGCCTTCAAAGGTCCGGTGGTCGGCCAGGGTTACCAGGAAGGCGTCGCCCTCGGCGATCACATGGAAATTGGTGACAATGGTTCCGCTCTGATCCCAAATGAAACCCGAACCCGAGCCCTCGGGAATCTCCATAACATTGAAGGAAAAGGGGGAGCTCCTCCGAACGATGCGGGTGATGAACACGACCGAGGGCGACGCCCCCTGGAAGACCGAAATATTCGCACGTTCCTCCGCTCCAAGCTCCCCGCGGGGACTCACCGGTCGCGGAGCCGCTTCCGCCCGAACCGGTTCCCAATACCATTGGAATAGCATCCACCCAACCAGTCCCCCCAAGATCATCGAGAGCAGGATGAGCCGCTTCCCCCCCTGCCTCGACGGTGCGGATTCAAAATCTTCTGGTTTCACGGGACACCTCTTCGAAACTCTCAGCCAAACCCTAACCCCAGCACCGGTATCGCCGCTTCAACCCCAGGACCAAATCCCTCCGGTCAAACGCGCTCCACCCCGGCAGCGATTCTTTGACTCACACTCTACCCCCCAATCCCCGCCTGCATCAAACCGCAGATGGAGCGGTTTGGATCCCCAAAGGGCCGCAGATGCGAATAACCGAAACCGAAACCGAAACCGAAACCGAAACCGAAACCGAAACCGAAACCGAAACCGAA
>ENA-UOOH01002032-UOOH01002032.1-fermentation-metagenome-genome-assembly--contig:-NODE-2032-length-18394-cov-3.974644_pt1 | contig 18394 bp, 18 predicted proteins | sample MGYA00245778_ERZ724025 | MGnify/ENA primary metagenome ERZ724025 (study PRJEB28704, sample SAMN03018313) | fermentation metagenome | biome: anthropogenic terrestrial biome; feature: soil; material... | reverse complement strand
ATCACTTTAAAAATATCGAAATTCATCGAGGGGCAGTCCCGCGCTCAGAGATCACCCGGACTTTTCGACCACAATCACAAAGGACATTGCCCTCAAACGCCGAATTGGTATCTTTAGGAAAGGGGGAGACAAGTGAAAGAGAGTCGAATCTTTATTTTTGCATGTCTTGTGCTAATTGTCCTTTTTGCGTTCACTACACTCGGTTATGCAAGCAGTCTCTTTGATGCTATTGAGAAAGGCGATGCAGATCGGGTTAAGGCCTTTATATCCCAGGGGGCCGATGTAAACGCAAATGCTGGAACTAACAGCACACCGTTGTTTGTTGCTTTAAGGTACAATGCGAATCCTGAGGTTGTACGGATTCTCATTGAATCTGGGGCCGATGCTAATGCCAGCGATAAAGGAAACCTGACACCGCTGATGTATGCTGCAGAACGGGAAGGAAACCCTGAGGTTATTCAACTTCTGATCCAAGCCGGAGCCGATTTAAAAACAAAAGATGTACATGGTTATACACCATTAATGTATGCTGCACAACAAAACCAAAATCCTGAGGTAATACGAGTTTTAGTTGAAGCCGGGGCTGCAATTAACGAGGTGGATGCAGAAGGTTGGTCATCCCTGATGCTTGCTGCAATGTACACCGCTAATCCCGACATAATAAAGGTCCTTGTCGAGAAGGGGGCCGATGTAAACGAAATAGACCCCTATGGTTATACACCATTAATGTATACAGTTCTATACAACGCGAATCCCGAAGTCGCCCGGGCGCTTTTGGATGTGGGTGCCGATGGTTCTCTTCAGTCAGATGCAGGTCTGACAGCCTTTAATTATGCAGATTATAATCCCAACATATTGGATAGCGATGTGTATTGGCTGTTAGAAGAGGCCCAGTATTAACATTGGGGCCTGGCCCCGCCGACGGACTACTATTCGTGAACGGGCATCTTGATCTTCTAGATGCCCGTTTCATACTGTCTAGGTCAAAATGGTGAATTATCATTCTCTGGGCTTCCCTTTTCTTTAAAACGAGGCCAGTCTTCCACAGCAAGGACCTTCTGCGTTTTGGCATAGGCGAACGCTGCATCATGATAATGTAGGTCAGTCTCGTGAAAATCGATCTGGTCAGCAATCTTCGATGTGTCGTTCCCCCCCGAGGCCATATAGGCACTGGTGGCAACGGAATATCGCCTCCCCGGATCAATGTCTGTGCCGTCTGGTAGCGTCAAGCGGACTACTTTATGAGGCGAAGATTTCGTATGATCTATTTCCACGTGGAATCCAGAGATTAAAAGGGCGGCATTATTGCCAAAGCGATCTGGTTCATAAACCAATTCGATCAGTGCATAGAGTTGCTTTCCAGTAATCTCCCCCACATGTATAAGGTCGTTGAAACCATTCACTTCAGTGATCGTTTCCTGCGTCACGACACCAGGTTCAATCATCCCTCCTGCACTTGTTGCGTTCATATAAGCGAGTTCGGTTTTCCCGCCAAAACGCAGACAGTCTGCTAGAAAATCACCGAGCTTAGACTCGCGCGCGAGCGTCATCTTCCACAATTCCTCTGCCTGTGCTAGGGGCTTATTAAAATAGTCGTCAAAGGGACCCGTAACCCGCTTAACATAGGCTCTAATTTCCGCCTTGCCTTCTACAGAACGGTCCGTATATAAGATTTCACAGCTCCTGTCTACAACACTTCTCGTCTCTAGATCAAAGACAAGGCGCGTATGTCCTAGGCTCGCGTCGGCAAAGCCAGATTTTAACACACAAGTACCGTCAACAACCTTGGCATAATCACCTGGTATATGACCCCCAATACAAACATCGACAGAGGGAATCTCTTGCAAGATCTCCCAGAGTTCCCCACTAATGGAGCCATCATCCTCAATATAAAATGGACAATGGGCCAGGACAACAATTACTTCAGCACCACGTTCCCGCATTTCCGGGATATAGCGGTTGCATGCTTCTATGGCGCTGGTGGCTTCAAGAGATATAAAGGCTGATTTTTCCACCATATAGGGCGTATACTCTGTAGTTACTCCTAAGACACCGATCTGCACACCACTGCGCTCCACAATTGTATAGGGAATCGTGCCCTCTACCGGTAAGCCCGTTTCCTTGTACTGCACATTGGCACAAAGCACTGGAAACGTACAGGCCGCGATACACGTCTCTAGAAATTGCGGGCCCCAGTCAAATTCATGGTTTCCCAGGGTCATCACATCAACGCCCATTACGTTCATGGCTTCGACCATAGGCAAGCCACCCCAAAGGTTAGCGGTGAATTGATCGCCTGCATCCAACACGAGCGTACCTTCTGGATTTTGCTCTCGGATACTATCAATATTGGCTACAAAGGCAGGCAGACCGGGGTTGCTTTTTGACTTGCGGATACGGCCTGAAAAGTCCGCATAGCTTAAAATATCCAGTGTAATCTTCATGTCATCATCCTTTCAAGCCACCACGAGAAACACCCGCAACGATATACTTCCTAAAAATAATGAAGATAAGAATCATCGGTACCACAACAATTGTGGATGCTGCCATGAGCCTCTCATAACGAATGCCACTGGAGGTCATAAAGGCGTACAAACCAAAGGGGAGTGTGCGCGTTTTGGTGCTATTGGTAGCAATTAAGGGCCACAGAAATGAGTTCCAACTCGCGATGGCGTTCAGAAGACCGATGGTTACCAAGGCAGGTTTCGCAATGGGAACCATGATGCGCCACAGATAACGCCAATTGTTGGCCCCATCGACACGGGCTGAATAATAAAGGCTATCGGGAATAGACAAGAAAAAGTTTCTCAAAATATACGTGTAAAAGACACTGGTCGTAAACGGCACGATCAGCGCGATCAATGTATCAACCAAACCCAGATCAACAATTGTAGTAAAGTTGGTGATCACCAGCATCTCAAAGGGTACCATCATCATGGCCACTGACAAAGAAAAAGCCAAATCCCGTCCGGGAAATTTTAGCCGTGAAAACGCAAAAGCGGCTAAAATGGTGGTAAACATCGTCACAGACACACTGCTGACCATGACAATGATAGAGTTCTGAAAATACGTGAGGAACGGGGCTGCCTCAAAGGCATACTTATAGTTTTCAAACATAAGCTGCTTCGGCCAAAAAGTGGGCGGAGTTGCATTGACTTCAGCCGGTGTTTTTAGTGACGACACGAACATCCAAACAAAGGGAAAGGCCATCATCACTGCGCCGAGAATTAGTAGAAAGTACACCAAAAATCGCTTAAATTTATCCATAGCTACCCCCCTCCTCCATTAGTGCTGCCACTTACGCTGAATGAGAATTTGGAGAATTGTCAACACCAAAACTATCCCAAACAAGACAACAGAAGTCGCTGCAGCAAGTCCAAACTCCCATTGGGTATAGAACATATCATACAAATAATAAACGATGGTGTAGAGGGAGTAGGCTGAACCAGGTTTGCCGTTAAATAACGGGAACAGCTCTACAAACACCATTGAGGCGCTAATTGTGTTGACGATCATGGTCAGACCCAAGGTCGGAGCCAACAAAGGTATCGTAATCCGAAAGAAAATGCGGAGAGGCTTTGCCCCATCGACCCTTGCTGCTGTATAGTACTGTGGATTAATGTTTTGAAGTCCCGCCAACAAGAGAATAATCGTCAGTGGCATCATTTTCCAAATGCCAAAGATAATTAGGGCAGCCAGATTATAAGCGGGATTATTCAGCCAGTTGATGGGATCCACTCCGAAGAAGGAAAGGAAATAATTGAACAGACCGTAATCATAGTTATACAACCACTTCCAAACTAAGCCAACAGCCATAACCGCAGTGACCATGGGCATGAAATACGCTGTTTGAAAGAAGCCCTTGAATTTAATCTTTTCATTGAGCAAAGTTGCTATGATCAGTGAAAGCACTGTAGCTACGGGGACCACTATTAGTACGTAGACTGCTGTAGTTTGTAAGGCATTAGCAAAGTCTGGGTCTGCAAAAATCTCTGCGTAATTACCTAAACCAAGGGAACTATATTTACCAGACATTAAAACGTAATTTTCCTTGAGGGAAATCACAAAGGCATTCACAAAGGGATACAAGGTAAAGATGATTAAGCCGAGTAAAAATGGTAGCAGATAGAAAGCAGGTTCTATCATGGACCTCGATGTACCAACTTCCAGACCCTGGTCTTTCTTCTTAGAAAATGGATTCCTCATGCGTACCGCGCTCCACTCTCGGCGTTGAAAAGAAATACACCTTTCTTCTGTAAAGCTATGGGTAGATCTTCACCTTCCTGAATGTCTGTCTCACTCGGGACATAGCCCCGCATCTCCTGCTCGCAACCTACATAAAACCGAATGAGCTCATCCTTCCCAAACGAATATCTCTCAATGACCGAAGCTTGGAAATCCGGGGTTTCTGGCCGGGCAATAATGCTCTCAGCACGGATAGCCAAAATGACCGCAAGACCCTCTTGAAGGTTTTCGTCCATAGACAGGGGTATAGTTATGTCGCTCCCATCCAGTAGCACACCATCGCCCCGAATTGTCCCTGTGAGTTGGTTAATGGTAGGTGTCCCCAGGAAGTCTGCCACAAAGAGATTGGCAGGTTCGTCATACAGTCTGCGGGGTGAGTCTTGTTGCTGCAATACGCCGTCTTTCAGTAAGATGATCTCATCGGCGATGCTGCTCGCTTCCTCTTGATCGTGCGTAACAAATACCGTCGTGATCTTCGACTCCCTCTGGATGCGGCGAATCTCTTCCCGCATTTCCACACGCAACTTAGCATCGAGGTTAGAGAGTGGTTCATCAAGGAGTAACACATCAGGCTCTTTCGCCAGCGCCCTAGCAATGGCAACCCGTTGCTGTTGGCCGCCTGAGAGCTCTGCGGGTTTCCGGTTCATCAACGATGTGATGTGTACCAATTCTCCAAGTCTCCCTGCCCGTGACAGACGCTCTTTTTTGGGAATCTTTTTCATTTCCATGGGAAAGCAAATGTTTTGAAGTACCGTCATGTGGGGATACAAAGCGTAGTTCTGGAACACTAACCCAATACCACGCCCCTCTGGTGGAAGGGCAGTGACGTTTTTGTCATCGAAAAAGACTTTGCCCTCAGAAACAGGAACAATTCCCGAGATTAAGTTGAGGGTCGTTGTTTTTCCACAACCTGATGGACCTAAGATGGCCGTTAGCTTGCCACTAGGAAAGGTTACAGACAAATCATCCACCGCAACGGTTTCGCCAAATCTTTTTGTCAAGTTCTCGAGTGTTATGCGCACACAATCACCTCAATATCTCCTCTATAGGCTTACCATCGATATCCTGCATGGAAAAACCGAGCATCTGCGCCATGGTGGGTGCGAGATCAACCATGGGTCTGCTTCCGGTCAACACAGCGTTTCTAACGGACGGTCCAGAGGCAAAAAATGTGGTTACCTCTTCCCGTTCAGGATTGCCACCATGGGTAGCGGCACCAAACCTAGACCCAGGTTTCTCGCTTGCCCAGATTATGTCACCATCAGCCTCTTCACCAAAGGCAATGGGCCGAGCACTCTCGATGACAAAATCAAAGGGACCAACCAATCCATACCGTTCTTCAGCCTCAGCCGCGTCCATGATCAAGTTAAGCTGTATCTTGTCGTCGTCTCGCAGGCTTTCCAAAAAGGCCCTAACTCTTGTTCGGAGCTCGGTATCGCTAGGATCCCTGAGTTCAATCATGGCAGTCAACTCACTGGAGTGGCAAAAAACATCGAAGGATGTGACCTTGCCGTCCTCATCTGTCTGGAGAAAACCGTTCTGCTTCAACAAGACATTCATATACAATCTATCTATAATGTCGGTCTGCCCATGGTCCCCTAGCACTACAAAATTGGTTTCATCGAAGGTTCCCTTCCGTCGTAGGCATTCCATGATGGCTCCTAGTTCCTCATCATGTTTTCGGAGCTGGTGCAAGGTCCTTTCGTCATTAACACCATAAGCATGTCGCACAGAATCAAGATCGCACATTTTCACCAACATCACATCAGGCTGATCATAGTCTTCTAATATGTCCAGAGCCATGGCCATGGTAAACAAATCCAGACTACGATCGGGTCCCTTCAAGTAGCGACCATGCTTATAAAAGTAACGGTCCATGAGTTCCTGGGTTGCCGTACCCTCTAACCATTTCTCCGGTTCATAACCTGTATACCTATAAGGGACAATCATGGGCATGTTCATGTCATAGTCTGCTCCTCCCGAAACAGGCCAAGAAAGAGAACAAGTGGTCAGACCCTGTTCTCGGGCTTCGTCTAGTAGCGTCCTGCTCTTAACGTCTCGCTTCATGCTATACCATGGGGCGCCACTTCCACCAAAGCGAGTCAGCATCTCATTGTGCACGATCCCATGACGATTAATATAATTTCCGGTAAGAATCGAAGTATGGCAGCAATAGGTCAGGGCTGGAAAGATGGGGTTAATCTTTTCAACAAGGGCTCCTTTATTCAGCATCCAGCCAAAATTGGGTAAGGTGCGCATGTATTCAACGTCTGAGGCGCACAAAGCATCGATGCAAAACACCAAAAGTTTAGCCAAAGTACCTCTCCTGTCTGTTAGTTTGGTTATGGAATAACGGTCGCTGCTTGGCTTTTCTGATTAAAAGGGAGCATTATTATTCTCAGGGCTCCCTTTTTCCTTGAGCCGAGGATAGTCCTCTACTGTAAGGACTTTTTGCTGCTGAGCATAGGCAAAAGCCGCCCCATGGTCCAGTTCAGCGTGGAAGCCTGAAATCAAAAGGGAAGCATTCTTGCCGAAGCGATCTGGTTCGTAAACCAACTCCATGAGCTCATAAAGCTGCTGACCCGTAAAGGTACCAACATGAATTGGATCGTTAAAACGGGTTACCTCTATGATAGACTCCCTCGTTACGTTCCCGGGTTCAATCTTTCCGCCTGCACTTGTAGCATTCATGTAGGCAAGTTCTGTCTGTCCACCAAAGCGTACACAATCCGCGAGAAAATCGCCAAGTTTGGACTCGACAGCCAGCGTCATCTTCCACAACTCCTGTGACTCGGCCAAGGGTTCGTTGATTTCCTCTTCGAAGGGACGGATGGCCTCTTCAACATAAGCCTGTATATCTGGTCTACCGGGGCTTTCGCGATCTGTATGCAGTACCTCGCAACTCATATCCACAACACGCCTTGCATCTGTGTCAAATAGGAGGCGGGCATGGCCGAGGCTCGCCTGACCAAATCCAGCCTTAAGCACACACGTTCCGTCAATTACCTGAGCATAATCACCTGGGATATGACCCCCAATACAGACATCGACAAAAGGAATCCCTTGCATAATCTCCCAAAGCTCACCGCTAATGGAACCATCATCTTCAATATAAAATGGGCAATGGGCTAGAACAACTACGATTTCAGCACCCTTTTCGCGCATTTCTGGGATATAACAATTTCCAGCTTCAATCGCGCTTGTGACTTCAAAGGGCATAAAGGCTAACTTTTCCACCATATAGGGGGTATATTCCGTGGTGATTCCCAAGACACCGATCTTGACACCACAACGTCCTAAGATTGTATAGGGAATCGTACCAGCAACTGGTTGACCTGTCTGCTTCTGCCGAACATTGGAAGATAAGACCGGGAACTCACACCCAGCAATACACTCTTCCAAGAACTCCTGACCCCAATCGAATTCATGATTACCTAGGGTCATGGCATCCGTGCCCAGCAAATTTAGTCCTCCTACTACAGGAAGACCGCCCCAGAAATAGATGGTGAACTCGTCACCGGCATCCAACAATAGAGTACCTTCAGGGTTTAGCTCGCGCACACTTTCCACCGTGGCTGAAAATGCTGCTAAGCCAGGTGACAGATTTGATTTACGGATGCGGCCCATAAAGTCGGCATGACCTAGAATATCCAGTGTGAGTTCCATGATCTCATCCTTTCTGTAGCTCCTGCCATGGACCGCGTCGCCACAAAGATCGAATTCCGACGCGGAGATTAAGTTCTTAGAACGTATCCGCGCCGGAAACGAAATATTACCGAATTGCGTTTTGACTTGCTTGAATGAAGGCCTCGTAAGCCGAATCTACATCCATTACTCCGAGGGCTACTCTTTGGACCATTTTGTCAATCTCCGTGCGGACATTATGAGAGCCAGGGATACTTGACAGCATACCTGCATATTCCATCTCGGCCACAAGAGCCTTGGCGGCCATGTTCTCGCTTACATATTGTTGAAACTTGTCCGTCTGCACCGCATCATGAAACACGGGAACGCTTCCTAAGACGGTGGCCCAATCAGCAAGAACGTCTGTGGATGACAAATACTTGAAGTATTCATAGACGCCGCGTGCATGTTTATCATCCCGGCTGAGGCACACAAGGCTGCTCGCCCATTGGGAGATGTATTTGACTGGTCCTTCTTGGGGAATCGGTACGCAACCAATTTCAAAGGCGTCACCTACTGCCAGTTCCACATAACTAACGCCTGCACTCGATCCGATATAAGAAGCCACGGCCTGGCTACCAAATGGATTGGAGAAGTATACATCTTCACCAACTAGACGGAAGTAACCGGCATTAACACCTTCTGTAAACCACCGAAGCTTTTCTTTAGCAATGGCTTCGTCGATTTGCATTGTCTTGGTTTCTGCATCAATGTAGCCGCTGCCTGCCTGCATAATCAAGCCTTGATACGTGTCTGTAATCGAGTCGGAACCGAAACCAGGGATCCCCTCATTGTCGTAAATGACTTTACTGGCTTCTTCTAGTTCTGTCCAAGTTGTTGGAGCTTCTAAGCCATATTTGTCAAAGATGGTTTTGTTATAAAAGAGAACCTCGCCGGTCATAGTGAACGGGAAAAGGTAGATGCTGTCTTCACCCCACTGGGTGATTTCAGCGTAGAGGCCTTGATTCATGTTTTCTTTAAAGCTCGAGATTCCGTGCGCAGGATCATTGATATACGGTGCCAAGTCCACAAGTAAGTCATTGCTTATATAATTGATAGCATCGGATGCGAACATGTTGACCATGTCAGGACCTACACCAATTCGCACAGCCTGCATCAATTTGGCATCGAATTCGCCATAGGGTTGCTGTTGCGGTACAACTTTGTATTGATCTTGCGAGTTATTGAATCCCTCAATAATGCGTAATAATCCGGCTTCATGCTGATCGGTATACGTGTGCCAATAAATAATCTCAAGAGGAGCTGCTTCTAAGGTGGGTGTATAACCAACAAATAACGACAACATTGCTACTAACGCTACAGCCAATAGGGTGTTGCTTGTCCTTTGCCTTTTCACTTCATCCATCCTCTCATTTCGTGGTGGGCTCTACCCGGTTTTCAAATCAACTGTAAGTCTATCTAGAAACCCCGCCAGTTCGTCCAAGGATGCAAGTTCTACATCGCATTCCGGACGCTCGATGTCCTGGAAGGGGTTAATCCACACCGTTCGCCCTCTTTTCTGCTTTATGGGCATCAGATCGTTGTAAGCATGATCGCCAATAGAGAGTACTGTTTCAGGCTCGGCAAAGACCTGAGGATCCAATTCTTCAAGTTTGGGTACCATGTCAAAGGGTTTATTGGCGCTGCTACAAAGGTTAGGAAATACGTCTTCATAACCAAGTTGACGTAGAAATTCCTTGGCAGTAGCTTCATAGGAGTTACTCATCAAAATCACCTTGCAGTGCTGGGAAAGGTTATAAATGGCCTCCTTAAGTCTGTGGTTACCCACCATTCCCTCCTGTTCCATATGGCTACGGACCCGGCGATAGATCACGTCCCCCCGTTGGTCCTCTAGCAAACCGAGCTTCTCCCCGAGAAAGGTCACAACTGCCCAAGCGTCCCCGAGGTAGATAAGATCGGGGCGAGTAAGGGCCTCTTCATAACGCACAGAGGGACAGATGGATTGCTCAAGGGCAACAAAAACTTCATGGGGCGTTGCCACCTGTACCTGCTCAATTTGGAAGAAGCGATTCATGACTAGTTTCTTACCTGCAAAAACGTCATCAACGAACTCTACGAACGAGGTTTCCCACTTGGCCCATGGAGTTCCTTCTAGTAGAAAATGGAGATACGTGCGGTGAAAGCTCACGTTCTGATAAATTGTGCCATCTAGGTCAAATATGATAGTTCTCACATTCTGATCCACGCGCTATCCTCCAAAGTAGATTAATAAACTTCTTAATCTTATTGTATCATCGCGTCTTTACATATTTTTGTTTCTTTGCGTGTAATTCTTTTTACCAAGAACACCTTGGCGAAAATAGATACCCATGAGTTCTTCAAAGGCCAGAATCACCTTACCGAAAAACGAATTTGGCACTTCGCTAATTAGGGTTTGTTTAGACTCATTGATAATAAGAGGGATGTCTGACACCTTGGCCAGCGTTGAGTCTGGGCGCCTGGAAAAGGACAAGACTTTGAATCCCTTCTGACGGGCTAACTCGACGTCATTGATCACTGTGTCTGACTCCCCACTTTGAGAGATGGCAATGATTAAAGAGGGACCCACATTGGTGACCATCTTCTCGTCCACATTTTCCCTAAATAACATCAGATCATAAAAATGCACCCGGTGAAACACCATAAACCCGCAGACGGCGAGTCGCTGAACAATGTAGTCGGAGACGATGTCGGCAAATCCTGCACCCACAGCAAAAATCTTCTCGTTGCGATAGTCATGAAGCATAGTGCAGAATAGCTGAACTTTTTCATCATCATAGTTATCAATGAGATCTTCTAATGCTGTGCGCTGCGCTTGTTTCGAGCGGGTATCATGACTGTTATTGAGGAGCAAATAATAATAAAGCTCGCTATATCCGTCAAATCCCAGGCGTTTGCATAGTTTCATGATAAAAGCAGTTGATACATAGTTTTCGTCGGCAATTTGCTGGATCCCAACCTTACTGGGGTTCTCTTCTATATGCTCAACGATGCTTGTAATAACACGTTTCTCATCTTCGGACAGACTATTGGTCAAAAGATAGTAATAATTACTACTCACTTATTTTCTCTCCCCTCGCTCGAGATACGAGCATCTGGCTCGCCCTTAGATTGTTCGCCAAACCATCGTTCTATGTAAGAGTCACATTAAAGCCACCACTTAGGATCTAGTATACCAAAACACGCTACACTAGGTCCAAGAACGAAAAACCCCCCACCTTGTGGTGAGGGCTACACGAGTTGCCGCTATGGTAGACTAGGCTTACTTAGGACCCACGAGAACGACAACAATGTCATTTACATTTGTGTTGCTGGTGAATTCCAGTGAATCGTTTAGGGCATCAAAGAATATCTCTGCATCGTGCTTATCAAGGTAATATCGGGCGTCTAGAGTAGAGCGTAAAACCGTATCTCCATCTGCAATGGCCCCAGCTTTCCCTTGGCCGTCCTCGCCGTCTGTATCGGCTGCTGCTACGACAATATTGGACCGTCCAGCTATTTCAATGGCTGAACTCAAAACAAATTCGCGGTTAGGGCCAAAAACGTCTCGGTCTTCCCAGTTGAACGTGACAATCATCTCGCCCCCCATAATGAGTGCCACAGGTGGAGACAGCGGGTTCTCTGAATCCTGGATCTCTTTAGCGATACCCATCACACATTTGGCAACGACCTTGGCTTCCCCACTGTTCTGACTGGTTAAGATCATGGTTGACAATCCTGCTTGTTCTGCAACAGCCTGGGCAGCTTGCAACGCTTTCATGTTATTGCCAATGAGATAGTTATGAACTCTTGGAGGTACCTCCCGAACTTGCTCCCTGTCTAGGGATTCTACACCACTTATCAGGTAGTTTTGGATAGACTCGGGAACTTCGTCCCAGATTTTGTACCGGTTCAAAAGGTCGATAGCCTCTTGAACAGTGGTGTTATCTTTATAGGTTGGTCCTGAAGCAATAACGCTCAAATCATCGCCCACAACATCTGACAAGATGAGGGATACCAACGTAGCACCCCGATCGGAGACGAGTTTGCCAAACCTACCACCCTTGGCCCTGCTAACATGCTTACGAATGGTGTTAATGTGGTGAATTGGCGTTGAACAGTTCATCTCCAGTGGAACAAACATCAGCCAACCTCTTCTGTTCTGTCTACACGACTTCGAATAATTCTATTATCTTTTTAAGATCATCGCTCTGTGAGGTGTTTACAATCAGATCTCCGTCCATATCTTCCCAGTCTGTATATTGTCTCTCCAACATTTTCTCAACCGGTTGCGGCAATCTGCCATTCATTCTATGTGAAAACCGTTCTTTTACTGTCTCAAGCGGGGCAGTAAATCGTATCCTGCATGCATTTTCAATATCTGCAATTCTCATCAACTCTTCTTTTTCTGTTATCAAGTATATAATTGAGTCTTTCGCCGAATCCTCGGCTGAAGATGCAGCGACTAGCAATTTGTCATAGAATAACTGCCAGGCTTCGTTTTCGTCCTTTGCCATTCTTAGATAATCCTTACCAGTAAATACTTCAACATCCAATATTTCCTTTATTCTCTTGACTGCCGTTGATTTACCAGTGCAACTTGGTCCCATAAATATGTATAACATTTCGCACACTCCTTCTTAGTCGGTAACCGATTTCGGATTCTCCTTGTGATTAAACACCCATAGGGCCAAAGCCATATTTGAAACCATCAATGAGTACAAATTTACGCGTTCCACTAGACCCACATATTCGGGATAAATGTTTGCGACGATTACAGTGAGCAATCCTGAGGTTATGAATACGATACTAAACAGGCCCATAAATCTTGTCATGGCGGGGTATTTCCTTGTTTTAGCCAATCCTGTTGTAAGTAGCGGGGCCAAAACAATATAGCTAAGCACAACAACTCCCGTTATAGCATAGTGCATGTTATTCTGAAAACTGCTAGTCCAATCTGTGTCAGCCAAAGGAAACAGCTTGTAGCCAACGGTAGATAGCACTTCTGCAACGGCTTTAAGAACTAAGCCCGCATAAAAAGTACGATTTAGTTTCGTGACCTGCCTGAAATATACTAAAAGTACAAGACAAAAAAGAAGATTAAAGAAGTCGTACCCATAGAGAATCATGCTGGCAAGCTCTTGACTAATTGCGGAAGTGGCGGTTAAATCACTAATTGGCTGGGCTAGGGGATTATAGTTTGACCAAACTATCCTACCAGCTACAACGTGGGCCACATAAAAAAGGGACGCCACTACGCCAGAGAGTGCCAAGATATTCAGGGTTCCCCTGCTCTTAAAATCCATTTTCACTGTTACCTATCCTCCGGTTCTGTTTTCAATACAATTGGTTGTGTTGACGAACATGTCTTTTCAACTCTTCAATAGCCTGCGCCTCATCCTGGGTCCTCCAACATACAGGCATTTGATTAAAGTGGCCAGACTCCTTGAGTCTTTCTCATTGATTCACAATTGCGACAGAACTTTGTGTTACTAGTGAATCACCTGGGGCATCAAAGAAGATATATCGTGCTTGTCTAGGTAATATTGGACCGACGTTTAGGGCCTGCTTTTGCCCCCTTTTTATGTACTTTCGGGGTAAAGACTTTTTCTCCCTTTCAAAGACCACTTGTTTGCTGACAGCGCAAATGGCTCTTGGCGAGTGCAAATGAGTTCAAATTTCGCTAATAAAAAGTATACGCTCGTGATTCTTCACCATACTTGTCATATAACCACAATCCAGCATGATCATTCGTGTTCACATAGAGACTCGCCCTTTCTCCTCCCTTAGGATTATATAACGATAAGGAGCCACCATCGTAGGCGTTGAGATTAGCCATCAGCTTTCCACCCCTATCATTCACAGAAAGCGACCCGTCGCCACCAAAGGAATCCAGTGAAACAACAAAAGCACCTTGTTCGTTATACACATCAAGGGAGCCGCCTCCCCTAAAGCTATCCAGAGAAACAACTCGTGTGTTTTTCTCATTATATACATCGATTCGGCCGAAACCACGAATTGAGTTGATAGTAACAGCAGAATGGCCCTCAGCATTTTTCATGTGAATGGAGTCTTCAGTTAACTGAAGTTCGGTTTCATCAAAGCCACTCTTCAGCGATATAAGGCCTATTTCGGAAGTACTCAAGTCAATTCGATCGGGAGTGTACTCACTCAACAGAGTCATGCCACCTCCGCCTGAGAAAGCCCCAAAGCTCGCTGTGTCCTTACCATTATCACTATATAATTTTAGTATAGAACCATTCTCTTGAATCCCCCCTTCGGGGTTTGTTTCCTTTCTCAAAGTAGCTATTGCGTTTCCTTGGTCATCAATAACCACCAATTCTCTAGTAACTACCCTGTCCAAAACTTCCTGACTGGCCTTGAGAATATTAACACCCGTGAGAGAGCAAAATAGTGATACGAAGAGCAACGGATAAATGATGAATCTTTCAAGTTTAGACATTCTTCCACTCCCTACAAATTCATTTAGTTACTTGTTAAACCTCCGAAAACACCCATTCAAATCCCATATCAGTACCTTACTTTGTTCCTTTAAACACACTACGAGCCTTATACGTTGTCCTAGGCGGACTACGAAGGAGTGTGGCTCAAGCTTAGCGAAACCCCGCTGCGTTGATGCTTTTATGTGATGTATGTAGATGCCCCTGTAACTTGGAAGCGATCCAGGGGCAGTGGCCCTTGAAGATCTCGTTCAGAGTCATACCTAAAGGGCTATCCAATAACGTTGGACAGTCTTGTCATTTTCTTGCACTTCATTTTCCAATACTGCACCATTCTTCGTCATCGTCTTAACAGATCCAGTATTACTCTTATTGCAAGTTATCAATACCCTATCCATACCTCTATCCCTACAAATGTCAAGCGCCATTTCTAGCATTCTGGTAGCATAACCCTTCTTGCGCTCGGATGGCCTAATTCCATATCCAACGTGACCTCCGTAGCTGAGTAAATAGTCCGTCAGTGAATAGCGGATGTTTATGGCACCTAGGATGCGAGTATCTTCACCGTTAACCAAAAAATAGGTGTCTGCTTGAACCATCCCATTTAGGTTGACCCCGTTAGATACATCTCTAGTTATTCTTAAATACTCCGTGTAATCATTAGCAGATGCTTTTAACGAGTACGGCGTCATCTTTTCTCCTGCGTCTTCAACTTCTTTCACGATGCTATGCCACTCATCTTCGTAAATCTCTGTGGGGAAAACTAGTTTCAAGTTCATTCATGTCACCCCTCGCAGTATAGTCTAGTGATCACCCCAACGAATGAAGTGCGGTAATGGCCTATTTCATATGTTCTAGTGTTCCAGGGATCGCTAGGCATGCCCGGGCTCTCTAGCAATGTCGGGAGCACGTTGTCAGAGGAACTATTCACTATCAAGTACCTTCTCCAAAAAAACAATGTCATGCTTATGTCCCTGATCGTCTGTCCAAAAATCTTTTACTCTTTTGGTTTCCAGAAATCCAAGCTTTTTGTACAGATTATACGCCCTAAGATTATCGTGGATTGTATCGATTTCTATTTTGCTCAGACCTAACTCGGCGGCTAGATAACCAATGAAAAGAGACAAGGATTCCTCTCCTAGTCCTTTTCCCTGATAATCGATTTCTGCAATCTTAACTGCAATTCTACATTTCTTGTTTTGCAGATCCAGTTCCCCATATTGTAGCTCGCCTATTTCTTGACCGGTGTTTCGATCTGTTATGATAAACATTCTACTATCCAATATCGTTGTATCATCGGCCTCAAGTTGTTTTTTGAATCTTGAAAGAAGGCTTGACTCAGTAATACCCATACCATTTTCAAAGCCCATATCTTTCATTACCGCACCATCGTTCCACCATTTGATTATAGTTGGAATGTCCGAATAGTTCAACATTCGAACTCTTAAGCGATCAGACTCGAAGACTATACCCTTCATAGCTACCTCCTACTTTTCCCAAAAATATGACAAACAATTGCTCTAACAATCATTTCCTACAACGTCGAAGCATTTTCGAAGTTCACTTGCAAAAACCAATCTCGATTGACCCAAAATAGGCATCTGAAAGGTCATGGGCCGACCGGATACGGTGAAGCTTAACTGTAGCTAGCCATGCTCTCTGACCGCAATTGCGCCACACTTTTTGTCCAGAAAGGGCAAGAAATCTTGCCCCCCAGTCTCAACTGGCAAACTCACTTCGATCACTTGGCGCACCAAGTAATCATCAATCAGGCTCTTCCGTTCACCGAATCCACTAAGAAGGCAGGCAGCATAGGTTGTTGATCTTTCGAGAGATCCCTTGTGTGAACTCGTGAATCACGTCAATGGCCATGTCGGTGAAGATTTCATTGGTAACACCGGCTATCTTTAGATGGTGGGTGATGTACCCTTTTGTTTCGTCTCGGCTCATCTCGTCGAGGTGAAAGCGGATGCTAAGCCGTTGAGCAATAGCTTCATAGATTTGTGTATTCAGGATCAGCTTGAGCTCTGGTTGCCCCAGAAGGAGTAGACTCATTGGCGAGAATGAATCCATCCTAAAGTTGGTGAGGAACCGGATCTCCTCCAACATGGCCCGTTTCAGGAGATGCCCTTCATCGATCGATGATGATGACAGGAGTCCTTTTTTGCTCTTCGTAGAGATCAACAATTGCGCGGTTGAGTTGTCGTTTGGCATCTCCTCGATAGAATCGAGGAAGATGACCCAATTGGTGTAATGCCTCGTAATAGAAGTCCCGAGGCGTAAGATCCGGTATTTGTCAATCTAGTTGTCGCTATCCCCAATAATTCCCATTGTAGTTACGACGCTTTACTCTCTTTGGGTTTAGACTCATCTTTCGAGCGCTCCGGGTTTAGCCAGACTTTATCTTGTCTAGTCCAATCTCTCGTAGAGCCTGTCCAGCGCTCTGGATGCCTTGCTTTTGCTAATTCATAGACTCGTTTGCGGTTCTCTAGGATCTGCTTGTCCAAGCCGGCGTGCCTTTGAACAGGTGTCACGAATTTTATGCCACTGTGTTTGTGCTCATAGTTGTACCAGCGGACGAATGCTAGAACCCATAGGCGGGCGGCTTCTAAGTCTTTGAAACCTTTGTTAGGATACCCCGGACGATACTTGCAAGTTCTAAAGATTGATTCTGCATAGGGATTATCGTTACTCACCCTTGGCCTGCTCCTAGACGGTGTTATACCAAGCTTGTAGAGCATTTCTAACAGTGTTGCACCTTTCATTGGACTACCATTGTCTGAGTGCAGAACAAGTGGGTGTTTCTTGGTTAGACCTTCGGATAAGACAGCACGCCTTACGAGTTCGCTGGCTAATTCTGCTGATTCTTCTTCCCAGATATCCCATGCCACAATCTTGCGGCTGAACAGGTCTAGAATGAGATACAGGTAGTAGTATTGCCCCTTGATTGGGCCGGGAATCCAGGTAATGTCCCACATCCATACTTGATTCGGTCCGGTAGCATAGTGGGTGGCTAGGGGCTTCTTGGTTGGTGCTTTACTGCGCCCACGATGGTGTTGTTGGTTATGTTCTCTTAAAACTCTGTAAAAGGTTGATTCTGATGCAAGGTAAATCATCTGGTCTGCAAGCGCTGGAACAATTTGACTCGGGGGAAGGCTCTTAAATAGATCCGAGTTCACTACAGTAATAATTGCATCTCGTTCTGCTTTCGTTAGTTTGTTCTTAGGAGTGGGGCGTTTCACTACCTGGCGCTGATCTTGAAGTGTCTCAGCCTCTCTCCAGCGTTGTAACGTTCGTTGAGATACCCCAAGCTCTTGGCAGGCCATTTTTTCTCTGGCTCCAGCTTTTACTGTTTGATCGATCAGCTCAATTGCTGTCTTGCGATCTGAGGCGCTGATCAGGCGTCCTCGCCGTCCCCCCAAATCGCACGGGCTTTTTTTCGTAGAACAAGTAGTGCTGCAGTCTCGGCCAATGCACGCTCCTTGATATTTACCTCTTTTTGAAGGTTCCTGTTCTCGCGTTCTTTCTGCTTTAGTTCCTTCTGCAATCTGGCAGCTTCCTGGGCAACACCGCCGTTGGCTTGAAGGCAGGCATCTTTCCATGCTTTCACTTGTTCCACATAGATACCCTTCTCACGCAATACTCGGCTAACTCAACCTCGCTTAAGGTGGCGGTTTCAAGTACAATTTGGAACTTATCCTGTGTGCTCCAACGCTCGCTATTGGTCTCTCCACCGGGTACCACAAGACCTTTCTCTTTAGCCTGACGTTGCCACTCATATAGAGTCGCTTCAGACAACCCTGTTTCCCTTGCTATGTCAGCCACAGATTGGTTCTGAGGTGGCATCATCTTACTGACAATTGAGTATTTAAACTCTTCACTGTATCTAGCCATTTCTGACCCTCCTGTAAGTCCTCTGTTTTAACTATACTTTACTGAGGACCCTACGACAACTATCCTGACACAGGGGGAGGGCGAAGAGAACATTGATCGGCCGAGTGGATGAGAAGACAGGCGAGATTGTC
>ENA-UOOH01002023-UOOH01002023.1-fermentation-metagenome-genome-assembly--contig:-NODE-2023-length-18471-cov-3.939346_pt1 | contig 18471 bp, 18 predicted proteins | sample MGYA00245778_ERZ724025 | MGnify/ENA primary metagenome ERZ724025 (study PRJEB28704, sample SAMN03018313) | fermentation metagenome | biome: anthropogenic terrestrial biome; feature: soil; material... | reverse complement strand
GAAAAACCTGGGCAGCCTGAGGGTTTTGATCCATCATCATCTTTTTCATCGAATCATCGATTGTCTGGGGAGTGAAAAAGGGAACCACGACACCCGTTATAGACCAGCTAGGTCCATAATAAATGGCCTGACCAGCCCATAGGGGATCTCCGCTCATATTCCCACTCAGTAGAGTGTCCGTACCCATGCGGGAAAAGTAATTGGTGGGATTAAAACCGTCTGCTGTACCCCAACTGATCACCTGGTGACCCACCTGGTAATCCAGATCACCCTGGTACCCGCTGAGCCACAGCTGATCCAGGCTTAGATTTCCGTCCTTGTGCTTCCAATCCCACCAGCCCTTGGTGGAAAAATGGAACCTACCTCCAAAGTCCAGACCGTCTTCCAGAACGAAACGAAAACCAGTACGAGTGGAACTGTGCACAAGTTTCTGATCGTCTCCATTCCACTCCAAGCCGATACCGGCATTCAACTCACCTGTAGGCTCCAAGGCCAAACCAGGAACAGAAGCCAAGAACACTAGAACAACCACTGCCACAACTTGCATCCTTCTTTTCATAAATCATCACCCTTCCCCAAAGATTCTCAAAGCACTACCGACGTAAATTGCGCACGGTGAAGATGTCATCGCTCACATCCTCTTGACTCATTTCCGTAATCTCCAAAATCGTTCTTGTTCCCTGGACATCGTTGGACATAACCAAGTCATGGGGAATCAAGTTGCCCGACACCAGTTTAAAATTGTCCATAGTAAGGGTTTTGGCCAGGGTCCCTCCTGGGCCAAAAAACTGGATCTTTAGCGGAACCATTTCATCGATCCAGACCCACATCTGAATCTTCCCATAGAGGGCCTCAGAGCTAGAAGCAGTCAACGCTAGAACATAGCAGTCTACCCCTGCTAACTCCTCATTTCCTAGACGCTCCACCGTATAATCCTCATCGTAGTTAAATCCTCCGCCAATCTCATCATAGGTGAAGTCGGTTCCCATAAAAGAATCCCCCGTCATATGGGCAGCTACCCTACGCTCGCGGCCAAGGGCGGGCATGTAAAGCCACATTTGGTTCTCCTGACCTTGATCGTTAATGGAAAGAAACTTCGTACCCCGAACATCGGCAGGTGCCAAATATTCCAAGAACTGCCTATCCCCCGCCTCATCGCTTTTTAGATATACCCTTACAGAATAGTCCCTTTGGGCTCCCCTAGCATTTTCCGTAATCAGGGTCAGTTCAGCTGTTCCAGAGCCGCTCAAAATGGTGTCAAAATTCAGATCGTCCAGTATTTGCTGACCTGTCAGCTGTTGGGCCCATACCACGCCGCCAGAAGTCACTGTTAAAACAAGAACAAGCAAGATGACAAGTGTGCGTTTCATTCTTATACCCCTTTCTAATTTCCTCTTCGTCAGGTAGTTGATCACCATGGGAATCACAAGGAGAGCCGCCAGTGAACTGACGATCATGGTGACTGAAATCAAGTAACCAAAAACGGCAATGGCTCTAAAGTGTGAAAAGGCCAGAACCAAAAAGCCAAGAATCAAAGCTAGAGCATTGAAGAAAATACCCCGCCCCGCTGTAGATCCCGCTCTACGCAAGGATTTTTTCACGTCAGACCCCTCCGATAGCTCTAGACGATAGCGGCTAATGTAATGGACAGCGTAATCAACGCCAATGCCAATAGCCAGACTGGCAATAATACTAGTCACGGCATCTAGGGGGAGGCTGGCAAACCCCATAATTCCAAAATTAATCAATACCGTAAAGAGCAAAGGAACCAAACTGATCAGGCCAAAAGCCAACGACTTCATCATAATGGCCACAATGAGCCCCACCGTAATGGACGAAGTCACAAGGCTCGATACTTGGGTTTGAACATAACGATTCATTAACCGCATCATCACTTTGGGCGTTCCAGTGAGATGTACGCTCAAGTCACTTCTTGAACCATAACGCTCCTTGAGATACTCTTCCACTTCACTGATGACATGGCCCATGGCTCCCGCATCTAAGGTCTTCATCCTAGCGGTCACCAGAGCCTGGCTATAATCATAGGTGACTAGGGTGTCAAGGCCGGAACCGCCCTGCATCGTAAAGAGCAAGAGCTGCTGGGCAATCCCCTCGCGAGTATCGGGAACCACATAATAGTCGGGATCTCCATCCCAGAGGGCTTGGTTGAGTTCCCGAACTACATCGGCCATGGATGTGGCATTATTAATGGTGTCCCAGGAACTGAGGTAGTCTTGAATGTGAATCAATTCTTCCACGAGTTTAGGGTCCTTCATGCCATCTTCTACGCCCGTATCGACCACAACAGAGATCTGCATGCTTCCACCAAAGACATCTTCGATCACCTGTGTACCTCGTCTAACAGGACTAGAGTCGCTAAAATAGTTGACAATGTTGCTCTCCAAGGTCACCAAGGTAGAGCCGTACGCAAAGGCGATGGTAACCACAAAGACTCCTACCAGAAGTTTACGATGATGGTCAATGGCCCAGCCCGTCAAGGTATCTAGGAAGCGGGTCAAGAGTCTACCCTTTCCTGTTTTCTCTTTGTCCAGTGTAACCTGGGGTTCCTTGACCAATATCAAGAGTGCCGGAACAAGGCTTAAAGATAGAGCCATAGCAAGGAACACACCGATGGCTGTGAGTACCCCAAATTCGCGCATGGGCTGCACAAAGGCGGTAATCAGGGAGGCAAACCCGGCAGATGTGGTCAGAGCCGCCATGGCCACAGGTGGCGTGATCACCCGAAAGGTCTCAACTAAAGCGTCCCGTTTAGGCAGACCACTGGCCAAGGCCTCCTTGTACTTGTTCAGAATATGAATACTAGAGGCGATGCCCACCGTCACCAAGATAACTGGCATCACCATGGTAATCAGGGAAATGGGGATTCCTTGCCAGATCATAATGGCCACAGTCCAAATCACACTTGCTCCTACCGTAACTAGGGGTATAATCACACCGAGAATGGAGCGGAAAATCAAGTATAAGACAACGCCGATCAAGGCAATTACGAAGGGAACCAAGAGCAACACATCCTGTTTCATGGCTTCCTCTGTGTAATGCAAGACATAGGAGTCTCCTACCATATGGATGTTTTCGGGCCCCTGAAAGCTCTTTACAATACCCTCAATCTGACCGAGGACTTGGTTGATGTTGGGCTGATCTTCCAATTCTAAGAGAAGGGCTGCACCCCGACCATCAGCTGTGATCAAGACCCCTTCATAGGGACTGCTTAGTATGTCTGTCTTGAACTGTTCAATCTCCGACGGGGTTTGAGGAAGGCTCTCAGACATGGGCCCAATCTCTATGCCAAAGAAGCTACTCTCCACAATCTGGGCATTGAAGGGGCTTTGGACGTCTGCCACACCTGGCAAGGCCATGAGTTCCTGCTCCAGATCGGCTATTTTCCGAAGGGTTTCCGGTGCAAAGACATTATCACTTTCTATGGCAATGAAAAAAAGCTCCTGAGTCCCAAATTCCTCCGACACCGCCCGCAAGTCAAGGAGAACGGGGTCATCATCTGGGATCATCTGGTCGATACTAGCATCAAACTGTATGTGTGGGAAAAAGCATAGAGCCCCTACGGTGATGAGAAGCACCACCCCAATGACAATCTTGGGTCGATTCAAGACCATTTCGATCCATCGTTTCAAGTCAACTCCACCTCTCCTACCTTGAAGATTACATTTAGAGCATCTAAAGATCCAGTTATGGTTTTGTTATCGGGTTCTAGTAAGGCCTGCACCGCAATGCCGAAAATGCCGCTAAAAAACAAGCTGGCCAGAGTTTCTGGGCTATAGGTTAAACCGAGTTGGCCCATTAACTCTCCCGTGAATACTTCCTCGGTGATCTGATCCATAATGCCTGCGAAAATCTCCCTCACCTGCTCACGCACTGGTTTGGACCAGAGGGCGAGGCCCACTAGGTCATAAAGAACGCGAAATAGATCGGAATCGTTCTCCAAGACTTCCTGATACAGGCGTATAAAGCATTCTCCCTTCTCGCGGGGAGTCATTTCTGGTTTCAAGGACAATTGCATGTAATCGTAGTACTTGTTCGCCACACGGCGGGCTACCGCCAAGAGCAAACCTTCCTTATTCTCATAATGGTAACTGATTTGGCTCACGGCCACCTGGGCTTCTTGGGCAATTTGTCGCAAAGATGTTCTAACATAGCCCTCTCGCGCGATGATTGCATAGGCCGCATCGAGGATCTTCTCCTCCTGGCTTATCTCTAGCACAATTACACCCCCTTTTTCGGTCGGACGACCGTTCGAATCCTATGCCCATTATACCATTTCTTGAAGTATATGCCACGTACTTTTGAAAAAGGATTAATGAACATGTCCACGAAATTGATCGAGGGACTGCCTGAGGGACAGTCCCGCGAAGGAGGAATTAAGGATGAAGTTTTTCCTAGGGATCCGAATTCCAAAAGAGCTTGAAGAAACATGTGAACGCTATCGACGGGCCTTTAAGGCTCCGAAGACAATTACCCATATTACAGTTGTTCCACCCTTTGCCTGGGACAAGTCGGCCCAGGACTTGCTAAAGCTCCTTGAGATGAGTCTCACGGAGGTACAGCCCTTTGAAGTGTCAGGGGCCGGCATCGGCTCTTTTGGTAACCGCGTACTTTTTGTGAATGTAACTCTATCACCGAAACTTGACACTATGCAAAAAACACTGACTTTGGGGCTCAAGAACGAGGGAATTTCTGTAGACAGCCGCCCCTATCATCCCCACATCACCTTAGCAACCCGCCTAGATTCCAAACACTTCACAAAGTTCAAAGAGGCCCTTGGGGATTTCAGCCCAGAGTATTCTTTCCCGTTCTCACACTTAAGCGTCTTCCAATTCACCGATGCAGGGCGCTGGGATGAATGGCAGAAAGTGCCTTTAGGAGATAGCCTATAGAGAAGCATGGTGTATGGTCTTGTCATCAAATGATTTATTTGGTATTATCTTACTAAGGAATGGAAGGGAGTGTTTTTATGCAGGCCTCGAAAAAATTGACCGAAAAGGTTACCTGGGTTGGTAAGGTAGACTGGGAGCTTGAGAAGTTTCATGGAGATGAGCTCTCCACCACTAGGGGTTCTTCCTACAACTCCTATCTTATTCGGGATGAGAAGGTTGTTCTTGTTGATACAGTATGGTTGCCCTATGACAAAGAATTCGTAAGAAATCTCAAGGACGAGATCGACCTCAAGGAAATCGATTATATCATCGTCCAACATGCCGAAATCGACCACAGCGGAGCCTTGCCAGAGCTCATGAGGGAAATTCTGGGGACCCCCATTTATTGCACCAACAACGGCAAGAAAATCATCCAGGGACATCATCATGAAGACTGGAACTTTGTTACGGTAAAGACCGGCGACACACTTGAGATCGGTGAATCTACCCTGACCTTTGTGGAAGCACCAATGCTGCACTGGCCAGACACCATGTTTACGTACATGAGTGGCGAAAATATTCTCTTTAGTAATGATGCCTTTGGTCAGCATTATGCCACCGAAACGCTCTACAATGATAGGGCCGACAAGTGCGAACTGTATGAGGAAGCTCTGAAATACTATGCCAATATCCTCACGCCCTTTAGCGGCATGGTTGCTCGCAAGATCCAAGAGGTATTAGCCCTCGAGCTTCCTCTGGATATGATTTGTACCAGCCATGGTGTAATCTGGAGAGATAACCCCGCCCAGATTATTGAGCAGTACTTGAAGTGGGCTGACAACTACCAAGAAAACCAAATCAGTATTGTCTATGACACCATGTGGCAATCTACCCGCCTTATGGCTGAAGCCATTGCTTCAGGAATCCGGGCGGAAGACCCCGAGGTAGTGGTAAAACTCTTCAATGTGGCCAAGCAAGACAAGAATGATATCGTGACGGAGATCTTCAAGTCCAAAGCCATCTTAGCCGGTTCGGCCACCATCAATAACAGGTACCTCTCTGGCATGGGATCACTATTGGAAATGGTGAAGGGTATGAAGTTCAAGAACAAAAAGGCCGCGGCCTTTGGTAGTTATGGTTGGAGTGGTGAAGGAAACAAGTTACTCACCGAGGATTTATCCACTGCAGGTTTTGAGATTGTAAACGAAGGGCACAAAGCTCAGTGGGTACCTGACGAAAAAGCATTAGCAGCTTGCCAGGAGTATGGTAGAGACTTTGTCCGGAGCCTCTAGTGAATAGATGAAGTGCACCCCACGTCGGGTGCACTTTTCTTTTCCCCTATAAGAGCCCTAAAGCATATTGTACAACTAGGGAAACAATCACCACAATAGTTGAGATCACAAGGCCCAAGAGCATAGGTCTAAATCCCGCAATTTTGAGTTTACGCATATCTGTACTAAGACCGATAGCCCCTAGGGCCATCGTCATCAGAAAACGGCTCGTAGCCTTTAGCCCAGCCCCCATCTGCATGGGAATCAGTCCTAGACTATTGATTGCGGCAAAGATAAGAAACCAAAGAATGAACCAAGGGACCATACCCTTAAGGTAAGCCCAGCGGCTGCCTTCTTTAGGCTCCCTCCCTTTACCCTTGTGGGCTGCTGCTCCAAAAACAGAGAAGATTAATACAATGGGGATGATGGATAGAGTGCGAGTGAGTTTAACAATGGTAGCAAAATCGCCGGCAGCTTCACTAAAGGCATAACCTGCTGCCACCACACTTGAAGTATCATTCACCGCGGTGCCGGCCCACAGTCCATAGGCTAGATCCGAAAGACCCAAAGCCCTCCCCATGATGGGAAATGCTATAATCATGGCGATATCAAAGATAAATGTAGCCCCAACAGCATACGTCACATCACTGTCGTCGGCATCGATCACAGGGGAAAGGGCTGCAATGGCAGAACCCCCGCAAACACCTGTTCCTGCAGAGATGAGGCTCGTCATCTTCCAGTTAACCTTGAAAAGACGCCCGAATATATACCCAAAACCAAACGCGGCCGTCAAGGTAAAGACCATAACCGAGAGCGAATAGCGACCAACCTCAAAGATTTCTGTTACGCTCAAACTTGAGCCAAGTAAAATGATAGCCAAACGCAATACGGTTTTGGAGCTAAAACGCAAACCCCCGTTCAAAGGGCCTCTACTTTTCGGCAAAACGAGATTCAAAGCTAGACCCAACCCCAAAGCTATTACACTAGAACCAATGAGGGGCAAAGTTTGTCCCAAAAACCAGGCCAGAGAAGCGATAATAAGGGATAGCAAAACTCCAGGGTAGATGTGCTTAAGCAGAGAGCTCATTCCTTTCTTCGTTTAACCATAACACACTCAGGGTCTTATGGGAAGTAGCGGCTGATATTGGAAAGGAGATGCCTGATGGCACCTCCCAAGGTTGATGATTGCTTCCAATCATCCTTAGTAATTCTCTGCGTACTCCTCATAATGGGCACGGGGATGGGCGCAGGCTGGGCACACTTCTGGAGCTTCCTTGCCGGTATGAATATATCCGCAATTGCGGCATTTCCACCGAATGGGCTGTTCTCTGGTGAACACGGTTCCAGCCTCTACTCGGGCCAAAAGTGCTAAGTAACGTTTTTCGTGTTCTTCTTCTACCTCTGCGATTTCTTGAAACACATTGGCAATCTCATCGAAACCTTCGGCTCTGGCCGTTTCAGCGAACTGTTTGTACATGCTTGTCCATTCATAGTTCTCACCAGCTGCCGCATCTTTAAGGTTCTCATCGGTGGACTTTACGATTCCCAAGAACTTGCCTAAGCGTCTGGCATGTTCTTTTTCATGGAGAGCGGTCTCCTCGAAAATACCGGAAATTTGGTTATAGCCTTCTTTTCTAGCGGCGCTAGCGTACCAATCGTACTTATTACGGGCCATTGACTCGCCAGAAATGGCCTCCCATAAATTCTTCTCAGTTTGTGTTCCCTTCAGCTTCATAGTAACTCCTCCTTTTCAACTTTCTTTAATAGTTTCCCCATCAAGAGGTCCAGATCCTCCTCGAAATAGGGAAGTTCATATAAATAGTGATAACCTTTAACGTTAATGCAGGAAAACTAGGGCTCATCCCGAAAATAGGGGGAAGGACGTTTCACTTCATGAACTTCCGATGATTGCAACATCCTTAGATTGCCTGCAATCAACACTGTACTTTCATGTGGAGGACTCTCATGCAGAATAAAAAATGGGGGCTTGTGGCCCCGGTATATATTCTTCTCGTGCTGCTCATTTCCGCAGGAACAGTTCAAAGCAACCAATTGTACATAAATGAACTCTTGGAGGGAAACCCACCGCCCCAAGTGCTGAAAGAAGGGCCCGTTGTGCGAGTAGTACAACCTAACGTTCAAAAACCAACTCCAGACGAAGGCGATGTGGAGGAACAGGGAGAGGTAGAGATAGAGGTAGAGGTAGAGGTAGAGGTCACACCAGAACCAAAGCCCCTTCGCAAAGTAGCTCTAACCTTTGATGACGGTCCCGATGCCCACTATACCCCTAGAATTCTGGATATTCTCCAAGCTGAAGATGTTTTAGCCACATTTTTTGTCCTCGGTGAGTACGTGGAGCGCCACCCAGAACTTCTGAAACGCATGTTTAACGAAGGTCACTTAATTGCCAACCACTCCCGAACCCATGGGGACCTTGCCCTTTTGACGAATGAAGAGATTATAGCCTTAGAACTTGGTCCAACATCACAGGTGATAGAGAACCTCACGGGGTGTTATCCCATGGTTATGCGTCCTCCCTATGGCTCTCTGCGGCAAGATTCGGTGAATTTCTTGAAAGAGACGGGTTGGCATATTGTGCGCTGGTCACTGGATACCTTTGACTGGGACAGTCGCCGCAATAAGCCTGAGCAGATTATCAATCGTATCCAGGCGCAACACCACAACGGCGCCATCATTCTCATGCACTGCAATGGACCGGCAACAACCGCAGTACTACCCGATGTAATCAAGACGTTGCGGGAGCTGGGATACGAATTTGCAACCGTGACGCAGCTGTGAGGGGGTGCCACTTGGCCTTTACAGCAAAACGTCAAGTCGGCAATTGTCGTCTGAGTTGTTCAATTGTCTAATGCCCTTACAACCCCGCCTTTGAGTTCTTGGGCTCTTGAGGAGGGGTCTTTTTGTCGACCCAAATGGTAGCGATAACTAGATTTCGATAGTGGTTGCGGCACCACAAATTCTATGCTACAATTAAGTGCAATTGTTTGTCTTTTCCGAATTTACCAGGCCTAATTGGGGCTTTTGTTTTACCTATCAGGTAAATATCCGTTGCCAAAAGGAGGGGTTTGCACTATAATGAACATAGAATATAAGTCCAAGAAACTCAAGCGCTGTTGCGAGGATCCGAGATTTGCCCAAGCTACCTATGGTCTACAGAATGCGCGCAAGTTAATACAGAGAATTGGGGAGTTTGATGCGGCAGTGAGTTTGTCCGACATTGCCAATAATCCAGCCGCGAGGCTTCATAAGCTAGAAGGAAAACGGAGGCAACAGTACGCAGTTGACTTAGAACACCCCTTTCGCCTCGTCTTCACACCTATTGTAACAGGCGACGCAGAGCACATCCACAGTTTGGAGAAGATACAAGTGATTCGCATTGAGGAGGTAGTGAATTATCATGGCAAACAAAAGTAACACGGCTTTCACGCCCACTGTCGCCATTCCACCGGGCGAGACCATAGCTGAGAACATAGCGTCTCTCGGTCTAAACCAACAAGAACTGGCCAAGCGGTTGGGGATATCCGAGAAACATCTTAGCCACATCATAAACGGCAAGGCACCTATCACTTACGAGACAGCCTTAGGGTTAGAAAAGACCATTGGTCCGAGCGCTCAGTTTTGGCTCAACTTGGAAAGTAATTTCCAGCTTCATCTCGCCCGCCTAAGGAACGAAGCATCCATGGAAAAAGAGCTTGACGTTCTTCGGAACATTCCGTATAAAGAAATGGCGAACCTCAACTGGGTTACCGCCACCAAGAACAAGGCTGAGCAGATTCAAGAGTCTCGAAGCTATTATGGGGTCAGCAACCTCACGCTGATCGAGGATAGCTACCAGGTTGCCTTTAGAAAGCAAAAGCAGCTTGGACCAATCTCCGATTTGGGAGTCATCGCCTGGTTGCGCAAAGCTGAGCTAGACGGAATTCACATGAACACCCTCGATTTTGCGAGTAAGAATTTAGAAGCTACGATACCTGAGTTGCGAAACCTATCGACAGCACCAATCGATCAGGTAATTCCCATATTGCAGAAGATCTGCTCAGAATGCGGCATAGCACTGGTGGTGCTGCCGTACCTTGCCAAGACATACATCTGCGGCGCAACCATCTGGAGAAAGAAGAAACCAATTGTTGCCATCAGCTCTAGAGGAAAGCGCATCGACACTTTTTGGTTTACACTATTTCACGAGTTTGCGCACCTCCTGCTCCATGGCGTTAATCACATCCACATTCACTATGAGCATGATGCTGAAGACGAAGCTAATGCCCTCGCTACAGATTTACTCGTTCCTGATGACCTCTATCGAGATTTCGTGGAGAAAAGACCGTATCAACAGAAACAGGAAATTACTGGGTTTGCAAGGAGCGTTGGTGTAGCTCCAGGAATCATCGTCGGAAGACTACAACATGATGGACTGCTAGCTCATTCCAGCCACCGTGACTTACTTGAACTTCGTTAGTCAAAAAGCCCCTCGGATGCTCCGTGGGGCTTCATTATCCCAGGACTTTACATTCCTTGCAACGCATTCTCGATAGCCTTTTGCAGAGCCTTGGTAGTCACCGTAGCCCCGGAAATTCCTTGAATGTCTAGAGACTGCTTCTCTAGGATCTCCTGGATGACTTCCTCATTCCACTTTCCTACAACACTTTCATGATTACTCTTGGTGATGGTGATATCTTCAAGGATTCCAGAACTCACCTGTACCAAGACACTATAGGACCATCGATTTTGCGTGTAGCTACCCTCGTACGTGCCATCCGGAAGCGTGGCCACGTCAATGGAACCAATGTTTAGAGCCAATACTTTATCCATTCCCTGGTTGAAGATAGTCAATCCGACCCACGCTACTAGTGCAATCCCCACAATAACGATGATAACGTTGCGTAACCATTTAGGCAATCCGTCCACCCCTTTCTTAAAGCTGATCGACATCATAATCTACACTGGAAAGCTCGGAATCAAAATACGCCAAGTCTCCTTCTGGCATTTCCCAGATGCCTCGAAAGCGACTAGGCAGAACCATTCCGTCTTGCTCCCTTAATCCCACGACTTCTGCCCGCCAGAGAACCAGTTCGAAGATACCACTACCCTTATCCATATAGCGGTCTGTGCTCCTAAAGGTTACACTCTCACAGTCGTCACTAACGGTAAAAATGCCCGTAGCTTCGGCTCCTTTGTACCGAATGGTTGCCTTCGCTTGATGCCCATCCATCTCTTCCTAGGTAATATAGTCCTGTAGAGCATAACTTGGCACTACCAAGCATTCGGCTAAGATTGTCCTTCGAAGGGAACCACGCCGCCAATTTTGGCGATCATGTACGCAATGCGGGCCGGCTCCCGCACAAAGTTAAACTGCTCGCAGTACATTTTAAGGTCCATATTTCCGTTCTTAAAAAGCCACCTCATCATAGATGATCTTGACCGTCGACGTTTTTCGCTGCCCTACATAACCCAAGTGCCGAAAATACCGTTCTATGGGAGCTGGAAGACCGGCAAAATCCTCTGCAGTGAAAACCTCTGCAGAAAAAAACGTTGCCTTATCCAGTTCTTCCTGAACCTCAGAGGCAAAGAGCTTCTTCATCTGTATCCCATCTCCCATCATGTAAACCCTTCTTCTCTTCACATCTTACTATGTGTTAGCGGAAGTGTGGCATAAATCCTGCAGAGGTCTGAAATCCCCTGCCGATTAACAGGGATTCAAATATGGGTGCAGAAATGCTAAGTTCGACTAGACTATTCCCTCAAGAAGTGGAGGTTACAATGATGACAAAACCAGTAAAGCCCACTCAAGTTTTCTATAATGCCAAGATCATCACCCTCGATCAAACACACCCCGAGGCCGAAGCCATGGCCCTTGAAGGGGACCAGATTCTGGCTGTAGGTACGAATGAAAAGATCAAAGCTCTCGCCGGCGAAGAAACCGAGACCCATGATCTAGAGGGACAGGTGGTCATACCTGGTTTCAACGATAGCCACATGCATCTCATTAATTTAGGTCAAGGCATGGACGGCGTGGACTTGACCAAAGCCCGTTCTATTTCGGATCTGGTCCGCCTTGGTCAAGAATATGTAGATAAGAATCCTGACCACGCCTGGATCCTCGGCCGGGGTTTCAATGATGAGACATTTGAAACCAAGGCACTTCCCACCAAGGCCGATCTGGACCAAATTTCTAAGACCCAACCGGTCTTTTTCACCCGGGTTTGTGGACATATCTGTGTAGCGAACTCCAAGGCACTTCAGATGGCCAGACTTGATACTACAACACCCAATCCTGCCGGCGGTGGCCTCGACCGCGAAATGAAGACTGGTGAACCCACCGGCGTTCTACGAGAAAACGCCATAGACCTCGTCAGGAGCCTTATTCCATCTCCAACCATTGATGACTTAAAGCGGGTGATCCGCATCGCAAGCCAGGCCGCAGCCTCTTTAGGCCTAACTTCTGTACAGAGCAATGATCTACACGGAACTAGGACACTAATCAATCGTTTGGAGGCTTACGGCCAATTGGCGGAAAGTGGAGAGCTTCCCATCAGGGTAGAACTCCAATCTACCATGTCTACTCCCGAAGAACTCAAGACCTACTTAGAAGTAAGGAAGACTCACCCCACCCTTGGAACAAAGGTCACCCTAGGGCCCTTGAAGCTCTTTACCGATGGTTCCTTAGGTGGACGCACCGCGGCCCTTACCCATCCTTATGCCGATGATCCCACGACTTCGGGGATGGCTATCTTTACCCAGGAGGAACTGGATGAGCTGGTGCTAATGGCTGCGCACGCAAACCTCCAAGTTGCCATCCATGCTATTGGAGATCGGGCCATGGACATGGTCATGGACAGCTATGAGAAAGCTAAGGCGGCTGAACCAGGATGGACCGCTCGCCCGCGGATCATTCATGCCCAAATAACAAGATATGATCAACTCGAACGCATGGCTCGGCTCGGAATCGTCTGTGATATCCAGCCTATCTTTGTTCCCACAGATTTACATTTTGTGGAATCCAGGGTTGGACTGGAAAGTTCCAAGTACTCCTATGCCTGGAAAACCATGAAGGAGCTAGGTATCCACACTGCAGGAGGATCCGATTGTCCTGTGGAATCCTGTAACCCTCTGTGGGGCATGCACGCCGCCATAACTCGCCAAGACCAGGGAAGATACCCTAAGGAAGGCTGGCACCCCAACGAGCGCCTAACTCCCCAAGAAGCCCTCGCCCTCTTTACCACAGGCTCCGCCTATGCAGCCCATGAAGAAGATATCAAGGGCACCTTACGTGCGGGGAAACTCGCGGATTTTGTCGTTCTGCCCGAAGATCCAACAAAGATTGATCCAGAAAAGCTCCTAACGGTGAAGGTTACAGCCACCTATGTGGGAGGACAGAGAGTTTTCTGATAGAAGTAAATTGATCGAGGGACAGTCCCTCGATCAATTTGGCTCAGTTTCGCACGCTGATTCTGCCTACCTGCTTACGATTCTGTAGTATACCCTGGCCGTTATGGCATAGACAAAGGCATAAAAAAGGGCAAAGACCAAAAAGGTTCCCACCGTACACCAGGCAAAGAGTGCGGTGTTCCTCAAATTAAAGATGGTCAGAAGTCTGGTAATGAATCTAAAAGCCGCTGCAATATGGATCGCGGCAGTAACCAATGGCAAGAAGAAGACTGTCAAAACTTGACTGCGAATAGATTTCTTCACTTCTTCACGGCTCATCCCCACTTTTTGCATAATCTCAAAGCGTTCTTTGTCCTCATAACCTTCTGTGATTTGTTTGTAGTAGATGATCAGCACCGTTCCCATGATGAACAAGGTCCCCAAGAATAATCCGAGAAAGAACAAACCACCGTATAAGGAGTAGAATTCATCCTTAGCTGCTTCGGCTGACTCCACATGACTAGAGGGGTCACCACCAGGGAGGCTTAAAAGAATATCCTGGTGGATGGAGACAGCGTCCCTATCCTTTGGAAGGTCAAAACCTAGGTAGTGGGTGAGCTCCGAACCGTATTCACCGTGAAAGACCGCCTGGGCCTCATAGAGTTCTCCTAGAACAGACATGTCTTTTACGATCACATAATGGTTACCTGTAAGGTACCCAGTATGCAAAGAAGCCCCAACAAATTCACTGAGTTTTCCCTTCACGATAAATGTTTGGCCAAGCAGGGTTAAGGTCTCGTATTCGTAATCTCCGCCCTCAGAGTAGATCAAGACCTCATCGTCTGCTAAATGAATTGTTTCTCCTTGGAGGCGGCTGTAGTCCTCTCCAGGAATGAAAGTCAGAGCCTGGAGTCTTTCTGCAAAACCAGTGATGAATGCGCGGTCTGTCAAGAACTCGCTGGCCTGCTCCTCCCCTAGAAACACAAGGCTGCGATACTCTAGCGTGTTATCAGCGGCGACGCCGTGGTTTCTCAAGACTTCAGCAACCCCACGATGAAGCTCTGCGATATACTCGTCTGTTATCCTATAGGAAGAAATCGTGATCTCCCTCGGATATCGAGTCCTCAGGACATCTTCAACCCCAATATAAAGGGAGACCGTCGTTGAGAGTGTAACCAGAACCATCGTCGAAAGAATACAGATATTGGCAAGACCCACAGCATTTCTCTTCATACGGTAGATCAGGCCTGCTACCGTCGTAAAGTGATTGGGTCTATAATAGTAACCTTTGTTCTTACGCATTAACTTCAAGAGTGTGATACTTCCAGAAGCAAATAGGGAGTACGTTCCCATCATCACAAAAATCACCGCCACAAAGAAGAGTGACAGGGCTGCGATAGGTGACTCGGTGGTAAGAGCCAGGTAGTAGCCGGCACCTATGGACGCCAGGCCAAACAGGGTCAAAAGCCACTTCGTCTTCGGTTCCCTCTCCCCTACTTGACCACCCTTTAGAAGTTCAATGGGCTTGGCCAAATGAATCTGCCGCAGGTTCCCCAGCAAAGTCAAAAAAAAGATGGCTCCAAAGAGGATCAACGTAGACAGAATCGATGGGCCGGAGATCTCAAAACCCATCTGTACCTCAAAGCGCAAGAGTTTGAGGAGAAGCAAGAACATAGCCTTAGAAAGGAGTATACCTCCCAGCAAGCCAGAAAAGATGCTGATGATGGTAATATAGATGGTCTCATACATCATGATTCTGGCAATATGCTTTTTTTCCATCCCCAAAACATTAAAGAGGCCAAACTCCTTTTTCCGCCGTTTGATCAAGAAACTATTGGTATAGAGCAAGAAAATGGCCGAAAAAAGCCCCACGATCGTAGAACCAAAGGACAGCATCGATTGCACAGTTGTGCCGCCACTCATTTTACTTAAGCCCGTATTTCCTGAAAGGGAATGTATGAGATAGTACATCATCACCGTAGAAATACTCGTCAAAATATAGGGAACATAGACCCTAGAATTCTTCCGGATATTATCGGCAGCAAGCTTCCAATAAAAGAACCTACCCACGGCGCCCACCACCTGTGGCGATCATGGTCAGGGTGTCCGCAATCTTCTGGTACATCTCTTCTTCCGATGAAGAGCCTTTATAGAGTTGATGGAAAATCTCGCCGTCCTTGATAAAGAGAACGCGCCTGGCGAAGCTCGCAGCCTTGGTGCTGTGAGTAACCATGAGAATGGTCTGACCCTCACCATTAATCTCCCGAAATAGCCGTAGAAGGCTGTCTGTGGATCTAGAGTCCAAAGCCCCCGTAGGCTCATCGGCCAACACCAATTGGGGTTCTATGATTAGAGCCCTGGCAATGGCTGTTCGTTGCTTTTCACCACCCGATACTTCATAAGGGTACTTCGATAGGATTGGTTCAATCCCCAGCCTGCAGGCAACGGGTTTAAGGCGACGCTCCATTTCCTGGAGATCCGTATTTGCTAAGACCAGGGGCAGAAAGATATTGTCCCGAATCGAAAATGTGTCCAGTAGGTTGAAGTCTTGAAAGACAAACCCGAGATTGTCCCGGCGAAAGGCCGCGATCTCCCTTTGGGGAATGGATACGATACTCCGCCCGTTTAAAAGGACCTCCCCAGCTGTGGGTTTATCCAAAGCTGCTAGGATATTGAGAAGCGTTGTCTTCCCTGAACCCGATTCGCCCATAATGGCCACGTACTCGCCCTTCTCCACTCCAAAGGACACATCAGATAATGCTTGAACATGGTTTCCCCCAAAGCGGGTGGTATATACTTTTTTGACGTTTTTTACCTCTAAGATATGCATGAGGTAACCTCCTTCCATCCTTGGGCCTAGTATAACAAAGGGGGGAAATGCGTTGCCATCGCTTTGGCTTACACTTCTCCGCCTAACCTTACATTCCCGTAAGGATCGAAGGTATCCACTGTACCCAACCTAATTTTTACCCTAGTACCTTGCCCCACCTCTGATTCTAAAGTAATGGTGTGGGACAGTTTGTCTAGAATTCTCTTGCACAAATAGAGTCCAATCCCTGTGGCCCTCTTCTCCATACGGCCAGTATATCCCGTGAACCCTTGCTCAAAAACCCGGGGGAGATCTTCCGAAGAAATGCCTATGCCCGTGTCTTCGATCACAAGTATCTTCTTTTCCCGATCCTCCAGGTAAATGGAGATGGTCCCCTCCTTGGTGTATTTCAAGGCATTCGACAAGACCTGACCAATCACGAAGACGAGCCATTTTTCGTCAGTGAGCACTTCGCAGTCCAGCTCCTGAAAGTCCAGTCGTATTTTCTGGCGAATAAACAACTTGGCGTAGCGATGAACCACCTGCCGCACTATGGTATCAAGGCTGTAACGCTTGAGTACAAAGTCGGTGGAAGGGCTTTCTACCCGCAAATACTGCAAAACCATGTCGGCATACTGCTCGATCTTGAAAAGTTCCATCAGAAGTTCCCTAGAGTCTTCATCGTCCCGGGACTGTAAAGCCAAACGCATGGCGGCAATGGGAGTCTTGATTTGGTGGGCCCACAGGGTGTAATATTCCACAAGATCCCTACGATTTCTCTCGGAAGAGGAAGAAAGTTGACGTTTGTCCTCGAACAAAATGGCGACCAACTCCTGATAACCCTCTTCCAACAAACACTTCGGTTTTGGAAGGGCAGAAAGCTCCAGGGTAATGCTGCTTTTCAGGGCATGCAACGCCTTGTGGCGCCTGCTAAAGGCAGAGAAGTCAAGGACCAAAAGGATGCAACCGATCCAAAGACACAAAAGGACTGCATACCACAGGGGTTCTCTGGGAAGATCGTACAAAAAGAAGACCGCTGAGAAGATCAAGACAAAGACTGCAAATAGGGCTAGCGTTCTTAGGCGAATTCGTAGATAGGGAAGAATCACGTTTGTTCTACTCATTTCACCCCATACCCCATACCCTTTTTTGTGGTAATAAAGTCAGTTAGGCCCAGGGCTTCGAGTTTGCGTCGCAGTCTGGTGATATTGACCGTCAGAGTGTTATCATCCACATAACTGTCTGTTTCCCAAAGCATTGTCATGAGGGATTCCCTCGTAACCACCCTCCCGTTGTTCTCCATAAGCATCTTTAAGATCTTGAATTCATTGCGCGTCAAATCTATCTGCTCACCCTGATAGATCAGGGTAGCATCGCTGGTATTTAGAATTGCTCCCTTATGCTCAAAAAGGTTCGTCTGCCCTGAAAAGTCATAGGTGCGGCGGAGCATGGCCTGAACCTTGGCGGTCAAGACAGATAGATCAAAGGGCTTGGCAATGAAATCGTCACCGCCCATGTTCATGGCCATGACAATATTCATGTTATCAGACGCCGAGGAGATGAAGATGATGGGAACCTTGGAGACTTTGCGAATTTCACTGCACCAATGGTAGCCATTGTAAAAGGGGAGGGAAATATCGAGCAAAACCAGCTGGGGGTGGAAGGCGACAAAAAGAGACAGTACGTCTCTAAAGTCCGTGACGCACTTCACTTCATAACCCCAGCTTGCAATATGCTTTTCCATCGTCTTGGCGATGATAGCGTCATCTTCCACAATGAGAATCCGGTACATAGGTAAGCCCCCAACATCTTCCTTACAAGAGTTTCGTCAAGTCGGCAATAAATTCATCCACGGCACTTTCTCTTGTGGCCCAGGATGTGACTAAGCGCACCATGGAATGGTCCCCATCCACCCGCTTCTGGACCTCAAAGGAGTAGTTCTTTTCCAGTTCTGAAATGACCCCGTTAGGCATAATGGGAAAGAGCTGGTTGGACGGTGAGTGCAGTAAAAGTGGGCAACCCAAGGAAACCAAGGTATCTTGAATTTTCGCTGCCATCGAATTAGCGTGCTCGGCGAGCTCAAAAAACAAGTTGTCACGAAATAGTTCTCTAAACT
>ENA-UOOH01002021-UOOH01002021.1-fermentation-metagenome-genome-assembly--contig:-NODE-2021-length-18475-cov-5.856840_pt1 | contig 18475 bp, 16 predicted proteins | sample MGYA00245778_ERZ724025 | MGnify/ENA primary metagenome ERZ724025 (study PRJEB28704, sample SAMN03018313) | fermentation metagenome | biome: anthropogenic terrestrial biome; feature: soil; material... | reverse complement strand
TTCGGACTTTCAGTCCGTTTAAAACCTACCGGCTTCAGCCGGTAGTCGTTTAGTGTCAAGGATCAGGTACTTCATATTCTCGCCCACGGTACCTTTGAAGCCAAGATAGTGGTACCGGTAGAGCAAATACTTGAACAGGCTCCAGGACTGGTGGCCAGGCTCGATTGCTTCTATCCTTAGAGGGAGCATGTCCTTTAATTTGCCGGCAATCACTAATTAATGGTGTCGATCCTTATTCCTAATTATGGAAGTATAAGTTGATGACATTGGGGTCAGACCCTGTTCGGGAGGGAGAACCCGGAAAGGGGGCTTCCTCCCGTCGAACATTTTCCAGGGCTGAATATAATCACGCGATTTATGATAAGTTCGTTGTGGGCTGGACCAACCTGGGTGGCTTCTTCAAGGTATGCGCGGAAGAACAGCAGTATCTTTTCATCCAGGCCGATGCCGTAGCGTTTCGGGCCAACCGGCACTTCCAGGCAATGGGGATCACCGTAGCTGTTTCTGGCTATCTTCCAGGCATACAGGTAGCGTGCTTGAGGGTGACCGGGGATATAATTATCGGCGCTGTCCTGATAGGTCCTGCTATCAACGCTGGCAACCCCATTCAAGTATGGCAGACCGTAGACAACACTGTTGGCATATATTGCCTTGCCGGCAGCTTCATGGTTAACGCCATAGATGATGACAAAGTCTTCGGGACTGTCAGGGAGGGTGAAACCAGCATTCCTGCGGCTGTCATCCGGTCTTGTCCAGGCATCAACCTCTATGGTAGAGAAGTAGGCAGCATCACGGTTATCACCGATAGTATTAATCCCGCTCTGGATAGCATTAAACCCTTCAGGCAGGGCAACATAAGCAGGTATTTCGGTTGCCTTGAGGTTTTTGTACCGGGCAAGAATGGCCTGGCGCAGTTCCTCGACAGCAGGTAGCAGGTCTAACTCCGTTTCCCCCGTTCCGCGCACCCTCAGTGCCGGAGCGGGGAATGGATCGGGCGCCACAATCTTTTCAGGTGTCAGACGGAGGACTACCGAGCCAGGGTTTGCTATATATTCATCCAGTTCGGTCTTGTCCCCGGGGACCGCTATACGGCTGACAAAACCAAACAGGTCTACATTGCCTTCGAGTCCCATATTCACTGTTGCTGAGGGAATCACGTCCGTATTGATCATATCGAGTGGATAGCCAGCGGACTGTGCCGCTGCCCGCACCAGCTTATCTGTCCTCTTATCAGCGGTTGATATGATAATCACAGGCTGGTTGAACGGATTGCCTTCGGTGTTATGGGTGTTGATAGTCAGGTTGTTTATCGTATCGCCAATGCTGTTGAAGAACCCCTTATACTGGTTAAGGACGGGATCATATCTCATTGTTAAATAACTCTGATAGCTGAAGAAAGCTGATTCCGGCGGTGTAAAACCGATCTGGACGATGGCTTCGTCGCTCCGCAAGGGGTAGGCAAATGCCAGACCGCTGGCCGAATCAACCTTCATACTGGGTGTCTTCTGACCCGGCGCTGGAGGCAATTTGTAAGCAAGGTAGGGAGCCTCCACGTTTGCCCCCATACAGTTAGCGATAACGCCAGCACTGCAAAGTGCAATGGCATCCTGGTAACCGTAGGCCCCTTCCTGCACCTTAAATCCTGCCTCTTCTAAAGCAGTTTTGAACAAATCGATATCTCCGCCTCGAAGGTTCGCACTTTGTTCCGGTGTGCAGGCTATCATTAATGCCATAATTGATATTAGTAATATAGCAGCAAATACGAGAGCGTACCAGGTCTTTCTCATGATATCCCCCCTAAATTACTTATTTTGGTATTTGTGCCATTATACACTTCTTCTTTAAGTATCACAACAGGAGAATTAATGCTGCTCGACGCTAGGAAGAACCCCGCTCCTTTACTGAATTACCTCATACACGTAGCTAATTGGCGCCGGCTTGGTGTCGCCGAAGGAAAAGGCGCTCCTAACCATGATTTCGGCTTCTGCGTGTTCCTCGATGTTGGTATGCAATAAGCAGATTGTGTCGCCGGTGATTACCTTATCCCCTATTTTTTTAACTATCGTCAGGCCGGCTGAGTGGTCTATTATGTCATCCTTCTGCTTTCGTCCTGCCCCGAGGAGCATCGCTGAAACCCCTATTGATTCAGCGTTGATAGCTGTTACGTATCCGGTTTCAGAGGATTTAACCTCGACATGATATTTGGCCTGCGGAAGCCGATCGGGATGGTCAATAATGTCCGGATTGCCGCCTTGATTTTTTACGAGCTGTTTTAGTTTTTCAATGGCTTTACCGGATTCAATCAAGCTTTTTAATTCGATGAAGGCGGCATTAAAGTCTGAATAAGCTCCACCCAGCACGCTCATGTAAGGGGCTATTACCAGGGATACAACCGTTAAATCCTCTGCGCCCCTGCCCTTCAACACTTCTATTGCTTCTCTAACCTCATTTGCGTTGCCGACCTCATGACCCAAAGGTTGGTTCATATCTGTAACAACAGCCAGGGTCTTTCTGTTAAGCGATTTGCCTATCTCAACCATTGTCTGAGCCAGTTCCCTGGCTTCGGCCAATGATTTCATAAAAGCTCCGGACCCAACCTTAACGTCCAATACAATGGCGTCAGCCCCGGGAGCAATTTTTTAGTTCCTTGTGCCTTTTTGCCATCAATTGCGTCAGTCTGTTGAACACTACCGGAACTCGGTGCTATAAAAAGAAATCAGCCATGACCGCTTTGCGCGGCCGCGACTGCCCTATAAATTATCAGAATTGTTTCCCATTGTGTGGGGGTCAGACCCAATGTCATAAAGCTATAATACCAACTAACAATAGCCAAATGCTCTCGATAAAAAATAAAATTAATCCTCTAAAGAATATAGAATTTTTTCCGTTGAACAAAGTAGCTGAAATGTCTAGCCGGAAAAAGGCATTCCCGGGCCTTGCAACTTAAGTTTTTGCAGGCCCCTCTGGTCCTTTTTATAAAAAAATACTAGGAAGTAATTACAAACTTTTTTTGTAATTTACCGGATGTTTGTGTGCTCTTAGACCCTTTCTTCGGTCTTTGCTTCTCCCCGGTCGAATAGGTACCATATTTTTCGAGATTTCTTTCATTATTTTTTGAAACATTGTAATGCGTTTTTCAGGATCATCCTCTAGTAACATTAGTACCAGCGAATCCTTTAATTTGCCAATGAGCACATTGGTATTAACTTTGTATTCATACTTCAAGTCCTTACCTTGGTTATTTTGTTTAATTTCCTTTCCCACTTCCCGATCGCGGTTATAGGGATGGCCTCCTCGATGAGATTTCTTCACCGGGTGCCGAGGGCTTCTCCAGTTTCCACAGCATCTTTCACTCCATGTCGCCGCTGATACCCCGCCGGTGAATACTGCCGTGTCAGACTCCTTTCGGTCAGTACTTGTTGCTTTCGCACGTTATCGACCGTCTCAGCCACCGGATTTGCGTGTAACGAGGCTACATCTGCGTTCACTGTACGTTACAACCTGGAGTTTTGCCCGCGCTCCTAATGAGCACGATGTCAGAGGGCTCCACCATCTCGCTTTCGCTCCCTGGTGCCTCTCAGGCTACGGGAGGAGAGTCTTTTCTCCCGGTCGGACTTTCACCGACTAGATGTTGTGTCCTTAGCTGAACACGCCAATCTGCCAGCGTTTGACGTAAACAGCCGCAATGGGCACATACCGCCATCGTCTCATGGGTTTGCCTTTCCTGTTTGTGGTGTCATAGGAAAGTTTGATATAGATATCAGGAATAATGATGACCCCGCCTTTACCGAGGGTAGAAAGTTTTGTATAAACGGTACGGAGTAGCACCTTTGGGTTGACCTTCTTGTATTGCTCTTTTCTGGATACCGTATCAAGGTATTTGCAATATAAAACGCTGCGTTTGACGAGGCGGGAACTGGAAACGGGGCAGATGAGCCGCTTGAGGGGGACACTCGCCTGAAAGGGGAGAAACTGCTTGGCCTCACAAGGTCTAGAACTGATACCGCGCCTGTCCCCGAACCTACCTTATGGGGAGGGGCTGGAAACGGGGTCAATCCATCGCGCCAGTAACTGTTTTTCTGTACTTAAAAGGAGTAAGTATGCTGCATCTAAGCCATTGGTAAATGATAGTTTTAGAATTTTTTTCTGCGATGAGGAAATTTACCCGCTAAGTATTGACACACTCGCTGGAAAAAGTGACATTTCGATGAGGCCAGGGTTATGGTATCATACAACTAGAAGCTATAAAATTCATAAAATGCATTTTTATCTTGACGGGGGAGGGGGCGTCCTTGGGCCAAGGTATTCTTTTTGATTTTGATGATACCCTGGTTGAGACCACGGTTCACTTCAACCGTTCCAAACGCAGGTTTGCAGAAAGAATGACGGTCCTGGGCTTTCCGGGAGAAGAAGCCCTGGAAATTTTGAATGAATTTGATATCCAAAACGTCCGCCTCTGCGGAGGTTTTTTAAAGGAAGGAAAAACGATGACAATGGAGTTTTCTAGTGCCGTACTAACTATTGATATTAAGACGAGGAGTGATAAATATGAGTGGAAAAAAAATTGGTAAGCTGAAGGTGATTGGCCTGTAAAAGCAGCCCGTTTTAATCAACCCCCATTCAAAGGGTCAGAAAATTATATTTCCAGATGGTTTCCTAATGCCGCAGGCGGTGCCGGTAGAGTAGAAAAATATCAAGCGATGTAGGTTCGATTTCAATCGAAAACGGCGCGTTAGCGCCGAATTGCGCGGTCTAAGTTGCATTTGTGTAAATGAACTTGCACCTGCGTCTAGCGGGATGCAAGCAATGGTTTTTTATTTTAAGTAGAAAGAAGCAAAGGATATTATGAAAAATATTTTACGTATCAAAGAGCCCGTCAACGCGCTTACACACTTTGCGGTCTTTGTTATATCAATTGCAGGGCTTATCTTTCTAATAACTAAATCAAAATATAGCATTTCTAAACTTACGACAATGACTATATACGGGGTTAGTATTGTCTTGATGTACGGCGCAAGCTCACTGTACCATTGGATAAAGACAACTCCACGCAAATTAATGATTTTAAAAAAACTTGATCACATAGCAATATACTTGCTAATTTCAGGCACATATACACCCGTTTTTTACTACGGGCTCCCAGGTATATGGAAGTGGTCAATGCTAGCTGCAGTATGGACTCTATCCATAATCGGTATTTTAATGAAGGTATGGTTTATTAATCTTCCGCGGTATGTCTCAACGGCGTTTTATATTACGCTGGGATGGATTGCACTGGTACCTTTCCTGCAACTGTTTAAATGCTTGCCTCTTGGAGCCGTTATTCTAATGATCCTGGGTGGTGTTATCTATACTGTGGGTGGTATTGTTTACGCCACAAAATGTCTTGATTTTTTTCCAAACCGTTTTGGATTTCATGAAATATTTCACTTGTTTGTTATAGCTGGCAGTATCATTCATTTTACAATGGTTGTAAACTATCTCCTCCCATTATGAATAATCATTATGACGCGATAAAAATGCTGGCGGACAAGGGATCAGGCCTGCCACCTATGGGTTTGGGCAGGCCCCGCTGGGCAGGAAAAAGGTGGACAAAAATCCGGCCTTACCATAAAATAAGAGAAGAATAAGGGGGGAGGTATGGACTTATGGCATTGCAGTACAGCGGTAGGATAGTCAAATGTGACCAGAAGGTCGATATCACTGCCACCTTTGGTTCGGACCTGGTACTGGGGGGTTCCACAGCCATTCCAAATATTCTTTTGAAAGTTTACTGCCTTGTGGGTATTTCCGACTTTCAAATGATGGTTTTAATTCATTTGATTCGTTTCAACGTGGAGGAAAGGGAGTTTTACCCTTCCCCTGAGATGCTTGCCGAAAGCATGGAATCGGAACCTGCCAGGATTAAACGGGAACTGGAGGATCTGCTGGATAAAGAGATTGTCGCTGTTAGCCAGTTTTACGACAGTAGCCGTCATCTTATTTTTGAAGGATATGACTTTGAACCACTTTTTTCGAAGGTTTCGGATGTCTGGGCTGGAATTCGGGCCAGGGAAATTGAGGAGTCCAAAAAACTGCTCAATTCGCACGACCTTGCCCTGGACAGGCTCGACAGCCGGATGACCGGGCTGATTAACAGCTTTGAGCAAGAATTCGGCAGGCCGCTTTCTCCCATTGAAGTGGAGCAAATTGAGCAATGGGCCGTTGAGATGGATTTGCCCCTGGTTGTGGAAGCATTGAAAAGGGCAGTACTCGGGGGCAAGCATAACTTTAAGTACATCAACAGTATCCTGGTTGAGTGGAAAAAGAACAATATCCGGACCCTGGAATCTGTTGAGCAGTACGACAGGGACTTTCAGAAACGCCGGGCGGGGCTCAAAAAACGGACTTCTGAACCGGGTCCAGCCTCTGCACCGGATGCCGGCAAGATTGATTCTAAAAAAAAGGCGTTTATCCGGACGCTCTACATCTAGATGCGTTTAGAAAGACGGGGGAGAGGAAGGGAATATAGCGTGACCTGCCGTCTTTGCGGGGACCGCGGCTTTATCCTGAGGGATGAGGTAGCGGTATCCTGTAAGTGTTTAAAAGAAAAAGCGCTGGCGAAGCTCTTGAAGGACTCCCGGCTACCACAAAGCTTTTTAAAGTGCTCTCTGGAAAACTTCAGCTTTAAGTATTACGCCAGGAACTGCACCGACATGGAAACCGGAATTGGAATTTCGTATTATGAAATCGCCCAGATTGCTTTTAAGGCTGCAGGTGGGTTTATTTCCAATTTTTTAAAGGATCCCCATACGGACGGTTTGCTGTTTACCGGACAGGTGGGTAGCGGGAAAACCTATCTAGCCTGCTGTATCGCCAACGCATTATTAAAGAAGGGTCAGGGTGTTTTGTTTGCGGTCGTTCCCGATCTGCTGGACGAGATCCGCTCCACTTTTGATCCGGGAAGGGCCTCCGATGATCCAACCGAGTTCGACCTTGTGGACAGGGCCAGGCAGGCGCCTCTCCTGGTGCTGGACGATCTAGGCGCACACAACTATACGGATTGGACACGGAACAAAGTCTATTCCATCATCAACTACCGCTTGAACCACCGCCTGCCTGTGATTGCCACCACCAACATTAACCCCGAAAACCTGGAAGGGTACCTGGGGGAAAGAACGACCTCCCGCCTGCTGGAAATGTGCAGGCCCTACCGGCTTTTGGTCGACATGGATATCCGGGCGGTGCAGCGTAAGGAAAGGGATTCAAGGCTTATCCGCTAAAATGGAATCAAGAGCGGCGGCCATCGCACGTTCGATGCAAGGTCTTTCTAACTAAGATAAATACTCGCTTGAGGGATAAGCGGGTATTTTTTTTGTTTAATTTGTTAATAATCCTATATGGTGGTTAAAAATGAATGTATATTAAAAGTTTTGTGGGTTAAAATACCTTTTGGAGTCGGGAAAGGAGGAAAAATGAGTAAATTCGTTCCAAGGCTTGCTTTTATCCTGGCTACGATCGTCATGACGGCGTTCCTGGCCGGAGGCGCCATTATGGCGTCCGAAAGCGAGTGCGTCCAGGAATCAGCTACTCAGCTTGAGGTCTGCTCCGGTTCCACAGCGGTAAGCTATAAAGTACGGGAAGGGGATACGCTATACGAGATTGCGCAGGAGCACCGGGTTTCGCTACGTGAGCTGATGAAGGCCAACAATTTGGGCGGTAGCCTGATCAGGCCTGGAGATGTACTGGCGCTACCGAAACTGACTGAGGCAGAAGTAAACCTGTCCAGGGGGAAGATATCCCGGGAAGAGCTGGTGCTTCTAGCCAGGATTATTCACGCGGAAGCCCGGGGTGAAAGCTTTGAGGGGAAGGTAGCGGTGGGCGCCGTGATCCTGAACAGGATTAACAGCCCGCACTTTCCCAAAACCATTCCGGATGTCATTCTCCAGAAAAACAACCGGGTCTACCAGTTTTCGCCGGTGGGCGACGGTTCCTTTAACCTGGAGCCTGACGAGCCGTCCCTGGAGGCAGCCAAACAGGCGCTTTCCGGGAAAGATCCTACGGGAGGAGCCCTGTTTTTTTACAATCCAGACATCAGCGCGGATCAGTGGATCCGAACCCTGCCGGTGGTGACCCGGATTGGTAATCACGTATTTGCGACTTGCTTATAAAGAAAAGAGGCGGCCGTCAACCGGTCGCCTCTGTCTTTTCCTGAATAAAACTCAATCGCTTGACGTGCACGTTGACTTCTTTAACCTGTAGTCCGGTCATGTCCTCCAAGGCCTGCTTGATTCCGTGCTGGACTTCTGCGGCCACCTCGTGCAGGCGGCCGCCAAAAGCAAAGGTGGGTGCGATGTCGACAACAACGGAGCTTTCCTGCTCCTTGACAACAATTTTCCCGGAGTTGCTGACGCCCCGTACCGATGCGGCGGCATGGCCGGCGATTGCGCAAAGGGCGCTGTTGGCGATGGTCAATTTGCCGTGGTAGGTAAAAGTCGGCCGTACCATCGACTGTTCGAGCCAGTCTTTTTTTCCGGGGACACCCTTTCTGCGTAGAAAGACCTGCAGGGGGTCGACCAGTGAATCCGGGAAGCTCTTCTTGACCTCCAGGGTGGGGGCGGGTATAACGTGCTTGCTGTGGCAGGTTCTGAGAAACTTTGCTTTGCGAATTTCTTTTTCACTGGCAACTTCCTCAATACGAATAAACCGTGATGGGGCAGGTAGCCCCAGGCGCGTGGCAATTCTTTCGGCCATGGCCTCGGATGTGCCGAGGATTAAAACCTTATCTAGATCAAGGCTCGAGAGAGATGATTTTAAATCCAAAGCCTGCTGATCATCCATAAGAAGGGCAGACTTAATGGCGCCTATCCGGGTTGGCTGGCGCTTCGCTGATACTCCGGCAAGAATGCGGTTTCCCTGGATCAGGAGGCCGTCGTCGATGATTGCCTGGGCCTCCAATTGATGGGCAATAATGGTTGCGCGGTGGCTTTTCCCGGTGCCGCTGGGGCCAACAAGGGCGTATACTTCCAACAAAGACACCTACTTTATTTTAGGATCATTACCTTTTTTATCATTAGCTTATTCATCTGCTGTGAAATAGTCAAGAAAAAACACGCGATCATGCACGCAAGGTGCCCTTTTAAAATAAACATAGACACTCCGTAACCCGGGGATAATAGGAGTTGACGATGAAAACAGGAGTCTATAAAAAAAGGTTTGAAGCATGAGCAGTAAAAAACCAGTCCCCCGAAAAATACTGTTATTATTGATTAGCCTGATCCTGGCTTTTTCCGCTTCAGGTTGCTCGGCGCGCGCCCTGGTCAATCCCGAAGTTCCGGTGCCATCCAGGATTTTGGCTGCCTCCGGTGAAACCATCACGGTCATCAGCGACGAAAATAGGGTACCGGTCTCCCTGGATCAGGTTTCCAGCTACATGCGGGAGGCCATTGTAGCCATTGAAGACGCCCGCTTTTACCGGCACCATGGGATCGACCTGATAAGTTTGGCCCGGGCACTGATCAGAGACATTCAGGCCGGCGGGATCGTGGAAGGCGGGAGTACCATTACCCAGCAACTGGCCAAAAACCTGTACCTTGACCCCGGTCGGAACATCGGCCGCAAGCTCGAAGAACTTGTCCTGACCGTCCAGTTAGAAAGAATGTATACCAAGAATGAAATCCTGGAGATGTACTTAAACCAGATTTATTTTGGCCAGGGCGCCTATGGCATTGAGGCTGCAGCCAGGACTTATTTTAATAAGCCGGCCAGAGACCTGGGCCTCGCCGAAAGCGCGATGCTGGCCGGAGTCCCGAGGGGTCCCAGCATTTATAACCCCTCACGCAATTACGAGGCGGCCAAAGCCCGCCAGGTCACTGTGCTGGACCGGATGGTGGAGCTCGGCATGGTCAGCGGGGAGCAGGCTGCGCGGGCCAGGGGCGAGTACCTTCAGCCCTCCCAAACGCCGGCTACCGTCAGGAAAGCTCCTTATTTTGCCGATGAGATAGAAAAACATTTTGAACAGAACTATCCAAACGGGCTGGAAACATTATATTCAGGTGGTCTGTCCATTTATACCACCCTGGACCTGAAAATACAAGAAGCCGCAGAGAAAGCCATAGCCAAGGGACTTTCTGGCATGGATCCGGGTCTTGAGGGAGCGCTAATTGCAATTGATCCCAAAACCGGTCAGATTAAGGCCATGGTAGGCGGCCGGGATTATAACAAATCCCAACTCAATCGCGCTCTGGCCAAGAGCCAACCGGGGTCGACTTTCAAGCCCTTCCTATACGCTGCTGCCATTGACCGGGGATATACGGCCGGTACGACCATTACCTGTGAGCCCGTCCGTTATTCCCAGGCCGGCGGGACCGATTACGTGCCGAAGGATTACAAGGGTGATTACCACTACCGCCCCTTCACCCTGAAGGAGGCTCTGTTCACTTCTGATAATGTCGTGGCCGTCCGGTTGAATGAACAGTTGGGGCCTTCTGTCATGGCTACTTATGCCGGGAGGATGGGGATCGAGTCTACGCTCCGGCCTTATCTTTCCCTGCCGCTGGGGACATCCGAAGTTACACCGCTCGAACTAACAAGGGCTTTTGGGCCTCTGGCTAACAGGGGAATCAAATCGGATCCTTACTCTATTCAGAAAATCACCAACGGGGCCGGACAGGTTCTGGAAGAGCGCCGGCCCGGGCTTGAGCAGACCCTGGACGAAAAAACCGCTTACATCGTTACCGATATGCTGATGGGTGTGCTGAAACCCGGAGGTACCGCGGCCAATATAGGGGGGACCTTGGGCAGGCCGGCAGCGGGAAAAACGGGGACCACCGAAAATTTCCGGGAAGCCTGGTTTGTGGGTTACACCCCGGACCTCGTGGCAGCTGTTTATATCGGTTATGACGACAAGAGCAGGGCGGTTGGCCTTACCGGGTCACAGGTGGCCGCACCAATCTGGGCCAGTTTTATTAATGCGGCTCTGGAAGGTTTACCCCCTTCGGAATTTCCAGTGCCGGCCGGTGTGACGAAGGTCAGGATCTGTGCCGATGATGGCCTCCTGGCCGGGGAATTCAATACCCGCGTGATCGAGGCGGTCTTTGTGCAGGGTACTGAACCCACCTCCGTGTGTTACGGTGCCGGGCCGGGAGGTTTTACTACCTACAAACAGTCTCCCGGCGTACAAGGAGGCGAAATGAGATTATTCGATCTTGAAAGGGTGCTGCCAGGCTGGGTAGAACACAGACGGGATGGTCTTGAAAAGGAAAGGTCCTCTCCGGGAAGAGGACACTGAGTGGCAAAAAACGCTTTACTTATTCCACTTTACAACAGCTTTTTACGACGGAAGAAAACGTACGTGACGATAGCCAGGGGGAACATCATGCCCATAAAGAGAGCCCAGGCAATGGACTCGGAAAGGGGCCTGCCACGCTTTCGTGTGTCCAGAAAGACCCAGATGGCTGACCCCACGAATAAGGCCAGCAACATTATATTGGCTACCATAGAAAACGTAATTGGGCCGCTCATAAATACTTAAGTCAACTCCTTTTTTCTGTAAATAACCGGTTTAAACGTTTTATTCCCTGTATTTAATGACCCTTGCGGGAGCTCCACAGGCTACGGCATTGGGCGGGATGTCACGGGTTACCACACTGTTGGCGCCGATGACCGAGCCCTCCCCAATGTGCGTTCCCTTAAGAATTGCGCAACCGCGACCCACCCAGACATCACTGCCGATCTGGATCGGAGCCGTATCTAAGTTCTGATCCCTTATTGGGAGCCCGTTTTTGGCAAAGCCGTGATTGGCATCTATCACACTCACCAACTCCGCCAGCATTGTATTGTCCCCGATTTCAATGCCGCTATCACTGGCCAGGATGCAGTTTCTGCCCAGGTAGACGCGGTTTCCAATGGTAATGCTGCCCATTTCGGTTACCAGGAAAGAAACCCCTGTCGAAATGTGGCACCGTTCACCAATCCGGACATTGTTGGAGATAGGAACATCCACAAATCCTTCAAAAACCGTGTCTTGCCCTACGGAAGTCAGCAAACACCCGGCCACAAAAGTATAAAAGCTTGACAAGAAGGACCGGATTAGCTTGTATATACATGCTACCACTATTCCAACACCTCTAAATAAAAAGAAACATCATAATATTCGACACGAGAATATTCGACACGAGGCCGATTTATACCTTCACGAAAATACATCTTCAAGTGTTAAATGCACAGATAATGAAAGATTCATACTCACGAAAGAAGCGGGGAGTTTTGGAAAAACATAAATGTATCTGATTGCTCCTTGACTTTTCAGATAGAGTATGGGAAAATGTATTTTGTCAATCAACAAGAATAACATCGTTTTCGATCGGGATGTAGCTCAGTTTGGTAGAGCGCACGGTTCGGGACCGTGAGGTCGCACGTTCAAGTCGTGTCATCCCGACCATTTTTATAAGAAAACCCGCAAGCTTACTTATTTCAAGGGCTTGCGGGTTTTCTTTTTTGGGAGAGGTGACAAGTTTCTAGGGGGGGAAGCAGGGCCGGTTCTTTTACTTCCCCCTTGATGCGGCCTGCTCCGCTACATGGCTATTTAACAAACCTTATAATTGGCCCTTGTTCATTAATTAAGCTTTCGATTTGTCTAAAAGAGATGGGGAATTCAGGGATCCCAAATCACCAACACCGAGCTCATGGCATTCGGAGGAGTAATCTACCTTTAAGCACCTATGTATTCGGCGACCTGAATAAGGTCTAGGATATCAATGCTCTCATCATTGTTTAGATCGGCTTTTTTAACATTCTCCCAGTCATCATCTCCTTGTTTTATACCGATATATTGCGCCATCCAAAGGAGATCTGTAATGTTAACAACATTATCACCGTTCAGATCACCAAGTATTTCGGCCTGGATGGCCTCGGTGGTTACCATGGAAGTCAGCACATTGCCGGCGGCGTCCTTCAAGGAGTTGGCTGCGAGCCTGATCTTGTTCGTGCTCCCGGTCAGGGCTGTGCTGAGAGTTAAGACGAGGGTGTTGTTGCTCAGAGACACAGTGTCGCCCGTGCCCAGGGGGGCGAAGGTTGTACCGTCCGCAGCGAAGGTGACGGCCTCCTTGAGGTTGGCGGTGTTGGCTACCAGGTTCTCGGAGAAGGTGAGGGTCACAATTTTGTTGGTGCCGCTAATAGTTGTACTTTTGTAGGCGGGCGGGGAGACGTCTCCGCCACGCACGCTTCTTAAGGCATCGGCTCTGCCGTTTCCATAGATATAATCAAAGCCGGGATTTCCAAGATCAACTGCTTTTGACAAGATGAGACTACGGATTTCGGCGGCCGTTTTTTCAGGGTATTGGGCTTGGAGCAAGGCGGCAATAGCTGCTACATGGGGTGCTGAAGCGCTGGTTCCGTAAAACGTGCTTGGGAAATTCCCTGCACCGGTAACCCTGACGCCGTCTATTCCGCATACGTCTGGCTTATTTCGAGTTTCTTTTGAAGGATATCGGATTGTCACGGGGCCTCGAGACGAATAACTTGCTATCTGTGTTGGATCCGGGGAGTTAATTGCTCCTACAGCAATAGCTCCAGGGACGGCTGGGTGTCCAAAAACAGAATCGCCGGGGTATAAATTGTTTGTATAGGTGGTGCCGGCATACAAAAATACTTCCAGAGTCTTTGAATTACCGGAATACTTGTATACATCAACAAGAGCATCAATTGTATAATTGGTGTTATTTGTGTATTCAATCCATTCAATTGGATCAGACCCTCCAGTCTGTGGATTAGTACTTTTCTCAAGTAACTCCAAGGAGGGATTCCACAGGAGAAGATCATAATCATTCGAAGAAGAGCCAAACTTATCGTCCCATTGTAAAACAACTTGAATTGTCTCGCTTGGCTTGATCTCGATATAAACATTTTTAAAATCTGAAGATCCTTCACTGAAATCGTGAAAACCATCACCCTGGTTGTAATACCTACCCTGGTAATGGCTTTGAGCGTCATTACCGGCACTGGAAACATAAATAATATTATTTTGAGCCAACACATAGGCAACGTGCCTGGCAATAATTCCATCTTCGAAGAATGGCTCGCTGATCCAACCAATATCATCACAGACCACTTTGCAGCCAACTGCCACAAGGTTGCTTATTGCCTTATTAAAAGCAACTTTATTATTGCCACAATCATGAAAATATAGTTTTGCGCCCGGAGCCAGATCGTGGATAATTTCCAGCATGGCGGTACCTTCGTCTCCGCCCACTGCGTTGCTCAATATCGTCAGGTCGGCCGGGAGGTCTCCCGAGTTCCGGGCGGTTGTCCAGTTGTCAACGCCATCTGAAATAATACCTACTTTTATTCCGGTGCCGTCTTGCCCGAATAAAGTGCGTACCTGATCAGCATTGTGGAGAATGTCACCTTCACTTATAACTGAACCTTTATTAACTCTTGGCGGTATAACGGTACGGATAACTTGTACAGCATTATCTGAAGCCAGGGCTTCCAGGTTTTTCACCTCAACCCACGCTACCACCAAATGATTATACTCATCTCGGTCAGTGATTTCCCAGGCATACTTGTCCACGATACAGGTTTCGGCGGAAGGTGTAAGGTATATGTACACATAAACCAATTCATTGTTCTCATTCATAGCTCCCCGTTGTTGGTTCGGTTCCAGTCGAAACTGTTTGAGGTTCTGCATCTGCCTTTGCAGCTCTTCTTTTGTTTGACCGGGAAGGAGAAAATCTTCGTCAATTAGTTGAAGTAAATCTGTACTTATTTTTTTGTGGTTCTCCTTAAGACTATCTTTGTTGTTGATTAACTGCTCCAGTATTGCATTTTGATCTTTCTTGATCTTTTCAAGTTCAGGCAACGTTTTCAATTCAGTTAACGATTCAAACGGATTAGCCGCGGCAACTGTGTTGAGGGAAAAGAGGAATAATACAATCACCATAGTAGAAAAAAATACATTCCTGAAACACCATTTGAGCAATTACAATACCTCCCTAATCATACATATATTGGTTAATTATTTGAGGAATATTAAATATTGTAATTCTTTGTATGGTTGTAAATTCCTGCATCTTGGTTGATTCCAATATAGCTCATTCTTCTAACAGTACGGGGCGCAGGTTGATTGGCGTGAAATTTTCTTCGATTTTACCGTCTTTCACGACAACCACGGGGAATTGTCCGGCATTGAAGGCTGAGCCGATTCTCCCCCAGGTATCCACCGCCAGAATGCCGCCCTGGGAACCTTTCATTTCATCCAGCCTTTTCAGGGCAAGCTCTACTGCCTGCTGGGGGTGGGCGCCCTCTGCGATCCTTTCATCCACGTATTTTGCGGTGAGCGTTTCGATAAACGCTTCGCCAACGCCGGTACAAACGACGGCGCTTGTCTGCGAGGCAAAAATACCCCCGCCGAGACAGGGGGTGTCACCGACCCTGCCCGGCATTTTTAAGGAAACCCCCCCTGTGGAGGATGCTGCGGCCAGACTTTCCCCGTCCCAGACGACACAGCCGACTGTGTCTCCCAGGTATTCTAGTCCGGTAAACAGGTTTTGGGAGGGGGGCTTGCCGCGGGCCAGGCTGTCCTTGCCCTTTTGCCAGGCTTTGAACTGCTCCTCTGAGATACAGTTGCCCTCGGGAAAACCTTCTTTTTTAGCAAATTCAAGGGCGCCTTCCCCGGCCAAAAGGACCTGCCTGGTTTTTTCCATTAGCCTACGGGCCACTGAGATGGGATTGCGGATCTGGCGGATGGCGGCAACAGCGGAGAAGCGGTTGGTTGCGCCGTCAACAATGGCAGCGTCCATTTCCACCACTCCGTTCAGGTTCAACACCGAACCATAGCCGCAGTTAAATCTAGGTGAATTTTCCAGTGTCTTTAAGGCGGCTTCCAGCGCCTGGGTGCGGCCTGTGTCCAGGAGTTGGTATCCTTCCAGGGCCGCTTTTTGAAGAACTGCCAGGAAAGGGTTCTCCCTGCTGGTATCAAGCCCACCGTGTATAGCGATTATTCCCATGCCTTTATTTTAGGCAAATCGTTTTTCTTTATGCATACCGGTGGCTGCTTTCAGGTTCAGAAGATTTTAGCTTTCCGCCACACTCTATTGTTAGTTGGGCGCCTGAGCCTTAACTTATTATTTTTTCAGCTTTTTTTCTGGCTCTATGTCAGCGGTATGGCTGTCTAAAATAATAAATTTCAAATATTTTCAGTATTAAAAGGGGTTCATAATTAAAGGTTGAAGAAAAAACATTTGTGGAACCTTCCTGGCGGGCATTTTTCTATCACTGCTGAAATGCCGGCAGATAAGAGTGGGCTGAGGTTTTTCCAAATATAGATTTCATGGTATAATAACCTTGTTTTAGTTTACGTTTAAAATGAATATTTTGGGAGTGAGACGTGTGAATCTTTTAATTATGGGGCCGCCGGGCGCTGGAAAGGGAACACAGGCGGAAACGCTGGCGAAGGAACTCCAGATTACGAATATTTCCACGGGGGATATGTTTCGGGAGGCCATCCGGGAAGGCACTGAAATGGGCAAAAAGGCCAAGGAATATATGGACATGGGTGAACTTGTCCCTGATTCAGTGGTGGTGGGGATTACCAGGGAACGCCTGTCCCAGTCGGACTGCGCGCGGGGCTTTCTGCTGGATGGCTTCCCGCGAACCGTGGTTCAAGCGGAGGCGCTGGAGGAAACACTGGAAACCATGGGGCTCACCTTAAATGGCGTAATAAATATCGCCGTACCACGGGAAAAACTTCTGGAACGCCTGACGGGGCGCCGGATTTGCCGTGCCTGCGGGGCAAGCTATCACATTCGTTATAACAAACCCGAAGTGGAGGATAAGTGTAATGACTGCAGTGGTGACCTCTACCAGCGCAGCGACGATAATGAGGTTGTTGTGAACAATCGGCTGGATATTTACGAATCGAAGACCCAGCCCCTGATTGATTACTATGCCAGACGGGACCTGCTAAAGAACATTAACGGCGATCAAGAAATAAAGAAGGTCCTGGCGGATATTCTGGCCAGCTTGAGCAAGTAAAAACAAAAGCCCATACTTTTAAGGAAAATCATAATATTTACCAGGAAAGTTAAACCCCCTGCCGCATATAGATAGCATAGATAAGTCAAATAGCTAAAGGGGGGGTTACTAGAGAAGATTGATTGTATAGATAAAAAATACGTCAAATGCTTGCATGTGCGGTTAAGTTTTGTTTTATGCCATTAATTCCAAGTGCGGTAATTAATAAATTTTTTCTTGACAATAAAAGTAAGGGTGGCTTTTGATAAGCCCCCTTATTTTTGTGAGCGGCAAACAAGTCTTTTTGTTGACGGGAATTAAGTGAATAAGTTAAGATTATTGAAATAATAGGGTTTATAAAGCTTGAGGAGGTGCCTCTTATGAATAAAAGCGAACTTGTTATAATCGGTGGCGGTCCAGCCGGCCTCTCAGCCGGGATTTATGCATCGAGGGCAGCTATAAAAACTGTTCTGTTGGAACGGGGGGTTCCGGGTGGCCTGGTGGTCAACTCGCAGCATATTGAAAACTACCCTGGTTTTGAGGGTGGAATTAGTGGCCCTGAACTAATGGTCCAGATGGAAAAGCAAGCACGCCGGTTTGGCCTGGAAATTCTGCCGACCAATGTCGGGGGGATCAAGTCTGTCGGTCATAAGATCGTCCTGGAAACTGACCGTGGCGAGTTGTCGGCGGGCGCGTTGATTGTCGCGACAGGAGCGCAGCCGAATCTTCTGGGTGTAAAGGGTGAAACAGAGTTAACCGGCCGTGGAGTTTCCTACTGTGCAACTTGTGACGGCGCCTTCTTCCGCGGAAAGCGCGTTGCCGTCGTAGGGGGCGGGGATGCCGCTGTTGAGGAGGCTATCTTCCTGACGAAATTTGCTGAAAAAGTATATGTTATTCACCGGCGTGGGGAGTTAAGGGCTACCAGGATTATCCAGCATAGAGCCTTCGATAATTCCAAAATCGAGTTTGTCTGGCACAGTGTGGTTGATGAAATCCAGGGCGGTGATCTCGTGGAGACCGCGATTATCAGGGATGTCCGAAACAATGAAAGCACGTCTCTCAATGTAGACGGCGTCTTTATTTACGTAGGCTACCGCCCCAATTCTAGTCTGGTCAAGGACGTGGTCAAGCTGGATGAAAGAGGTTACATTATTACCGACGAAAATATGCGAACGACCCAACCCGGCGTTTTTGCGGCGGGTGATGTCCGGCAGAAGTTACTCCGCCAGGTTGTTACTGCTGTGGCGGACGGGGCCATTGCCGCGGTTGCCGCGGAAAAATACCTGGAGGAGAAAGCATAAATATAAAATGGGCATTCCATCCTGAAAGTAGAATTTTCATTCTTTACCGGCGCTGTACTAGCCTGCACTTTGGTATTAAGAATCTTTTTCAAGTAAATGTTTTTTTTAAAAGGGAATTTTGCTTTGGTGCAGAATTTTAAATTAAAGATTCTTATTTTTCTGACCTTTTATAAAACTGGGGG
>ENA-UOOH01002020-UOOH01002020.1-fermentation-metagenome-genome-assembly--contig:-NODE-2020-length-18481-cov-336.417562_pt1 | contig 18481 bp, 12 predicted proteins | sample MGYA00245778_ERZ724025 | MGnify/ENA primary metagenome ERZ724025 (study PRJEB28704, sample SAMN03018313) | fermentation metagenome | biome: anthropogenic terrestrial biome; feature: soil... | reverse complement strand
AGATATCACCTGGAGTTGATACCAATACTGTCTCACATGTATTGAACCCATTCAAATAGTTTCAAATCGGATGTTTTTCTGATATAATCAAAAGTCGGTCTAATGCCGAATATAAAAGAAAAATCCGCCAGGCAAAGCGCCAGGCAATTCATTACAGGAAGGTAATACATGAAAGAATTTTCAACTGCATCAATTCGCAACATCGTGCTCGCCTCGCACAGCAACTCGGGCAAAACAATGCTACTCGAGAATATTTTGAATTTTACTGGCGCTACCACTCGCATCGGAAAAATTGAAGACGGCACAACAACTTCAGACTGGGACGAAGAAGAACACAAGCGACAGATTTCGCTCTTCTCATCTCTGATCCCTGTGGTATATAAAGACCTCAAATTCAACTTTATCGATACCCCCGGTTACACCGACTTTGTGGGTGAGGTCGTTTCTGCGATGCGCGTAGCCGACTGCGCCTTGATTTTAGTGGACTCTGTCTCTGGTGCTGAGGTTGGTACTGAAGTGGCATTGCAATACGCTGAGAAGTTCGAACTGCCACGTTTCTTAATCCTCAACAAGATGGACCGCGACAACGCCAGCTATGCCAAATCGCTCAAATCGGTTGAAGAAACAACCGACGCGCGCCTAATTCCCATGCACTTGCCCATCGGCGAAAAAGCAGACTTTAAAGGCATTGTTGATCTGATAACGATGAAAGCTTATTTGAATGATGGCAAAAGCGCCAGCGATATTCCTGCTGATATGCAAGCCGAAGCTGAGGAAGCGCGTATGGTCTTGGTTGAAGCAGCCGCTGAAGGCGAAGATGCCCTTTTGGAAAAATATTTTGAGAACGGCGACTTGACAACGGAAGAAATGATTCAAGGTTTACACAAAGCCATCCAAGTTAGCAACATCATCCCAGTGATGGTCGCTGCTGGTGGTCGCATGATGGGTATTGCACCTATTATGGATGCTTTGGTTGCTTTGGCGCCAGCGCCCACAGAACGACCGCTTGCTAAAGCCAATACGCCCAAAGGCGAAATTGAATTACATTATGATGACAAGGGACCCTTGGCAGCTTATGTTTGGAAAACCACTGCTGATCCCTTTGTTGGACGCCAAACCTTCTTTAAGGTTTATTCTGGTGTGATGGCTTCTGATACCCGCGTTTGGAACGCAAACAAAGGTGAGGAAGAACGCCTGGCTGGCATGCAAGTGCCCTCTGGCAAAGATATGAACGCGGTGCCTGTGCTTCATGCGGGTGATCTTGGCGCAGTTGCCAAGCTGAGCGTGACCACTACCGGTGATACCCTTACCACCAAGGAACAAAACATCACGCTGCATATGCCTGAGTATCCCAAACCACTTTATCGCGTGGCAATTACCCCACGTTCACAATCTGACGCGGCAAAGATGAGCCAAACGCTTTCCCGTCTGGCAGAAGAAGACCTGACCCTGAAATGGGAAATGGAAGCTGCTACCCGCCAAACCTTGTTGTTTGGCATGGGCGATCAACACATTGATGTGGCTGTAAAGCGCGCCGAGCAGAAATTCCAGCTTTTCCTTGACCTGCACGAACCAAAAGTTCCATACGAAGAACACATCACCAAGGAAGCCAGTGCAACCTATCGCCATAAGAAACAAACTGGTGGTTCTGGTCAGTTTGGTGAAGTTGCTTTGAAAGTTTTCCCGATTGAAGGCGAAGATTTCACCTTCAGCAACGATGTTTTTGGTGGTGCGATTTCAAGCAACTACATGGCATCCATTGAAAAAGGTATTCGCAACGTGATGAAAGAAGGCGTTGTGGCTGGATATCCTGTGCATAATGTAGGCGTTTCGGTTTTTGACGGTAAAGAACACCCTGTGGACTCCAAACCAGTGGCTTTCGAAATTGCCGGTCGTGAAGCCTTCAAACTCGCGGTGAAGGACGCCAACCCGGTGCTTTATGAGCCCATTATGAAGGTTTCTGTGACTGTGCCTGAACCCAACATGGGTGATGTGATGGGTGACTTGAACACCCGCCGTGGTCGTGTTGAGGGTATGGATACCGAACGAGGTCGCTCCACTATCAATGCCACTGTGCCTTTGGCTGAAATGATGCGCTACACCACTACTTTGCGCTCAATGACTGGTGGCCGTGGTCAGTTTACGATGGAGTTTGATCACTATGACTTGGTGCCTCATCAATTGGCGCAAGAAATCATTGCCCAACGCCAACGCGAAATGCATGACGAGGATTAAGCTTAACTTTTGATGATAAGAAGCGCATGGATTTTAGCCATGCGCTTTTCTTATGCGCTCGGTCAGGAGACCGGCGCGAGCGGTGGAGTAAACGCAACGCGAAATGCATGACGAGGAATAGTCGGTTTTAGGATAATAAAGGTTTAAGAATAGCTTAGTTTCACAAGGTCTTTTTTTGATGCAGTATATAAGCTTTGCAAAAAAAACATTAGCCTTTCAAACAAGCTTAAATTGCTGATAATCGCAAACTTCGCGATAGCCGATTTCCATGTAAATCTTGTTACTGGTTGGATTGGCAAGATCGGTGAAGAGGTTTACACGCTCAAATCCCTGGTCAAGCAAAGTTTGCGACAGGTAAGCAACGTTAGCTCCGGCATAACCTTTTTTGCGGTGTTCTGGTGGCGTGTATACTGCGCTAATGCCGATACTCTTCAGTTGTGGTCGATTTGACATGGCCATGCTGACTGGTTCACTATCCACAACCCAAACCGATACTCTTTTTGCCTCAATGAAGGATCGTGCTTGTTCTAAGGTGTAGTTTGTTGTCACAACCGGTTGGAGGTCTGTTTGCATGCCTAGAAGAAGCTTCAAAATGCTTTCTGCCTGGCTCTGATCTGCCCATTGCCAATGCCCAGTTGGTAAAGATGCAGGAAAACGGACTTGGGTTAGCTCATAGGATCGTGAACGCATTTCTTTCAATAGGCCACGCTTGCTTAGCTCTGCGAAGATTGGCGCAAAACGCTCACTGCACTCGGCAATTCCATTAACCCCAGGCACGTCCCATCCCGCGTCAAGAATCTCATTGGCAATCAAACGCATACTGCCATCACCCAAACTGTGCTCAAACCAGACCAGGATTGGAAAGGGAGGGGTCATAACCGCGATAAAGACAGGCTGTCCTCTGGAATCCAAATGGGCACATAAGAGGGGCAGTCTATCACCGTAGGCAGCGGGGTTTTTCTTGAGCGCGATAGCAATGCCCAACATGAGTCGGTGGCGTGTTTCCTCTTGCACCAAGGTTGGTTCAACAACTGCCAAAAAATCGTTGGCATTGCTGAAAAAAGTCAATAATGGGGCTTTCACTTTGTCCTTCGAAAATGACATTTATTCCTCAACGAAGTCGCGCAATATATTTGTGCTACTGGGTGTGCGCAATTTTCTGAGTCCTGTGGCTTCAATTTGGCGAATACGTTCACGGGTAAGCCCAAACATGACCGCAATATCGTCCAAGGAATGATTAATGCCATCTGTAAGACCAAAACGCAATTTTAGAACTTCCCTTTCGCGCTCGTTTAAGCTTGCCAAAGAGAGCGCAATGGCGTCTTTGAGATTGGCGCGAACCACACCTTCGATGGGTTGGTCGCTGTCATAATCAGGGATGTAATCAGCCAGAATGCTGTCTTCGGCGTCGCCGATGGGGCTTTCCAGCGAGAGAGGTGTTTCGCGGTTTTTTAGGGTTTCTTCCACTTTTTTTGTGGCTTCATCCCAACGGAAGAGTAAATCCTTATCCACTTTGTCGCGATTGAAACCCTTGGTTTCAATGGTTTCCTGGTCTTCCTCACTGAGGTAGCTTGAGCGGGCGGCGATTTCAGCGAAACTTGGCTCACGACCAAAGCGTTGTACCAATTCGCGCTGTATTTTGGTTAATCGACTAATTGCGTCGGCAACGTGGATGGGCAAACGAATGGTGCGGGCATGTTCGGCGATATAACGCGAAACAGACTGGCGAATCCACCAGGTGGCATAGGTGCTAAACCGGAACCCTTTTGCCGGGTCAAACTTGCTGATGGCGCGCATGAGACCAATATTACCTTCCTGAATAAGGTCTAAAAGCGATACGCCCGGGTTGGAATAGTGCTTGGCAACGCTCACCACCAGACGCAGGTTGTATTCAACCAGAATATCACTGGCTCGTTTTGCGGTTTCACTCACTTTTGTGCGGGTTTCTATGAGGTTTGGATCCAGATTAAGGCTGGATAAAGATTCCAGTTTGCCTGGCTCTTCATTATTAAGCGCATGAATGATTATTTCCAGGTTATGGGTGCCCAATAAGTAGGCATCCTGGGCAAATCGCAAAATATCCATTGCAAACACTTCCCACAGGCGGTCATTTCCCCAGCGTGGGTCTTCGAGGAATTGGCGCAGGTAAGAGTCTTCGCCAGGCAAGAGCTCATCCTGAAAGGCACGCATTTCGTTGAATATAGAAGCAAGATTTGGCGCTTCGTTTTTTAAGCGTTTGGCGTTGGTTAAGACACTCTCCCAACTGCTTTGCATGTCTGTAATAATGGCATGCAGGTCCATGCCCATGATGGGATTGGAATATGTTTTGGCGAGTTCATCGGCTTGCACCGCCAGTGCCAGGCGAAATTCTGCTTCGTTACTGAGTAAAGGCAAGGCCGTTATTTCGCGAAGGTATAGCTTTACGGGGTCGTCCAGGTTTTCTAAGGGTTCTTTGGCTTCAAAATCAGCTGAGTCCTCGTGCTCGTTTGGCAATGATAGGGTGTTTTTGTCTTGGTCTGACATGCGTGTTAATTCCTTGGACGGTTTTTTTGTGTCGTTTGACTTTTATTAATCTGGTCTTCTGGCAAAAAAGGCGATGCCAATGCTTGATCGATAACGCGACGCATGGTGAGTAGCTCGATAAAGAGTTTGTCTGCCTCTTCTTTTGAATAGCGTCGGGCTTCTTCATCAGCCTGGATAAACTGAATATCCTGGATGCGGTCTTCAACGATATATTTGCGCAACCTTAAAATGCTTCTAAATTGCTCAAAGAAGGTTTTCCCCTGGCTGTGCCCTAAATAATGCGTTAGTCCCTTGGGCAGATCCTGTGTATCGAATATGTCGGGTAGATGCTGTTCGATATAATCGATTGCCGGTTCAGCGTCTTGCTCAAGGCTGGCTTGCACAATGCCAAAAGCATGTTTGCAATCAGCTTCCTGAAAGTCTTCCAGTGATAATATGGGCAGCTCGAGCAAACCCAACTGGCGATTGAGCTGGTAAAGTTTTTCCGGCTCTTTTAACAGGTAAGCCAGACAATGCGTTTCGAGCATGCGGTTACGGCGGCTAAGGTTGGATAGGTTTTGCAGGCTTGATGCGTTTTCAGAACCGGTGGCTTCTGGCGTGCGGCTGGGTCTTGGACGGGTAGATGTTGCAGGCGTATTGCGCAAGGCGCGTTCATCAATGCGGAGCAGCCTTGCCAGTTCCTGGCGGTAGCCTTCGCGTTCAACGGCATCGGCAACATCCTCAATAAGGGGCATCACCTGTGCTGCCAGTTCGCGCTTAACTTTGGCGTCGTTTAGGTCCTGGTTTTGTGCCAGGGTGTGCATTACATGGCTAACGATGGGTTTTGCGTTGGCGATGATCGTCCTCCAGGCATCTGGGTTTTCGTTGACAATTTCGTCGGGATCCATGCCTTCCGGCAGGGTGGTAACCCGAATATCGGCTTTTAGGAAGCGCTCATAACGCATTAAGCCGCGGGAATCAAAGCTGATATCAAGCCCTTCGTCCATGCTTCGGCGTGCGGTTTCAAGCCCTCTTAAGGTGGCGTTCTGCCCAGCCTGGTCAGCATCCAGTGCGAGAACGATATTGCGGGTGGTGCGTTTTAGAATGCCAAACTGCTCCTCAGTTAATGCTGTGCCCATTGAAGCGACCACGTTTTTAAAACCGGCTTGATGCAAGGCGATAACGTCCATGTAACCTTCAACGATAACAGCCTGATTGAGAGCACGCATTTCGCGACGCGCCAAATCCATGCCGTAGAGAAGCTGGCTTTTGTCAAAGAGTTCTGTTTTGGGCGAGTTGAGGTATTTGGGCATATCATCCGGGCTGAGTGCGCGGGCGCCAAAACCTGCCATTTTCCCTGTGGCGCTGCGGATAGGGAACATGAGCCGATCACGAAAGCGATCGTAGCCACTGCCATCATCCCGTTCGGTCAACATGCCAGCCGCGCTGAGCTCACTGGTTTGGAAGTCGGTATGGCTAAAGTGTTTGATGAGTGTTTCCCAGCCACCGGGTGCGTAGCCGAGACCCCAAATTTTAATGGTTTCATCACTCAATCCGCGGGATTTGATGTAATTAAGTGCTTTTTTACCGGCTTCGGTTTCGAGCATTTGTTGCCTGTAAAACCGTAGCGCCTCTTCCATCAATCGGGAAAGACGGGCTTGGCTCTCCTCTTCTTTTTTGCTTTGTGGCGTTTGTGGGCTGAGCTCAACCCCAGCCTGGTCGGCAAGTTTTTTGAGGGTTTCGCTAAAATCAAGTCCTTCGCGTTTCATGACATAGCTAAAAAGGTCTCCACCTTCGTTGCATTGTCCAAAACAACGCCATGTTTGCGACTCGGGGAAGACCACAAAAGCGGGTGTGCGCGTGTTGCTATGGAAAGGGCAAAAGCCGATATAGTTTTTGCCGGTGCGACGCAGTTTTACGGATTGGCTAACCGTATCCACAATATCCAATCGGGCTTTAATTTGATCAACTACTGACATTTTTCCACTCTATTTCATTAAAAGGTAACCCCAAAGACGATCAATAGCTTTACAATGGGTGAATCATAAAAGAAAACGATGGCGTGCAAATGACGCCATCGTTATTTTACCTTAGAGCGCTGAATTTTTCAGTGCTTACTCTTTTTTCATTGCAGAATAGTCCATGGCTGCCATCTGGGAGTACATAAACCAGCGGCGCTTGGCGTCTTCCTGAGCCATTCGCATGAGCATTTCTGCGCGCTCTTCATCCTGATTGAGCAACATGCGATAGCGGGTCTCGTTGTAGGCATATTCAGAAACAGGAATGCTGGGCTCTTTGGAGTCGAGTTGCAAGGGGTTGATGCCTTGATCAATCAAGCGTGGGTCGTAGCGATAGGTGTTCCAAACGCCAGATTGCACAGCCAGTTTCTGTTGGATGAGGCCTTTCTTCATGTCGAGACCGTGGTTGATACAGTGCGAGTAGGCAATGATCAAGGAAGGTCCGTCGTAGGAATCGGCTTCATTGAAGGCTTTGAGCACCTGGGCATCAGACGCGCCGATGGCAACCTTGGCGACATAGATGTTGCCGTAGGTCATGGCGATCATGCCAAGGTCTTTCTTGGGCAGGGCTTTACCGTCAGCAGCAAATTTTGCCACAGCGCCGGTTGGGGTTGCCTTGGAGCTTTGTCCACCGGTGTTGGAGTAAACTTCGGTGTCCATCACCAAAACGTTGACGTTTTTGCCGGAGGCGAGGACGTGATCCAAGCCACCGTAGCCGATGTCATAAGCCCAGCCGTCACCACCGATGATCCAGACGCTCTTCTTCACCAGATAGTCTGCTAAACTGTGCAGAGTGCGGAGTTCGCCTTGGGTCTCATCTTTGAGCATGGCTTTAAGTTGCTTGATGCGTTTGCGTTGGGCAGCGATGCCGGCTTCGTCGTTTTGCTCAGCTTCGAGTAGCTCAGCAACTAATTCGGCGCCGATTTTATCAGCGTTGCGGGCGAGGATTTCGCTGGCAAATTCATTGAATTTATCCACAGTCAGGCGCATACCCAAGCCAAATTCGGCGTTGTCTTCAAAGAGCGAGTTGGACCAGGCGGGTCCGAAACCGTCTTGGTTGACAGCCCAGGGTGTGGTGGGTTGGTTGCCGCCGTAAATGGATGAACAACCTGTGGCATTGGCAACAATCATGCGGTCGCCAAAGAGTTGGGTTGCCAGTTTGAGGTAAGGTGTTTCACCACAACCACCGCAAGCGCCGGAGAACTCAAACAGAGGCTCGAGTAATTGGCTGTTCTTGACCGTGTTGGTGCTGATCTGTTCACGTGGGATGAGAGGCAGGTTGAGGAAGAAGTCCCAGTTTTTCATTTCGCGTTCGCGGATGGGCATCTTGTCGCCCATGAGGATGGCTTTGTTTTCGGGGTTCTGGCGATCACGGCCGGGGCAGTTTTCAACACAGAGACCACAACCGATACAATCCTGTGGGGAAACCTGAACGGTCCAGGCATAGCCATCTTTCCATTCGCGGAAGTTAGAGGGTTTGCTCTTGAAGCCTTCAGGGGCATCAGCGAGGAGTTCTTCTTTGTAAACCTTGGTGCGGATGGCCGCGTGAGGACAAACAAAGGAGCATTTACCGCACTGAATACACAGGTCAGGATTCCAGACGGGAATTTCAAGCGCGACGTCGCGTTTTTCCCATTGGGTGGTGGCTGAAGGATAGGTGCCATCATCGGGCATCATGCTCACAGGGATGGAGTCACCTTCGCGGTCAATCATCATGCCCAAAACTTCCTTAACGAAGACAGGGGCTTCTTCAGGAACGCCAGGACGGCGGGTGATTTGGCTGGTAACTTCCTTGGGATAATCCACCTTGTGCAGGTTGGCAAGCGAACCGTCAACGGCGTCAAAGTTGCGTTTAACGATGGCTTCACCCTTTTCGCCATAGGTTTCTTCGATGGCGGTCTTGATGTGGGCGATGGCTTCTTCGCGGGGCAAAACGCCACTGATGGCAAAGAAGCAGGTCTGCATGATGGTGTTGATGCGGCTGCCCATGCCCGTTTCGCCGGCAACTTTGTAAGCGTCGATAACGTAGAACTGAATGTCCTTGTCGATCATAACTTGTTGCATGTCGCGGGGCAAGGTGTCCCAAACTTCTTCGGGTCCGTAAAGCGTGTTCAGTAAGAAGACGGAACCAGGGCGTGAGTACTTGAGCATGTCATAGCGATCAACGAAGCTCACCTGGTGGCATGCCACAAAGTCAGCCTGACCTGCAGAAATGAAGTAAGGTGCCTTGACAGGTTCGGGTCCGAAGCGCAAGTGCGAAACGGTTACACCGCCAGATTTTTTGGAGTCGTATTCAAAGTAACCCTGACCGAAGTTAACGGTTTGGTCACCAATGATTTTAATGGAGTTTTTGTTCGCGCCAACGGTACCATCTGAACCCAAACCGAAGAACATAGCCTGGATGACTTTGTCGCCCAGAACTTCAAAGTTGGGATCGTAATCGATGCTGAGGTTGGTGACGTCATCCACAATACCCACGGTAAAGCGGGGTTTGGGTGCGTCTTTGGCGAGTTCGTCGAAGACACCCTTGACCATTGCTGGGGTGAAGTCTTTGGAAGAAAGACCATAGCGACCACCGGTAACCATGGGGATTGCGCCACAAGCTAAGCGGCCTTGTTCCATGCCAACGTTGAGGGCATTGACCACGTCTTGGTAGAGGGGTTCGCCAATGGCACCAGGTTCTTTGGTGCGGTCGAGGACGGCGATCTTCTTAACAGTGGCGGGCAAGAGGTTGAGGAAGTGTTCCACAGAGAAGGGACGATACAAGCGCACAACAATCACACCAACTGTTTCGTTGTGGGTGTTGAGGTAGTTGGCAACCTGTGACGCGGTTTCAGCACCGGAGCCCATGATAACCACCACACGGTCTGCTTTTTCGGAACCGTAGTATTCCATGATGTGGTATTGGCGACCGGTGATATCAGCGAAGCGGTCCATTTCTTCTTCAACGATGCGCACAGCTTCGTCGTAATAGCGGTTCACAGTTTCGCGACCCTGGAAGTAGACATCGGGGTTTTGTGCGGTGCCACGGATGAATGGGGTTTCTGGTTTGAGTGCGCGAGCACGGTGATCAGCGATCATATCTTCGTTGATGAGCTCTTTAAGCTCTTCGTCTTTGATGCGTTTCACATTGTTAATTTCATGGGAGGTGCGGAAGCCATCAAAGAAATGCAGGAAGGGAATGCGTGAGCGCAATGTTGCCGCGGTGGCAATCGCTGCGGTGTCTTGAGCTTCCTGAGCTGAGTTGCTGGCAATCAATGCCCAGCCGGTTTGGCGGACAGCCATCACGTCTTGATGGTCGCCAAAGATGGAGAGGGCTTGAGCGGCAAGCGATCGCGCCGAAACATGGAAGACCGCAGGCGTAAGTTCGCCGGCGATTTTGTACATGTTGGGGATCATCAGTAAAAGACCTTGTGAGGCCGTGAACGTTGTGGTGAGCGCTCCGGTTTGCAGTGCGCCGTGCACTGCTCCAGCCGCGCCACCCTCGGATTGCATTTCAATGACCGAAGGGATCGTGCCCCAAAGGTTGGGGATGCGTTCTGCTGCCCATTGGTCCGCGTATTCGCCCATGTTTGAGCTTGGGGTGATTGGGTAAATTGCAATCACTTCGCTCAAGCGATAAGCGACGTGGGCGGTTGCCTCATTGGCATCGGTCATGACCATGTCTCGTTTCATATAACTTTGCTCCTTTTGTATCGGTTATACCGTTTGAAATCCGTGCATATTAAATCACCCTCCATTAGTGGATGGTGCTGTTTCTATTGTAACGCAAGACTCTAAATCTGTGTTGTAAAATCGGGGATTATTTTGGAATCAATTAATGAAAATCAAACAATCCTAGCGATGTTTTTTCATCACCAGGATTGTGATTTTCGAGCTTTATTTAAGCTTTATTCTTTAAAACTTTGATGCAATGCAGGGTAATTGGCGAGCAGTTTTGGAATCGCCAGGCTGAGCAAGGCGATGGTTTTGGCATCCTTAAAGCCATCGGCGTAGAGCCTTTTGTATGCTTTGGTGATTGGGATGAGCGTGAGCTTGAGGTCTTCATCCGCATCAGGTGTTAGTGGGGCAGGATAAAGATCTTGTGCCAAGTAAACGTGCATGAATTCATCACCATAGCCGGCAATCATATAAAAACTACCCAGTTTACTCAAAGTTTGGCAAGCAAATCCGGTTTCTTCGCGCAGTTCACGTTGGGCGGCTTGGTCTGGTGTTTCACCCGGGTCAATGACGCCGGCAGGGAGCTCCAGCAGGGTTTGTTCCGCGCCAAGACGATATTGCTCAACGAAGTAAATGTTGCCTTCCGCATCGATGGGCAGCACAGTGACCGCAGCCGCGTGATTCACAAGTTCATAAGCGCGTTCTTTACCATCAGGCAAACGCACATAGACTTTTTCGAGGTCAACGATGTGACCTCCATATTGTTTTTCACGATTTAAAATGTCCATTAGGCTTCAAGTTCTAAGGAATCTGAAGTGTTGTATAGCCGCTGAGGTCGTTCGGGTCTTGGATGTTATTGAGCTGAATGATTTCCTCAGGCCAAACATCACCATAGGCGCAAGCAACCAGATAAACCGTTTCTTCAGGACCTACATCCCAAACATCCGGGCGTGGCCATCTGCCAACAGCGCGATCGCCAGGCCATTTGCTGTTTTGGGGGATATCGATCTTTTGCCCAATTTTAAGGTTGTGAGGTGAGATGCCAGGATTAGCCCCTTCGAGGTCCTTGAGCTCTACATCAAATCGGCGAGCGAGGCATTCCAGGGTTTCACCTTTTTGGATTTCCCAAGAAGTTGGCACGACAGTTACGATGGGTGTAACGGTTGGGGTTGCTGTGGGTGTGGCTGTGGGTATGGGTGTAGAGGTGACCACAATTTGGGTCCCAAGTGGGTTTTCAACAATCTCGGTAGGCAGGTTGTATTGGGCAATAATGGCTGCCGCGGTGGAGGTAGCGTAGCGGATTTGGTCATCCACCGAACCAAACGGTGGCGTATCATCGCCCAAGGTGGGGTCATAGGCGGGTGGCTTAGAGGCGCTTCGCGTACACGCGCTAAACAGTAAAAGGCTGATAAGCGCGAAAAGAATCAGTTTAGTGCTTTTTTTCATAGTTATTCTCCTGCATAGAACTTTCATGCATATAGGTGCATGAACTGTACCAAATCGCTTGAGTTTATAAATGACCTGCTTTATTAACTGGCGGATGGCGTCTGATATTAACTGCACTTTAATAAAAACTTAAATTCTCAATACGTAAAAAACAATCTTGATGCCCTCGGTGTCTCACCGTAGGGCAAAACGAGTGTGCAAGGTCATTCAAGAATGCCAGATTGCCAAAACAGGATGCTTCACACCAATATCTTGGGTCGCACGGTGAGGACACCGGCGACATCTATTAAACAATGGGTGAGAACACCGGCGACATCTATTAGGCATATGATGAGGATACCGGCGACATCTATTAAACAATTGCGGCATGCCCTCTATGCTTTAAAACAAAAAGGCTGGCAAAAAGCCAACCTTAGTTTGCAATCTTACAATTAGGAAGTTGCGTGCTTTAGATTTTCTTCAAAACGGGCAAACCTGAAGCGAGTTCAACAACTTTCTTGCCAGCAGGTACTTCTTCAACTTCTTGGCCTTTGCGGAGATCACGGGCAAAGTAATAGAGTTCAGTTTCTTTACCGGAAGCGCGCTGGACCTTTTTGAGATGCAAATAGTATTCTGTACCTTTTGAATTTTTGAATGTAAAAGCCATTTTTTTCTCCTTTCTAACAAATTACTTTTGTTAGCAACGAGAAAAGTCTACTTGTATCGAGGAGATTTGTCAAATACTTGAAAAGCTTTGATGCATACCGGTACGCTTAATTGTAATTAGTTAAAGGGTTTAATACACCGGTTTGGACACTCGTTTTATTTTTTATGCTTTTCCTTGGAACGGGTTTAAGCGTAGTGCAATGTTCTGTCCATAGCGTGTATGGCAAGGTTAGCATGTTTTAGTTGTTAAAAACGTGAAAAGAGCTTACCTATCCAACCAGCGGGCGGCATGCTCTGGCAGATTGGCGATGCTGCCTTGTTGAATGTGGCAAGCCGGCAAAGATTCCAAAAAGAGACGCCCATATTGCTTGGAGATAATGCGTTTGTCGAGTAAAACCACGATGCCTCGATCGCTTTGGGTGCGGATTAAGCGCCCAAAACCTTGCCTAAAACGCAAAATGGCTTCAGGAAGATTGTACTCTGCGAAGGGGTTCTCAAAGCTTTCTGATCGGGCGGCAATGATGGGGTCTGAGGGCACATCAAAAGGCAATTTGACGATCACCAAGGCTGACAAGGCTTCACCGGGTACGTCGACGCCTTCCCAGAAAGCGCGTGTGCCAAGTAAAACCGCCCGATCGGCGTCCTTAAAGGACTCAAGCAGGGCAGAAGCCGAGGCACCCTCACCTTGCTCGTAAACGGTGATATCCAGCTTGGAAAGGGCAGAGCTAATTGCCTGGGAGGTTTTGCGCAGCTGGGCATAAGACGTAAACAGCACCAGCATGCGCCCACCGGTAACCCGCGCCAGGCGCACGATGGTGTCTTCGGTGATTTTTTGATGCCCATAGGCGTCGTTTGGTTCAGGGATGTCCTGGGGTAGGTAAATCATGACCGCGTTTTCGTAGTCAAAAGGCGAACCAACTGTCATTTCATCCGAGTCTTCGGCATTGAGGCGTTGTTTGAGGTAGTCAAATTCGCCATGCGTGGTCAGCGTTGCAGAGGTTAACACAACACTGGCTTTTTCGTGCCAAAGGTGCTTTTCCATCAAAGAGCCGATATGAAGTGGCGCGCTTTGCAAGGCCAAACGTCCTTGCAAGGGGTCAAGTTCGACCCAATAAATTTGTTCGCTGTCCGGCGTCATAGTAAGTTGGTCCACTTTTTTGCCAATTTCAGCAATGTTTTGGCTCATTGTGCCTAATGAGCCCATTAAATCTTCAGCGTCTTCATCTTCGGATGACTCTATGTTGTGCAAGGTCTCGCGCAAGGCTTTGAGATGTAAGCTAAGACTGTTGAGGCTCGCAAAAGCATCATCCCAGGCGGCTTCGACATCAAACCACATCGGTAAAGACCGCAATGAAGGCAAAATGCGCACTTGTTGAGGATAAGTACCCAGCGGGCGACCTTCGCGAAGCTCTTCCAAGACAAAATCGAGCGCTTTAAAGTATTGGCTCATATGGGAGTCGAAACGCACAGCAATATCAACCATCTTTCCAATAGTGATGCTAAGTTGCGCCAGGTCTGATGGTTTAAGCTTGTCCTGAGCGAGCGCCCAAAGACGTCCCAAAAGACCTTGCTCGTGGCTACCGAGTTCACGAACGAGGCGTTTGATATCGTTGGCATAGAGCCTAAACGCCATTGCGTCAGTGGTAGCTGATTCCAAGTGGTGGGCTTCGTCTACAATCAGGTAGTTGTAAGCTGGCAGAACGCGATTTTCTGTGGCTGCATCGGCTAATAGCAAGGCGTGGTTTACGATCAAAATATGCGCGCTTTCGGCGGCAACTCTGGCTTTGTAAAATGGGCAACGTCCACCTGTTTGCCTGAGGCAATTCTCGAGTTTGCAGTTTTCATCCTCAGCCGAAAGACGTGCCCAAATCATGCGCTCTATGGGTCCATTGAGATTGATTTCTGCGCGATCACCCGTGCCACCTTGATGTAACCAAACGAGTATTTTTGCGAGAACACGCAAATCGTCATTATTTTCTGGTCCACGTTTGCGCAAAGTGTTTAGCTTGCGCGGGCAAAGATAGTTGCTGCGACCTTTGAGCACCGCGGCACGCAGGTCCAAATCAAGCGCTTGAATGAGATCTGGCAAATCTTTGTTGATTAGTTGGTCTTGAAGGGCGATGGTGTTGGTTGAAATAAGGACGCGCTCGCCGTTTTGCATTGCCCATTTTGCGGCAGGAATGAGATATGCCAGAGATTTGCCCGTACCCGTGCCGGCTTCAACGATGAGGTGGTTACCTTTGTTAAATGCTTCAGCAACGGATTTGAGCACTTGCACTTGTTGTGAGCGGTGCTCAAAACCAGGAATATGGCGCGAAAATTCACCACCGGGCTCCAATGTGCCCGCCAGGGCTTCGATGTCCAGCCGTTTAAGGTGTTCCAAGGGTTCCAGCGCAACGGTGGGGCTTGCCTTTTCGAACATGAAGCGGTTATCATCAACTTTTTGGCTTGATTGGCGGCTGTCCAAGCCAGCGTTGCGCATTTCTTGCAAAGCTTCTTTAAAGGGGATTTCGCCAGCCCAACGCAAGCCTAAGGATTGGTTTACGATTTCTGCTACCAATTCCAGAGGTAAATCTTTGAGGATTTCCGTCAGCTTGAGGTAGACTTCCATGGTTGTGCGGGCATCATCCAAGGCACGATGGGCAGTTTGTTGAATGACGCCTAATCGGCTTGCCAGGGAGCTTAAGCTGTAACGCGAAGCTCTTGGCAAAAGCACGGAGGCTAATTCGTAAGTATCAATGGCTTGGTTTTGCTTTAAAGCGCCTACTTTATGGAAAAAACTGAGGTCAAATCCGACATTTTGCCCTAATACTGGCGCGTCGCCAACAAAATCCACAAATTCGCGCAAGACATCTGAGAGCAAAGGCGCGTTCATTACCATTGCATTGGTGATACCAGTGAGGTTGGTAATAAATTGGTTGATGGGACGCCGCGGATTAATCAGGTTTTGGTACTCGGCTTCCACACGGTTGCCCTTAAATTTAACCGCGCCAATTTCAATAATCGCGTCTTTTTCTGAGTCTAAGCCAGTGGTTTCGATGTCTAAGCAGACGATGGTTTGCATGTTGCTGATTATACCTTCTAATGTAGTAGTCTTAACAATTGAAAATCTGCGATACAGCCGTTTTGTGTGCCTTTTGAAGCAAGGTATAATCAGACGCATGAAAAAGAGACAGCTTTTCACGGCATTAGCTTTGATTATCCTTTCATTGTTGGTGCTCGATTTTGAGCCGGTGGATGCTCTGCCGCAAAGTCAGTATGACCTTCCCTTATGTCTGCCGGGTGCTTTTAACAACGATCCAGGCGATTGTTTGCCTTTGGGTCCTTCGCAATCGGCAAAAGCTTTGGCTGATCAGGGTTTTCCTTACCCTATGCGTGGCCTTTCGGCGCACAAGCCGGACGCCAGTCTTTCAGAATTGCCCGAACGGGTTGCTATCGTGGGTGGCTCTGATACCCCTATTTATGCCAGCCTGAACGATGCCATTGCTGGAGGCTCGCCAATCAATACCATTGTTGGCGCAGGTGGCCGCTATGTGAGTGTTATCGAATCTGCCCAATCTGGTGGTAGGACTTTTGTGCGCACCAAAAGTGGTGGCTGGGTAGAGGCAACGCCTTTTTGGAGTTGGCCTCGCTGGCAAGGTTTAGCTTTTTATGCGACGCCTAACCATAATTTTGGCTTTACTATCGATAATATTAACAGCTATTCAGCACCAAGTTTTGCCTCTGTGCCGACCCAAAACAGTTACCCTAAATATGAGGCTTTTCCCATCTACAATTATGCAGACGCGGAAGGCTACAAATGGTACGAAGTTGCGCCTGGAGAGTGGATTCCATCGCTAAAATCGCGTGAGGTGCTGGTAGACACCCACCGCCCTGAAGGCGTGGACCGTGACCGGTGGATCGCGATTGACCTCGAACATCAAACGCTTGCGGTCTATGAAAATGGTGAGCTTAAATTTGCCACGGTGATTGCCAGTGGCGCTGGTGAGCTGTATTCGGATCCTGGGGTCTATGAGGTTTACCATAAGGTTGAGTCACATACCATGCAAGGCTCTTATTCGGCTAATAGAGCGGACTTTTTCTACTACGAAAATGTTCCCTGGGCACTTTATTACAACCACGCACAAGCCATTCATGGGGTGTATTGGCCGGCCATTTTAGGCATCCCTCAGTCTCACGGTTGTATCAACATGTTCCCTGGCGATGCTAATTGGCTCTTCCAATGGACGGAACTGGGCGAATATGTCTACGTTTTTGACCCAAGCGGTAAGACGCCCATGCCTACACCAACGCCTATGGGCACGCCGCCTCAACCCATTTTTACGCCCACCCCGAAACCCTAATAGCTTGACCCGGTTATAAAATTGAAATGTTAACCAAAAAAGGCTTCTATTGAGAAGCCTTTTTTGAATAAGACTGCTTGCCTGACGTGACCCCACTTTTTCGCCAGATAAGTGACTTAATACTGTGTTTATGCCTTGATGATTTTGCCCAAGACTTCTTCTTTGGCCAAGGGTCGGCGGCAGAAGAACCAATCCTGGCATTCCATGTCGGCTTCGCCAGACATACGTTGGTTAGCAACGCCACAGGAGCCAGCGGGTGGCACGATGATGTCATCACCAGGGCGCCAGTCAGCGGGGGTTGCAACGCCGTAGGCATCAGCGGTTTGCAAGGCCTGAACCAAGCGGATGAGCTCGTCAAAGTTGCGGCCAGTTGAAAGCGGGTAGTAGATGATGGCACGAACGATGCCCTTGGGGTCGATCACGAAGACGGCGCGCACAGCCTGGGTGGAGGCAGCGTTGGGTTGGATCATGCCGAACTTCTTGGCGACGTTCATGCTGATGTCTTCAATCAAGGGGAATTTGACTTCCACGTTCTTGTGACCCTTGAATTCGATCTTTTCGCGAATGGTGCGCAGCCAGGCGATGTGGCTCATCAAACCATCAACCGAAAGTCCGATTAGTTTGGTGTTGAGTTTTGCAAATTCTTCTTCTAAAACAGCGAAGCTGATAAATTCGGTAGTACAAACCGGGGTAAAGTCAGCGGGATGGCTGAAGAGGATAACCCAACTTCCAGCGTAATCTTCTGGGAAGTTGATGGGTCCCTGGGTTGTCTTAGCAGTAAAAGCTGGGGCTGGGTCACCAATCATAGGCATTCGAGGTGTGGTTTCAATATTTTCCATGTTTATATCTCCTTTAGGTTTGTTTTTGATTTGTCTTCAGTTTCCACTGAAGTTTGTTGACATTTTGGGCATAAGCCATAGTAGACCATGCGGCTGCCGGTTACTTTGTAACCCGACTCTTGAATAACCTGAGCTTTGACTTGTTCGATGAGTTCATTGTCAAAGTCGAGAAATTCTTTGCAATTCGAACAAAAGAGGTGCACGTGGGGCGTCAGGTCGGCATCGAAGTGGGTCTTGTTGTCCTTTAGGTTCCCAATCGCGTTGGCCAGGCCAGCCTTCACGAGCAGTTCCAGCGTGTTGTAAACCGTGGCAAGCGATAAGGTCGGGTAGTCTGGTTTGAGTGCCTTAAAGATACCCTCTGCGCTGGGGTGTTCGTCACTTTGGCGCAGGTAGTCATAGATGGCTTTGCGCTGAGCGGTATTGCGCATCTTTGGCTGACCGAGTATTTCTGAAAGGCGTTGTTCTTCGATGTGTTCCATAGCTTATTTATAATAATTCTAATTAGAGTGAGTAGGTAAGTCAAACTAAAGGGTATACAAAGCTTTCTTTCGATAATTGTGAAGGTCTGGCATGACTTGGTTAAGAGTGGTTTCTTTCAAATTGCTGGCAAACCCCAATCGTTTACTGGGGAACAATATTGAATAAAACCCTTGTCATTGTCGAGGCACTTAAGGAATTGAAACATAAATAAAATGTTTTAAATTGAGGGCTTTTTCATAAAGATTGTTTGCTGCTGTTAGCTGAGTAAGTTCAAATAGATGTGAGACGATAGGGCTTTACAAAAAAGCACATT
>ENA-UOOH01002010-UOOH01002010.1-fermentation-metagenome-genome-assembly--contig:-NODE-2010-length-18515-cov-4.344475_pt1 | contig 18515 bp, 17 predicted proteins | sample MGYA00245778_ERZ724025 | MGnify/ENA primary metagenome ERZ724025 (study PRJEB28704, sample SAMN03018313) | fermentation metagenome | biome: anthropogenic terrestrial biome; feature: soil; material... | reverse complement strand
CCCATCCGGAGAGCCTCGCGCAGAGGCGCAGAGGCGCGGTGGCGTTTTCGACCTGCCTATCGGGGTGGGTAGGTTCCCTGCTCTGCATCCTACCTATTTTTTTGGGGGGGTATTTACCATATACCGTTTTCAGCAGAGAAGGGCGGTTGCTGAAAACGGCTCCGATGTCGGTGCATTTCCCCTTCCCCCCTCTGCGCCTCTGCGCCTCTGCGCGAGTTCTCCCCATCCGGATCCGGAGGGCTTCACGCGGAGGCGCAAAGACGATTTCGGACGGGCTGGTTCGGTGACGGGGCGGTACAGGGATCTGAAATGGGATTGGTTTCAGGTTTGATCGGGGATCGGTTCGAGGATGGGGCGGCCCATACCGATATGGATCAGGCGGCCGACATGGATCCAGGGCAGGGCGGTGACGATGGGGGTGAGTGGGCCTGCGCCGTTCGGGAAATCGATATAGCCGCGGATGCCTCTGCGCATCATCTCGGGCGAATACAGGTTGGAATCGAACGATGCATCGTTGTCGGGGTGCCAGCAGGAGGCGCCGGCCTCGGTCGCCTGTGTGGTTACCCATTCCGCCACGTCAGGCTCGAGGGTTGATTCCGTAAGTTCGGCGAGGCGTCGCATTGCTGCAGAGGCGATGATGGGCCAGGTGGGGGCTTGAGCGGATTCGAATGGACCGGTCTCGAGTGAGAGCGGCATGGAAAACCTGAGTCGGAAGGGGAGGTGACCTTTGGGGAGCGGGATGTGCTCGAGCTGCCAGTCTGTGGTTGGGTTCCCCCAGGGATCCACCGATTTCCAATCAAGGATTCGGATCAACTGGTGATTGGGGAGGCGTCCGGCGCCATTGAGTTCGAGGGTGCTCCAGGCCTTTCGGAACAGCACTTCATCGGTGAGGGTCTGGGGACCGAGCAGGACCATTTCAAGGGTCGGCACTGTTGCTTTCTGATGGACCGGTCGGAAGATGATGCGGGTCGGTACCCCGGCGCGTTGTTGGTAGAACAGTCCGGCATGGGCGTCATGGAAGCTCAGCGCCTGATTCCATGCCTTGCGCAAACCGGCCATAGAACCTTGAGCGGGTAGGGTTTGCAGGGTCAGGCGTCTGCATCCGAGGGTGAGGTTCATGATCTGATCGAGCATGTCGCCCTGTTTCGTTTTGGCCAATCCAGGTCTCCGAGTGATTGCCCATTGAGTACCAGAGCCTCCGAACGAGGGCACGAAAAAAGTCTTGCATTGGGCAGATAAGTAAGATAAACCTTGTCCCAATTAAGGATTGGAACCTGGAATATGCTGACACAGACCTCAGAGACGGCGATACGCGCGTTAATCTTCATCGTACTGAACCGGGATCGGCAACCGCTGACCCCGCGGATGATCGCGGAGCGGATTGAGGCCTCGCCGACGTACTTGAGCAAGACGCTTCGGTTGTTGGTGAAGGCGGGTATCCTGCAGAGTGTGCGGGGGGCGCATGGCGGGGTGATGCTTGCGCGCGCGCCGGAGCATGTGACGCTGTTGGACATTGTGGAGGCGTGCCAGGGACTGATTGTGGGCAACTACTGTACGGAGCTGGGCAATCGGGAACAGCTCAAGGGCGTGTGTGCCTTTCACCATGCGATGCAGGAGATCTATGACGCGACGGTGGGTCCGTTGCGCAGGTGGACGCTTGCGCAACTGGCGGTTCGGCCGGCCCCGACGTCTCCGGATTTGGATCGCTGCCGCTGCAAGATGACGGTGGGCTGCCGCTCTTTGGCGGAGCCGGAAGAGAGAGTGTCCATTTCCAGGGAGGAATCACAATGAGGGCCCTTCGCCCCTTTTTTTGCTGTTTAATTGGGATAATGAATGTCCTTATTGTCCCTGAGGCGAAACTGTATGGACAGGCGGTGGATGGGGAGGTGGGCGTGCCGGACGCTATGGCGGTAGCGGAGGGCGGGGAGGCTGCGGACATCGTGGACGCCGCTGCGGAGGGTTTTCTGAGGCGGTGCGCCGCGTGTCACACCGTCGGGGGCGGGGCGATCGGGGACGCGCCGGATCTGCTGCCCTCCACCCAATGGGCACGTCCGGACCTGCTCATCGCGATCCAGCGAATGGAGAAGAATGTGGGGCCGCTCGAGGCGGCTGAGGTCGATCAACTGGCCGATCTGATGCTTGATCCCGCCGTCTCCAGGCGCTTGCAGGCCGCGCGTGAGCAACAGGTTGCCCAGCGCAGGTCCGAGCTCGCACCTGCCTCCGCTACGCGTGGGCGGGAGCTTTTCCTCGGGCAGAGCACCCTGCAGAACGGTGGGATGGCCTGCTCCGCATGTCACAAGGCCGGGGCTCAGGGAGGGAACCTGGCCCGCGATCTGACGCATGTCTTCGACCGCCTCGGAGAGACCGCGCTCCTGTCGGCCATTGAAGGCGCCAATTTCCCGGTCATGCGGCCCGCATACGCCGGCGCACCGGTGACCCCACAGGAGGCCGCCCATCTCACTGAATATCTCAGAACCGTCCATGCCGGGGCCGGTGACCCCACGATCGATCCACCAGCTGCCGGGGCCCACCGGCTCTTCGGCTGGTTGGGCCTTTTGGTGGCGGGTGGCGCACTGGTTGGTTCTGCTGTCGGACTGAAACGAGTTGATCGCGCAGGCGGCGTGCGTGCTCGGTTGGTCAAGCGCGCCCAAAGGAGCAGGAAACAATGAGCTGGATCAAGGATCTCTTCGACCCCGAGCAGCGGCGCTGGGAGGATTTCTACCGCAACCGCTGGAGTTATGACAAAATAGTCCGCTCGACCCACGGGGTGAACTGTACCGGATCATGCAGTTGGAACATCTACGTCAAGCGGGGGATTGTCACCTGGGAGCTGCAGGCGCTCGACTATCCGAAAATCGCGTCTGACTTGCCCCCCTATGAGCCGCGAGGTTGCCAGCGTGGGATCTCCTGCTCGTGGTATGTGTATAGTCCGCTGCGCATCAAGTATCCGACGGTGCGCGGGGTGCTTCTCGATCTCTGGCGCGCCGCTTGTAAGCGGCATCCGGACGATCCGATAGCCGCGTGGGCCTCGATTCAGCAGGACCCGAAGCAGCGGCGCAAGATCCAGCAGGCGCGTGGCAAGGGCGGATTTCGCCGCACCACCTGGGACGAGGTCTACGAGATCATGGCCGCGGCCAATCTGTATACGGTCAGGGAGTATGGCCCGGACCGGTTGATTGGTTTCTCGCCGATCCCTGCGATGTCGATGATCTCCTATGCGAGTGGGGCGCGTTTCCTCCAACTCATGGGCGGGGTCTGTCTCAGCTTCTACGATTGGTATTGCGATCTCCCGCCGGCCTCGCCCGAGGTCTGGGGTGAGCAGACCGACGTGGCGGAGAGCGCGGACTGGTACAAGAGCAAGTTCATCGCGGTGGTTGGGAGCAACGTGCTGATGACCCGCACGCCCGATGCGCACTTCCTGGTCGAGGCTCGGCATCATGGTGCGAAGTGCGTGGTCTTCTCCCCTGACTTCAGTCAGACGAGCAAAGTGGCCGACGAGTGGATTCCGTTGCACCAGGGCCAGGACGGCGCGTTCTGGATGGCGGTCAACCATGTGATTTTGCGGGAGGCGTATGCCGATCGAACGGTCGATGCCTTTGCCGACTACCTGAAGGGGAACACCGATGCGCCCTTCCTCGTGGAGCTGGAGGAGAAGGCGGACGGCAGCCTGCGCCCCGGCCGGATGCTCCGCGCGGCGCAGCTGCCGGAGTTCGCGGAGGAGGAGAACGCCGAATGGAAGCTCCTGGTACTCGATGAGCAAGGGGAGTTGCGGCTGCCGAAGGGCACGATCGGCCACCGTTGGCAGCGCAAGCAGGGCGATTGGAACATCAAGCAGGAGGACTCCCGCACGGGCGCGCCGATCGCCCCGCTGCTGAGTCTGCATGGGCGGACCGAGGATCGCGCGCTGGTGTTGATCGACGACTTCAGCGAGGGCGATCCGACCGCACTGCAGCGCGAGGTACCGGTCCGCATCATCGAGACGGTGTCGGGTCCGCGCCGGGTCACCACCGCGTTTGACCTGATGATGGCGCAATACGGCGTGCAGCGGGGCGGGTATGCGGGTGACTGGCCGACGGGGTATGAGGACGCAGGCCAACCGTTCACGCCGGCCTGGCAGGAGCGTTTCACGGGGATTGAGGGGCAGAGCGTGATCCGTTTCGCCCGGGAATGGGTGGGGACCGCGGAGAAGAGCGGTGGCCGGTGCATGATCATCATTGGAGCCGGGGTCAACCACTGGTACCACAACAACCTGATCTACCGAGCCTGCATCCACGCGCTGATGCTGACCGGCTGCATCGGCAAGAACGGCGGTGGCTGGAACCACTATGTCGGCCAAGAAAAGCTGGTACCGGCGGCGAGCTGGGCGCCGATCGCCTTCGGCCTGGACTGGGGCGGGCCGCCCAGGCTTCAGAACGCGCCGAGCTGGCACTACATGCACAGCGACCAGTGGCGGTACGACCGTGCCTTCGGTGATATGTGCCCGGTGCAGGAGCAGGAGCACCCCCTGAGCCGAGGGCATACGGCGGATCGCCAGGTGACGGCGGTGCGGCACGGCTGGCTTCCCTGCTATCCGCAGTTCAACCGGCACAACTTCGAGCTGGTGGCGGCCGCGCGGGCGGCTGGTGCAAAGACGGACGAGCAGGTGAGCGCATACATCGTGGAACAGCTGGCCGCGCGGAAGTTGAAGTTCGCCATGGAGGACCCCGATGCGCCGGAGTGCTGGCCGCGGGTCTGGTACATCTGGCGTGGCAACGCCCTTCAGGCCTCTGCGAAGGGGCACGAGTATTTTCTGAAGCACTATCTCGGCACCCACAACAACCTGGTGGCCGAGGAGGAGGGCAAGGCATTCGTCGAGGAGGTGACGTGGCACGACAAGGTGGACACGGGCAAGCTGGATCTGGTCGTCGACCTCAATTTCCGCATGGACACCTCCGCCATGTACAGCGACATCGTCCTGCCCGCGGCCACGTTCTACGAGAAGGACGATCTCTCGACCACCGACATGCACAGTTACATCCACCCGCTCCAGGCGGCGGTGCCGCCGTGCTGGGAGGCCAAGAGCGACTGGGCCATCTTCCGTGACCTGGCCTGGCACACCGAGCGCATGGCGGAGCGGCTCTATTCGGATCCGGTCGAGGACATCGTCACGACGCCGATCATGCACGACACCCCGGGTGAGATCGCGCAGCCGACGTTTCAGGACTGGATGAAGGGCGAGTGCGAACCGGTCCCTGGCAGGACCATGCCCAACCTGACCGTGACGCGGAGGGATTACACCAGCATCTTCACCCGCTTCGTCTCGCTCGGGCGTAAGTTCCGCGATGACGGACTGGGCGTGCATGGCACGAAGTATGCCGTCGACGATGTCTACGACGATTATGTACAGCACGCGCCCGTCGAGGAGTGGGAAGGTGTTGGGCGTTTCCCCTCGCTGCGGTCCGATCGCGACGTCTGCAACGCGATCCTGCAATTCGCGCCGGAGACCAATGGTGAGCTGGCCTGGCGCGCCTTCGAAAGCGAGGGCAAAAAGACGGGGCTCGAGCTGACGCACTTAGCGGATTCGATGCGCGGGGTGCGGACGAACTTCGACGATCTCTGCACGCAACCGCGCCGGGTGCTGACCTCGCCCTTCTGGACGGGCGTCACCAACAGCGGGCGTACCTACGCCGCCTTCTGCCAGAATATCGAGGAGCGCATCCCCTGGCGCACGCTGACGGGGCGCCAGCACTTCTATCTCGACCACGAGGCCTATCGCGCCTTTGGTGAGCACCTGGCGACCTTCAAGCCGCGTCCGCCGAAGGAGGCCTCGCGCGACCTGGTCCAGACCCCGGCGGACCCGCGGGCGCTGACGCTCAACTACCTGACACCTCACGGCAAGTGGCACATCCACTCCACCTTCGGCGATACGGACCGGATGCTGACCCTTTCGCGCGGCGGCGAACCGGTCTGGCTCAACGACCGCGACGCCGAGCGTGCCGGGATCGTGGACAACGACTGGGTGGAGGTGATCAACGACCACGGCGTCGTGGTGACGCGCGCATGTGTCAGTGCCCGCATCCCGAAGGGGCTTTGTTTCATCTATCACGCTACGGAGCGCACGCTCGGCGTGCCCAGGAGTCCGAGCCGCGGCAATCGGCGTGCCGGTGCGCACAACAGCCTGACGCGGGCCCGGCTCAAACCGCTCTTCATGATCGGTGGCTACGCGCAGTTCAGTTACGGCTTCAACTACTGGGGGCCGCCCGGGGTGAACCGTGACACGTGGATCCAGGTGCGCAAGATCGACGATCCGAAATGGTAAGGGAGGCGACGACAATGGATGTACGCGCACAGACGGCAATGGTGTTTCACCTGGACAAATGCATCGGCTGCCACACATGCAGCGTGGCCTGCAAGAACGTATGGACCGATCGCCCCGGTGCTGAATACATGTGGTGGAACAACGTCGAGACCAAGCCCGGGACCGGGTATCCGACGCTCTGGGAGGACCAGATCAACTACAACGGAGGCTGGAAGGTGGATGAGGAGGGGCGCTTGCAGCTGCGATGCCAGAGCAAGAGCGACGCCTTCGTAAAGCTCTTCTACAATCCGAACCAGCCCGGACTGGATGACTATTACGAGCCCTGGACCTATCAGTACGACGACCTGTTTGATCCCGAACAGGGCGATGACCAGCCGACGGCACGTCCGATCAGCCAGTTGACCGGTAAGGAGATGAAGATCGAGGCTGGGCCCAACTGGGACGACGACCTCTCCGGCTCCCCGATCTATGCCGAGAACGACCCGAACCTGCAGGTGCTGAGCGACGAAGATCGGCGGATGCTCTTCGAGGTCGAGCGGCTCTCGATGATGTATCTGCCGCGCATATGCAATCACTGCGCCAACCCGAGCTGTGTCGCGGCCTGCCCCTCGGGCGCGATTTACAAACGCGGTGAAGATGGAATCGTCCTGATCAACCAGGAGATCTGCCGCGGTTGGCGCAACTGCATCGCGGCCTGTCCCTACAAAAAAATCTATTTCAACTGGGTCACCGGCAAGAGCGAGAAGTGCATCCTCTGTTATCCGCGCATTGAGACGGGCCAGGCGCCCGCCTGTTTCCACAGTTGCGTGGGGCGCATCCGATATATGGGCGTGTTGCTCTACGACGCGGAGCAGGTCGAATCGGCGATGCAGGCGCCTGATTCGGGCCTGGTCGATGCACAGCGTGCGGTGCTGCTCGATCCGAGCGATCCCAAGGTGATCGAGGGTGCCCGTCGCAGTGGGATCAGTGAGGCGATGCTGGAGACCGCCAGGCGCTCGCCGGTCTGGAAGTATGTCATGGAGTGGAAGCTCGCGTTGCCGCTGCATCCCGAGTTCCGGACGATGCCGATGCTCTATTACGTCCCGCCCCTGATGCCGGTGATGGGCCGTGCAGGCGAGGGCGTCTACGGCCACGATCTGGACGAGCTGTTCGGGAAGATCGAAGAGGCGCGTCTGCCGATGAAATACCTGGCTGCGCTCTTCTCGGCCGGCAACGTGGAACTGGTCGAGGGCGTGATGCGTAAGCTGCTGGCGGTGCGGATCGCGATGCGGGCGAAGGACTTGGACGATGTGAGTCAAGCGCGTGCCGCGCGTGCGCTGCGGGATGCGGACCTGACCCAGGCGCAGGCGGAGGCGATCTACAGGCTGACCTCTTTATGCGACGAGCACGCCCGGTATGTGATGCCGCCGGTGCAGCGCGAGGAGGCGATGAGCGAGCCGGGATGCCGGCCGGATGCGTGCAAGGGTGAATGCGGCCTGGGCTTCACACGCCCGCCGGAGAGGGGGCGCTGATGCAGTTCCAAAGCGAGTTCATACGAAATGAGGTCCTCCCGCGATTGGGGGGCCTGCTCCAAACCGCATGCGCGGCGCCCGAGACCGAGCTGCTATCGATTCTTCCACGACTCACGGAGCTCGATCCGCAGGCTGCGCGGCTGCTCACGCAATGGGCCGATGAGATGGCGGCGCTGAGTCCCGGTGCACGCGCGGAGCTCCACACCCACACCTTCGAGCTCAACCCCTCGTGTGTGCTCTATGTCTCGGTCCATCTCTTCGGTCAGGAGAGCTTCAAGCGGGCCAAGCTGATGACCGGCCTGGACGATGCCTATCACACCGCCGGTTTTGATCGGTGCGGGGAACTGCCCGACCACCTGGGCGTGATTCTGCGCTTTGCCCCGCGGTTTGGGTCCGATGAATGGGACGACCTGGTCCGGCTCTGTCTGTTGCCGACCACAGAAAAGATGCACGGCGCACTCGCACAATCCGACAATCCATACCGCCGCCTGATCGAAGCCGTCGCTGGGCTGATCGCGCAGGAGGCACAACGGGAGGTGATTCATGACCGCGCTTGACCCGTTTCTCTTTCTCGGTCTGCCGTATCTTGCGCTCACGCTGCTTGTGGTCGGCTCGATCTGGCGTTTCCGCACCAATCGTTTCAGCTACAGCGCCCTCTCTTCTCAATTCCTGGAGCGCCGGCAACTGCTCTGGGGGTCCGCCCCATGGCACATCGGCCTCTTCATCGTCCTGGTGGGGCATTTGATCCCATTGTTGGCACCCGGTTTCTGGAAGGCCTTGGTCTCGCATCCGGCCATGCTGCTGGCGATCGAGACGATCGGGGTCGCCGCCGGTATGATGGCCCTGGCGGGCCTCCTCGTGCTGACCGCGCGGCGCGTTTTTTCGGGTCCGCTCCAGCGGATCACGACGGTCATGGACCTGGTCATCCTCGGGCTCTTGATCCTGCAGGTGGCGCTCGGCCTTGCGGTCGCGCTCAACCATCGCTGGGGCGCGCAATGGTCGGTCGGCACGCTGGTCCCCTACCTGCGGGGCCTGTTCACCCTTCGGCCCGACATGGAGCTGGTCATCGCGCTGCCGCCGTTGGTGAAGCTGCATGTGGTCGGCGCGTTTGTCATCATCGCGCTCATCCCGTTCTCGCGTCTGGTGCACGCGTTCTCCCTGCCGGTCGCCTACCTCTGGCGCCCGCCGCAGAAGGTCGTCTGGAACAATCCCCGCCGGTGGGCGGTCCAGCCCAGGTCCGTGCGTGAACTGGAAGAGGGCCGCCGGCTCTTCCTGCGCGGCGTCGGCGCGACGGCGACCGCCGGACTGTTGATGGGCGTCGGTGTGGCCGACAAGCTGGTGCGGTTCTTCAGCGGGCCCAGGATGGAGCATGAAGAGGAGATCGCGATGCTGCGCAAGAAGCTGGAGCGGCTCGAGCAGACGGCCGAAGGGCGCGAGCTCGAGCTTGAGCGCAAGCGCAAGGAGTTCATTCATGTGGCCGCCCTGGCCGAGCTGAACGGCAGTGATGGCAAGTATTTCATCGACTACGAGATGCGTCCAGCGCTGGCGTTCAAGGATGGCGACGGTCTCCCGTTGCTCATCTCCGCGAAGTGCACACACTTGGGCTGTACGGTCGCCGGAAGGGTGGACCCGCAGGGCAGGATCCTGTGCCCCTGTCATATTTCCTATTTCGACATTGCAACCGGTCGGCCGAATCCGGGCTCACCGGCCAAGGCGCCGCTGCCGCACATCGGTTGGGCGCTTTTGGATCCGAGCGGTGCGGTCATCGCGCAGAAGGCGCCGGGCGGACCCGTGGAGGGCGAGGTGACTCCGGATCGGTTGCAGGGTGCGCAGGTATACATCGCGAAGCGTTTTGCAGAGGAGGGCCGGGCATGAGAGCCACGCAATGTCTCCGGAGTGGGATCGAGTTTCTGGCCGAGCGTTTTCCGATCGAAAAGATGAACGTCCGGTCCATGGTTCAGACCAAGACCGTGCCGGTGCACCGGATGAGCTGGGCCTATTACATGGGTGGCCTGGCCCTCTTCTTCTTTCTGATTCAGCTGACGACGGGACTGTTGCTGCTCTTTTACTACGAGCCGACGGTCAGTGACGCGCACGCCTCCGTGGAGCGGATCACCGAGCATATCAGCGGAGGCGCGCTCATCCGCAACCTCCATACATGGTCGGCCTCGGCCATGATTCTCACGGTTCAGCTGCATATGCTGACCACGTTTGCGATGAAGGCGTTTGTGAAACCGCGGGAGCTGACCTGGATCAGCGGTGTGCTGTTGCTGATCCTGACCTTCACATTCGGGTTCACCGGCTACCTCCTGCCGTGGCATCAGATCGCGGTCAACGCCACGAAGGTGGGCCTGCAGTCGATCGAGGAGGTGGGTGCCTACCTGCCCGGCGCCATGAGCGAGTGGCCGGGACTGATCAAGGAGCTGATCCAGGGGGAGCCGAGCGTGGGGCAGGCGACCCTGAGCCGGTTCTACGCCCTGCATGTGGTGCTCCTGCCGTTGGCCTTCTTTGCGGTCCTGGGGCTGCACCTGCTCAGCGTGCAGCTCCACGGGATGAGCCAGGGCGTGGACCGACCCGCCCGGCGCACCGAGCGCTTCTTCCCGTTCTTCATCCTGAAGGACGCGTGGCTTTGGGGCCTGGTCTTCCTCGTGCTCTTTGTCCTGGCGCTCTGCCTGCCGTTCGAGGCGTTCTTCTCCTATCCGCTTTTCGAGGCCTACGACCCGATGGGCTCCACACCGGATGGGATCAAGCCGGAGTGGTATTTCTATTTCATATACTACCCGCTCGAGCTATTGCCGTTCTGGGTGGTGATGCTGGCTCAGACGGCGGCCATGGTGGTTCTGTTCGCTGCGCCCTGGATCTTCAAAAACAGCTCCAGGCGCACGCTCGGTATCCTGGCGGTGGCGGCGGCGTTGTACCTGGTGGTGATGACCCTGTTCGGTCAGCAGATCTACGAAATGTTCAAGGGAGGCGCATGATGCGGTATCTCTGTCTGATCCTGCTCGGACTCCTCGCGGCCGGTGAGGCGTGGGGTTATCAGGAGTTCCAGATATGGGTCGACCAACAGACCACGCGCAACGTCAATTGCGCCCTGTGCCACGCCCATGGCGACGGCCCCGACGGCGTCAAGCCGGGCCAGATCGGCAGCCTGGATGCGGAGGGGCTCAGGTCACTCGAGGCGGCGCGCCAGGCGTTCGAGCCCGGGGCAGAGGTGGAGAGTCCCATCCTCAACGCGTTCGGCAACAAGATCATCGAGCGCCTAGGCCGGACCGGATTCATCAACCTGCGCACACGGCCAGAGGCGTTTCCGGAGGCGTACGGACTGGAAACCGATCTCGACTCGGACGGCATACCCGATGCCCAGGAATACCTGGACGGAACGCTGGCGACCAACCCTCACCACGGTGCGCCGCTGCGGCTGTTGCTGCACAACCTCCGGGTCAACCTCGGGACGCTCCTGTTGATCGGGCTGGCCACGCTCTTAGGCCTGTTCGGCATCAATAACCTGCTGGCATGGTTCGCGCTCGCGACGGCCGACCAGCAACCGAGCGACGCGGAACATGATGAAGCGACGCATTCTGAAGGTGGTGGATCATCGAATTCGGATGGAACAACCGAGGCGAAATAAGCATGAACCCGTTCCGAAACAGAGCGATCATCTCCTCGATCGAAAAGCTGCCGCCGGCGTACTTCGCACTGGTGATGGCCACCGGGATCGTCTCGATCGCGGCCTTTCTGCTTGGGTATCGCATCCTGGGCACGGCGCTGCTGGGCTTCAACGGCCTCGCGTTCGTCATGCTCTGGGGACTCTTCCTGCTGCGTGGGCTGATGTTTCCGCGGGCGGTACTCTCCGATTTCACGGATCATGTGCGCGGGGTGGGGTTCTTCACGGCCATCGCCGGTGCGTGCGTCCTGGGCAGTCAGTTCACCGTGATCGCACGCCGCCCGGACGTGGGGATGGTCCTCTGGCTCTTCGGCATCACACTCTGGGTGCTCCTCATTTATGGCATCTTCACGCTGCTCACGGTTTGCGCGGAAAAACCGTCGCTCCACAAGGGGATCCATGGGGGCTGGCTGGTGGCGGTCGTGGCCGCGCAATCGATCGTCATCCTGGGCTGCCAGCTCGCGCCAGGCTTCACCGACGCGCGTCTACCGGTCCTCTTCTTCTGCCTGGTGATGTGGCTCGGCGGGGGGATGCTCTACATCTGGATGATGACACTCATCTTCTACCGCTACACCTTCTTCGTGATGAGTCCGGCCGACCTGACCCCGCCCTATTGGATCAACATGGGCGCGGTGGCGATCTCGACCTTGGCCGGGACGTTCCTCATTCAGCAGTCCGATGGCAGCCCGCTGCTCCAGGAGATCCTGCCTTTCATCAAGGGCCTGACCCTTTTCTTCTGGGCGACGGCGACCTGGTGGATCCCGATGCTGGTGACCCTTGGTGTCTGGCGGCACCTGGTCCGCCGGTTCCCCCTGCGCTACGACCCGCTCTACTGGGGCGCGGTCTTTCCACTCGGGATGTACACCGTCTGCACCCTGCGCCTTTCGGAGACGGTTTCGGCTCCCTTCCTGCGCCTGCTCGCCGAGCGTTTCGTCTTTGTGGCGTTCGCGGCCTGGGCGGTGGTGTTTATGGGACTCGTCCGCCGTACGTTCTCGCTGCTGGCAGGCGTCGGTAACGATGGGTCCGCGCTCAATCCAATCCAGGTGCGTACCTCATGACCTCGCACATGACGACAGCTGTTCAACCTGTATCGGGTGACGTTCGTTCCGCCTGTGCCCTTGCTTCCGGTGCATGCAGCGGAAGAGACCCGGGCGGCGGCTTCGCGCCGCTGACCGATCGGTTCGGGCGGCGGCATACCTATCTGCGCATCTCGCTCACGGACCGATGCAACCTCCGCTGCAGGTATTGCATGCCGGCGGAGGGCATTCCTTACCGGCCGCGCGCGGAGCTGCTGAGCTTCGAGGAGATCACGCGGGTGGTCCGCCTCGGTGCGCGCATGGGGATTCGCAAGCTCAGGCTCACCGGCGGTGAGCCGACCATGCGCGCGGAGCTGCCGGAGCTGGTGGCCACACTTTCCGCGATCGAAGGACTCGATTCGATCGGCCTGACGACCAACGGTCTGATGTTGGAGCGTCTGGCGGTGCCCATGAGGGGGGCCGGATTGACCCATCTCAACGTCAGTCTCGACACACTGCGGCCGGAGCGATTTGAACGGATGACACGCCGGCCGGGATTGCAGCGCGTGCTCGCGGGGATCGAGGCGGGATTGGCGGCCGGCTTCGAGGCGATCAAGCTCAACACCGTGGTCATTGCCGGAGAGAACGACGACGAGCTCGAGGCGTTCGCGAAGCTGGCGATAGAGCGGCCGTTGCATGTGCGATTCATCGAGTACATGCCGTTCCGGGGGAATGGGTGGTCCGCGGCCCACATGCTCCCCTCCGGCGAGCTGCTCGCCCGGCTGCGCCGGCGCTGGCCGTTGCAACCGAGTGGTGAGGACGGGCCGCACGCGGTGGTCAGGAGTTACCGCGCGCCGGGGTTCGCGGGTTCGATCGGGTTCATCAGCTCGATGACGGAGCACTTCTGTGACGGCTGCAATCGGATACGGCTGACTGCGGACGGTGCCGTCAAGAGCTGCCTGTTCCAGGCGGCGGAGGTGAGCCTCCGTGACGCGATGCGCAGCGGGGCCGATGACGCGGAGTTGGCTCTGCTCATGCACCGTGCGCTCTCGGGGAAGTGGGCGCGACACCCGTCGGCTGAGCAGCTGGTGGATGGGCAGGGCAGGGCAATGACCCAAATCGGCGGGTGAAAGGAAATCGGGCGGAATCATGGACGCATTCAAAACAATCAAGATCTTCTACTTCGCCTCGCTGCGCGAGCGCTGCGGCCGCAGTGAGGAGTTGCGCGGCACAGCGGCCGGGACGCCCGCCCAGCTCTATGACGAGTTGAGAAGGGAGTACGGGTTTGACCTGCAACAGGCGCACCTGCGTGTCGCGGTCAACGAGGTCTTCGCCGCATGGGACCGGCCGCTGGCCGACGGCGAGACCGTCGTCTTCATTCCACCTGTGGCGGGAGGTTGAGCCGATATGTTCCAGATCACCAGCGAGCGGATCGATGCCTGTGCGCTTGCCCAGGCGCTGCAGCTGCCGGCTGCCGGAGCCTGTGTGAGCTTCGACGGCCGCGTCCGCGATCATCATCAGGGGCGTGTGGTGCTCCGGCTGGAGTACGAGGCCTACCGCCCGATGGCGGAGGCCGAAGGGGGCAGGATCCTTGCCGAGGCGCGCGAGCGCTTCCCCATCCTGGACGCCTGCTGCCGGCATCGCGTTGGGCTCCTGGAGATCGGCGAGTGCGCCGTCTGGATCGGGGTACTGGCCGCGCACCGGCAGGCGGCGTTTCAGGCCTGTGAATACATCATCGATCAGGTCAAGGCTCGGGTGCCGATCTGGAAGAAGGAATTTTATGCGGATGCCCCGCCGGAGTGGGTCTTTGCCACGCGGCCGCAGGCCGCCGATCCCGGGAGAGAGGTGGAGGTGATTTCATGAATTGCGACTGCGGCTCCACGTCCGCGATGCTGAACCCAAAGGAGGCGATGCGACTCGTTCTTGAGCGTGCCGCGCCGCTCGGCGTGGAGCGTGTGGCGTTGAGTCGGGCATCCGGCCGCGTTCTGGCCCAGACCGTTGTCGCCGATCGCGACTATCCACCGTTCGATCGCGCCATGATGGACGGCTATGCCGTGCGCCTGGCCGATGCGGGCAGGCGTGTCGCGGTCGTGGGCGAGGCGACTCCCGGCGTGGCATGGTCCGGCCGCCTCACCGATGGCAAGGCGGTGTCGATCATGACCGGCGCGCCCTGTCCCGATGGGGCGGAGCTCGTCGTGCCGGTTGAGCAGACGGTGCGCGAGGGTGACGGGGTCGGGCTGCCAGACGATCTGCGGCCGGGGCGGCACATCGCCTATCGCGGTAGCGACCAGCCGAGCGGTGCCGATCTGCTGGGCGCCGGCGCCCGCATCACTCCGCTGGCGTTGGCCGTCATGGCCACGGTCGGCGTGGTCCACCCCTTGGTGCGGCGCAGGCCGAAGGTCGCGCTCGTCGCGACCGGCAACGAGCTGTTGGATGCGGCGGCGCGGCCGGAAAGGTATCAGATCCGGGACTGCAATACGCCGTTGCTCTTGGGTGTGCTGCACCGGCTCGGGGTTTCCGACACGCTCTGCCTGCGCGCGGCCGATCGGCCGGAGGAAATCAGGGCTCGGCTGGAGGAGTGCGAATCGTATGAGATCGTGCTGCTGACCGGTGGGGTCTCCGCCGGGCGCTACGATTTCATCCCGCAGGTCGTGGCTGGCCTCGGCTGGCGGGTTGTCTTTCATAAGCTCGCGCAACAGCCGGGTAAGCCACTACTCTTTGCGGAGCGCAACGGCCGACTGCTGTTCGGGCTGCCGGGCAATCCGCTTGCCGTGCACCTCTGTGCGCAGCGCTATGTCGCGGCTGCGATCCGCTGCATGTCAGGGCTCCCTGCGCTCCCGGCGCGTGGGGTCGGCTGGCTGGCGGCGGGTTGTGCCAACCGCGGCGAGCGCACGCTCTTTCTCCCGGCCCGCGCGCAGCCGAAGGATGCGGCCGGCGGCTGGTCGGTCGAGCCGATGGCGACGCATGGCTCGGCCGATATCTTCCCCGCAAGTCGCGCCAACGCCATGCTCGAGCTCGCCCCCGGGCAGGCGCTATGCAGTGGGGCGGAGGTGCAATTCGAATGGCTCGCCGGGGAATGTGCGGGGGAGGGGGACCCGGCATGAACCAGCTGCCGATTTACATCCTGGCCGGCGGGCGCAGTTCGAGATTCGGCTCCGACAAGACGCGGGCGCAGCTGGGTGGGGGCCCATTGATTGCGCAGCTGGTCCGCCTGCTCGCGCCCGTGGCGACCGGGGTCACTCTGATCGCCGATCGCGCCGATCGTTACGCCGATCTCGGGTTGCGCGGCATCGCCGATCTGCGGCCGGGGCGGGGTCCGCTGGGCGGACTCGAAACAGCGTTGCTGGATGCGGGGCCGGGGGCGTGGTGTGGGCTGATCGCCGGCGATTGGGCGGGCGTCCGGCCTGAGTGGCTGAGCCTGTTGATGGAGCATCGGCGTGTCGATGCCCGGTTCGTGCTCTTTGGGCGGCCACGGCCGGAGCCACTCTTTGGGCTGTATCACGCCTCGCTCTTGAGGACGGTCGCGGCTCAATTGGATGCCGGCCGCCTGGCGATGCGTGATCTGATCGCGTCCGTGCCCGGGGTGGTGCTGCCTGTGCCGGCGGACTGGGCGGAGGCGGTCAATATCAACTGCCAGGAGGATCTCGAGCGATTCATTCATGGAAAGGGAGCGGCACAATGCGTGACATCAGCCGAAAAATCGTGACTCAGCGGAGCGCTATCGCATGGGCGGAGCTCTTTTGTTCTCCGGCCACCATCCAGCGGATACATGCCCACCAGATTCCCAAGGGCGATCCGCTGGAGGTCTCCAAGGTCGCCGCGATCCAGGCGGCGAAACAGACGCCGCAGATCCTGCCGTATTGTCATTCGGTCGGACTCGACTTCGTCGGGGTCGAATTCCGGCTCGGAACGGATCGGATCGAGGTCGAGGTGACGGTCAAGGCGATCGATCAGACGGGGGTGGAGATGGAGGCGCTGACGGCTGCCTCGGTCGCGGTCCTGAATCTCTATGACATGCTGAAGATGCTCGACGACACCATGGCGATCGGCGGCGTCAAGCTTCTGGCCAAGCGCGGTGGCAAGAGCGACCGGCGGAGTGGGTTTGCGCAGGGTCTGCGCGCGGCGGTCGTCGTGATCAGTGACAGTGTTGCCGCAGGCGAGAAGGAGGATACGTCGGGACGCCTCATCTGTGAACGGCTGCAGGAGGAGGGGCTGGAACTGGCCGATTACCGGGTCGTCTCGGATGATCCCGAGGAGATCGACGGTTGTTTGCGACACTATGCCGACCAGGCGCGGGTGAACCTGGTCCTCACCACGGGCGGGACCGGGTTCGGTCCGCGGGACAACACGCCCGAGGTGATGGGGCGCCTGATCGAGCGCGAGGCGGCCGGCATCGTCGAGGCGGCGCGTGCGTATGGTCAGGCGCGTACGCCGCACTCGATGCTCTCCCGCGGGCGCGCCGGAATCCGGGGCAACACCCTGATCGTCAATCTTCCGGGGTCGCGCGGGGGGGTGGCCGAGAGTCTCGATGCCCTGCTGCCGGGGATGTTGCATGCGTTTAAGATGCTGCGCGGGGAGGGGCATGACGAGGAGCATCCGCGGGATGGGCGTCGAGGCAGTGCGGATTCATGAGCACAACCGTTGCCGACATGCCGTGCATTCAGGGGGCGGAGGGGCGTCAAGCCCGTCCATGGATCCGGCTTGATCGCAACGAGCTTGCCGGGGCGTTCGGCGATATCGGGACCGATTTGCCGCTGCTGGTCGGGATGGTCCTGGCCTCGGGTGCCTCGGGGATGCAGGTCTTCGTGGTCTTCGGCACGCTTCAGATCTTGTCCGCCCTGATCTACGGCATTCCGATGCCGGTCCAGCCGCTCAAGGCGGTCGCCGCGCTGGTCATCGCGCAGGGGATCGCCGCGCCGGTCATCTTCGGCGCCGGTCTCGCGATTGGGGTGATCATGCTGATCCTCTCTCTGACCGGCTTGCTGACGCTCCTGGCTCGGCTCGTGCCGGTCGCGGTCGTACGTGGCATGCAGCTGGGGTTGGGGTTGAAGCTGATGCAGATGGCTGTTCTGCACTATATCCCCGCGCACGGCGCGCCCGGCCTCTGGCTCGCCGGTGCGGGTATGGTCCTGGCGCTTCTGTTTCGCGCCAACCGGCGCTGGCCGGCCTCGCTTTTGGTCATTGGCTTGGGGTTGGTCTACGGCCTGAGCACGGGATTTCACGAACTCGTCGAGCTGGTAACGGCCAGCCCCGGGCCCCTGGTTTCGACCGGTTTCGGGCTGGGCCTGGTTTCGCCGGGTGAGATCTGGCTGGGCCTGCTCCTGCTGGCGCTGCCGCAGATCCCGCTCTCGCTGGGGAACTCCATCCTGGCGACGGCGCAGCTGGCTGAGGACTGGTTTCCGGAGCGGCGGATCACGGTCCGCCGGATCGGGCTGACCTACGCCCTGCTCAATCTCATGGCGGCGCCATTGCACGGGTTTCCGGTCTGCCACGGCTCGGGCGGGATGGCCGGACACTACACGTTTGGTGGCCGGACCGGCGGGTCGGTGCTGTTTTACGGACTGCTCTTCATCGCCCTGGGCGGGCTGGCAGGTGACCGTTCGGGTGTGCTCCTGCTGCTCTTTCCGCTGCCGATGTTGGGGGTCCTGTTGCTCTATGAGGGGGCGGCATTGGCGGAGCGTTGCCGTGATCTGCGGGCCTCGCCGGCGGCCATGGTCACCGCGGGTGGTGTCGCGCTGGCGGCCTTGCTGTTGCCGTATGGTTTTCTGATCGGGATGACGGTTGGCACGCTGTTGGGAAGAGAGAATGGGAAGAGGGGGAGAGGAAGGGGGTTGGAAGGGGAAAGGTAAACTTGGAAGATACGAAGACGCGAAGGTTGGAAGGGTTGGGATGGGGAAGACAGGTCGAAAACGCCACCGCGCTCTCTGCGGGAGACTCTCCGGATGGGGAGAACTCGCGCAGAGGCGCAGAGGCGCAGAGGCGCAGAGGGGGGGAGGGGAAATGTATTTACATCGGACCTGTTTCCA
>ENA-UOOH01002008-UOOH01002008.1-fermentation-metagenome-genome-assembly--contig:-NODE-2008-length-18522-cov-69.502735_pt1 | contig 18522 bp, 14 predicted proteins | sample MGYA00245778_ERZ724025 | MGnify/ENA primary metagenome ERZ724025 (study PRJEB28704, sample SAMN03018313) | fermentation metagenome | biome: anthropogenic terrestrial biome; feature: soil... | reverse complement strand
TCCGAACCGTGAGCATGAGGTCCTTCGCTGACGAATGAACGATCGAGAAGATATGATCTGGAGGATGCGAAGGAATATAAGGCCTGATTCGCGAAATTTGACCATTTTATCTGGCGGTTTCTCATCTGGTAACGTATATATAAGGGATTAAATATTACTGACCTACCCCCTTCCGCATCGCGTCCGCCGCCAACAGACATTGCCAGGGCATCAGTGACAGCTGAATGGTCACCTCAAGCGTTCATCTCTCCTATTGCACCGAACCTCCGGCAGATGCAGGGGTGGCTATCGGGAATAACGCTTCAATCGGAGGTATACCATGGCAAACCGGACGATTATCCCCGGCGCCGGGTTGTATCTCGAAAAGGGAGAATGTAATGGCAGAATCTGCAGAACGACCCCTCGGGGTCAGCATCCTGGCCATACTGGCCGGAATTTTAGCAGTAATCAATGTCATCATCACGCTGCGGTTCCTGGGATTCTTCCCCTGGCTGGGACAGCTGGACATACGCATCTTCAACCTCTGGTATGCGCTGCTCTATGGCCTGCTCGCCTATATCTGGTTCTGGGTTGCCCAGATGCTCTGGCGGGTTGATCGCCAGGGCTGGATATTCCTGCTGATCATCACGGTCTTCACCCTGCTTACGAGTTTCATCACAATGCTGACCGGCGGTGCATGGTATGACAATAACATTACCGTGCTCCTGAACGTCCTGATCCTGATCTACATCATGCTGCCGGGGGTGAGGAGGGCGTTCGGGACGGATTGAAGCCTGTATTTTCAATGGAAACAATGATGGCTTTCAAGAATGGTGGGGGTATCGTCATGCACCGCACGTGCGGAGTCTTCTATGATGGGTGAGTCCGAATATCCTGTTGAGTTCAAGGGATCGGGTTATGAGGGGTTCATCCTGCTCCTCTCCGTCCTGTCGATCCTCAATATCATCTTTATCATCTTCCCCGGCCTCAGCCCCAATGCGGCCCGGGTTGTTCTCATCGTAGACCCCATCCTGTCATTTATCTTCCTGCTGGACTTCCTCTTCCGGTTGATCACGGCCGAATCGAAGGTGCAGTACTTCCTCCGGAACGTGGGCTGGGCGGATCTCCTCTCCGTGGCGCCGGTTCCCGGCCTGAAGTTCTTCCGCCTCTTCCGGATTGTACACGACGTCCGGCTGATGCGCACGTTCGGAACCGAACGATTACGGTATGAGTTCTCCGAACAGAGGGCGGAAGGAGCGCTCTTCTCCGTCTTTTTCCTCATCATTCTCCTCATCGAGGTGAGTGCCGTGCTCGTGCTCGGTGCGGAGGGCACTGCCCCGGATGCGAACATCCGGACGGCGGGAGACGCACTCTGGTGGGCGTATGTTACGATCGCGACGGTGGGTTACGGGGATGAGTACCCCGTCACCGCACAGGGACGGATCGTGGGTGTCATCCTCATGACCGCGGGGATAAGCGTTTTCGGAACGCTCGCCGGGTTCCTCTCGAATAAGCTGACGGCACCACGGAGGATGCCGGCGGAGACGATCGCACCGGTGCAGGGCAAAGAGCAGGAGACAACGAACGAGTTTCGGGAGATGCTCGCCTGCCAGGAGGAGATGTATCGGGAGATCGTCACGCGGCTCGAGAAGATCGAGCGGGCATTGGAGATCGAGAAGGGTGAAGAACACGAGCGGCTGCCGTGAGCGGCCGGCCTGTACGAGAACCTTGAAAGCATTATCCCGTCCCGCCCGCAACCAGCCCGACACCATCTCTGCCCAAGTCGAGATGCCGACGGGAGGGGCGGAGGGCGTCCTCTTCGCTTTCGGGACGCATTTCGGCGGCCAGGCCCTGTACATCATCAGACACCGCCCGGCAGATTCGGGCTCGCCGGCCGGAGCGAAGGCGAAGCAGTGACCGACGACTACCCCGGCGAGCCGTACGTCCGCCTCGAGAGAGAGGCAGCTTCGATGGTGGTCCGGGAGAAAGGATGCCAGCGGGGGAGCGATTGCCGGAGCGAATTTTCCCCCACAACCGCCGTTCTGCTTTTACGGGGATAAGATACGGCACCGGATCCTCGCCGGGATCGGGAAACTCTTCCCGCCAGTCCCGGCAGCCTTCTCCCGGTTCTTCCGGTGAGGGGCTCATGCCCGTGGATAGAATACACCTGCATACCTGTTTAGCCGGGCACTGCGCGATCCGGAACGGTGCCCAAAAACGAAATCTCCGTCGTCTCCTGCTCATGGGCGCCGGCATCCTGCAGGGCTCCGTTCTCCGGGCAGTTTTGCACCGTTCCGGTGCGGTTTGCCGATTTCGCCACTATAATTCCGGAGAGACTTCTTCTCACCGACAATTATAATTGCACCATAATACAATCGGCGCTGGCAGCTGTTCGTCCCGGCGCATCTCATCCGCTCGATCACCGGGCTTGTGGCGACCCGGTTCGGTGAGCCGGAGCGGGGGCGTGGGGACGACGGCTCGACGGTATGTGAGGTGATATCCATGATGCGAAGAAGAGCGGAAGGCGGCCTCGCGGGCCGTGAAGAAGCCGGTGGGGCACACCGGTATAAGATGCGCGAGAAACTCGTCTCCATCGGAGACGACTACTGGATCGAGGACGCGGCGGGAGAGCGGGCGTTCAAGGTGGACGGGAAAGCGCTCCGGGTGAGGAACACCCTGGTGATCCAGAGCAAGGAAGGGCAGGACCTCTACAAGATCCAGGAGCGGATGCTCCGGATCAAGGACACCATGGAGATCGAGAAGGGTGGCGGCGGCACGGCGGCGACGATCAAGAAGGCGCTGATCGCGCCGCTCCGGGACCGGTGGACGGTGAGCATCCCCGGCGGGGAGGACTGGGAGATCCAGGGCAACATCCTCGACCACGAGTACCATATCGACTCCGGGCGGCGGGAGCGGGTTGCCGAGGTCTCGAAGAAGTGGTTCCGGATCCGGGATACCTACGGCGTGGAGGTGGAGCCGGGGCACGACGACGCGCTCGTCCTCGCCGTGACGGCGGCGATCGACCAGATGGCGCAATGATCAGGCCGTAATGGAAGAGGAGCGGAATGGAAGCACGGTGTCAGTACGGACAGCAAGGCACCGAGAGCTGGAAGGGCATGGACAGTTTGAGTGGGGAGGGATGGCCCCAAAACCGGTTACCTCTCAGATATGTGGTGTTTTTATCAGGGCACCCGGTCTCCATCCATACTATGCCTGACTGGCAGGTATGCTTCCGGCGGTACTCCAAGTCGGCCCGGGCAACCTCTAGCTGGAGAGAGCCAGAGGCGCGGCACGTCATCTGAAGCAGCCCAATCCAGGCATTATGTAACGCCATATGAGGTGAGATCAATGGAATTACAACAGGAAAAGCGAGTGTTGAAACCGGAGCCGCTCCCGGAACAGCAGCACCTGGTGGCCGGGGTCTTTGCGAGCAGGGCAGCGGCCGACGCTGCACTGGAGACGATCGAGCGGCTTCGTTCCCGGCTCCGGATGGTCAACGCCAGCTATATTCTGGTCCTCGCGAAGAACGATCAGGGGGAGGTTGGCGTCAGCGTCATCGAGATCGGTTCGACCTCGGGCGTGGACGTCGCGGCGCTGGCCGAGCGCGTTGCGGCGAACCTGACCGCCGTCGCCGGCAAACCGGTTGGCAGCCCCGCGGAGCTGAACGTCCGGGCGACCCACCTGGGCCATGCTTTGAACCCCGGTGCGGTGGCCGTCGGCCTCTTCATCGACCCGCAGTCTGCCGGAGAGATCGAGGACAGCATCCGGAGAGCAGGCGCCCGGATTCTGACCGCCGACGAGCTGAAGCGTATCGGCGCGGGTCTCGGCGCGGCAGAGGGTACGAACGACCTCGAGGTGAAGGCAGCTGCGGCTCCGCAGGCAGCGGCGCCTGCTGCGCCCGCGGTCTTTGACTGGCAGGCGGAGAACACCTACTCACTGGCATTGCAGGCGTTCGTCTACGGTTTCCCGTACGTCTATAATGCGCAGACCCGCTACAAGTGGACGAATATACCCCAGGACCCGAAGCATGTACCGTATGCACCGGTCAACACGTTCTGGCATGCTTCCGAGGTGATCGACGCCACGTACCGCGACGGCGGCTGCCCGAACAACGATACTGTATACTCAATCGCCTGGGTGGATCTCAGCACGGAGCCGTTGATCCTCACCGTGCCCGAGATCCCGCCGGAACGCTACTGGACGTTTCAGCTCGTGGGGTATACCTCGGACAACTTCGCCTATGTCGGCCAGCGCGTCGGATCCAGGGCTGGCCACTATGCCCTCATCGGCCCCGACTGGCGCGGCGATCTCCCCGAAGGCGTAACCGCGGTGACGCCGTCCTGCCCGACGCCCTGGATGTTGATCCTGGGCCGCACCCTGGTGAACGGAGTTGAGGACCTGCCCGCCGTTCACGCCCTCCAGGCGCAGTACAGGCTGACGCCGCTGAGCCTCTGGGGCAAGCCCGATGCCCCTCGGCCCGCACGCCGTGACGTCTACAAGCCCGCAACAGCGGCCGGCGATCCACTGGGGCCGTGGAAAGCGCTCAACGCCATGCTGGCGGAGAACCCACCTCCGGCGCACCATGAGATCCTGCTCAAGCAGTTCGCGACGATCGGCATCGGACCGGATCTCGACGTAGATCAGCAGCCGGATGCGGTGAAGAAGGCGCTGCAGCGCGCGGCGGGCGCAGGCATGCTGCTGCTGCGGCAGTATTTCGCGGCCGGGTCCTGGGCGACGGTCGTCAACGGTTGGCGCTACCCGCCATCCAACGAGGGCCGGTTCGGCGATGAGTTTCTCCTGCGGGCCGCCTGCCAGTCTCTGGCCGGCATAGCCGCCAACGACCCGGCCGAAGCGGTCTACCTGATCAACTTCACGGACGATAGGGGCGAACCGCTCACGGGCGCTCATAAGTACGAGGTGACTTTCCCCAGGGGCTCGGAACCCCCCGTCGATGCGTTCTGGTCGATGACCGCCTATGGCACCGACATGAACCTGATCCCAAACCCGATCAACCGCTACTCCATCGGTGACCGGGCGCCGGGCGTCAGGAAGAACACGGATGGCGGGACGACCTTCTACTTCCAGGACGAATCACCCGGAACGGATAAAGAGTCGAACTGGCTGCCGACCGGCAGCGGCGCATGGTTCCCCATTCTGCGCCTGTATGCCCCGCACCAGGAAGTCGTGGATGCGACGTGGGAGTGTCCACCGATACGGAGGGTCGATTGACGATGTATGTCGCTGTACATTTCACGTCCAACCCTTCTTACCCGTACAGATGGCATAACCACGACACGTGCAGGTCAGGGTGGAGAGGGATAAGTTTTTATCGTCTGTCATATGTTTCCCGCAACCGTTAACGGAGGTTATTTGATGAAGAAGACAACCGATGAACCCACACCCGGTCGGACGGGCGCAGCGCAGACCGTTATGGTCACCCCTGCGGCCACAAGCCCGATCTCCGGCTGCGAGATGAACGTGCAGGACAAGGCCACAATGGTCATGCAGACATTTTCGAACCTGCGGAACGTGAGCTTCTGCGAAGTGATACTGTGGTGCGGTCCAGGCGGGACGTACGGCACGACCGGGCTGAACGACCCGGGAGACTCATGCCCCGAAGCCCTCTACAAGGGCCTCGATAAAGAGGCGCTGGCGAAACAATACCAGGTGGAGAGCGCTTCCTTAAACCCCCCCAGAGGACGCAGATACTGGCTGATAGACAGACTCGAAATACCTGCGTCGACAACCGTGCGCGATTTCAACGGCCTCAAGGCGCATTACTGGGGTGAACTGGAGCCATTACCCACGGGCAAGCCCCAGGTCCTCGATCCCACGAAGGTCCAGTACACGTCGAAGTTCTTTAAGCGCAATTCAATCATCACCTTTGAAAAAGGCAAGCCAGTCTTCCTGTTAGAGGACGCCGAGGGCACAACCTGGGTGTATAAGAACTACACGACCGCCATGGACCCGACCCTGACCTATGAGGATCTCCCGAACCTGGGCGAGCGGCTCAATAGCCTGCCTGCAGGCTGGAAACTCCGGACCATGACCCTGGACCGTGACCTTGTCTTAACGCCTGTCGAGGGGAGGGCGCGGATCATGTGGGACGAACTGGGAGGCTCCTGGGACGCGCTGGATCCCGGCTCGGTCAATTACCAGCCGTAGCCTGGATTTCCGGCTCGCGCTAATTTATTCCGTTGGCGTTCGTCATCCGGGCCGGGGGCCCATACCCCTGTTCTTCTCCAATGCAGCGCCGGCCGTTGCCCTGCTCGCAAAGACGCCGGTCACAAGGTGCTGTTGTTCTGCTGTGCTCTCCTCGTTTAAGAATTACGTCAGGCTCATGTTCGTATTCGCCAACAATCGTGCCGTCCGCGCCGAAGGTGTCGTTCCTGACGGCCCTTGTCCGTATTGCCGGACGAAGGCGACGGATGGCATGCGGACACGCCGAGGACGGGGAAGGTTTATTGCCGTTGATGCCCTGGACTGGGCCGATTAACTATGATCGAGACTGGAAAGACTCTCTACATCGAGAATGCCCGCAACTACCCCCAGTGCGAGCTATTCCTGCTGAAAGGCGAGCCGGGAAAGTGGGAGGCGCTGGTCTACAACACGACGGGGCTGAGCACCTGCCCCCCCGAGAAGTACGACACCATGGACCCCGTAGAGCTGGCGAAGCAATCGCAGTCGAATCTCGTCTGGAAGAATCCCCGGCGCTTCTGGATGATGGACCATCTGACGTTTCTCCTGGCCGGCGAACCCCGTGACTTCGACGGCCTCATGTTCCACTTCATCGCAAGGATGCAGATGCCTCCCGCCTTCACCCCGGAGGTGGGGCAGGCCGCGATCGCCTACAAGCCGACGCAGATCCGCCGCGTCACCACGTACGATTACCTGGCGGGCAGGCCGGTCTTCATGCTCCGCTCGCCGGACGGGCATACCTTTGTCATGCAGACGTATACGAACCACGTCGACCGCACTCTGACCGAGGCGGATCTCCCGAACCTGGCCCAGCGGCTGAAGCTGGGCGAGGGGTGGCAGTTCAAGGCGACGACCCTCGAGCGGAACCTGGTCATCGATACAACCGGTCTCGCCCACATCGTCGCCGACGACCTGGCGAACATGTACCAGGGCTGTATCGACAACGTCTGCAACTTTGACCCCTGGTGATCGGGCCTACCATCCGCAAGAGAGATCCCGGGGAAAATGTTTGAATTAACGGTAAGATCGGGGAGCATGAGATCAGTTCAGCAGTTGACTGGCGTATGCCCTCCAGGGCGGATAGAGTAACCATATGGTAGAAACCGTATCGTTCGCAGTCTTCCTCGAGACGATCGGCGTCCTTGCGACGGTGGTCTTCGTGCTTTCGAGCATGCTTGCTATGGGATTCTCCCTGACCCTGCGCGAGATCGTCGAACCGTTGAGAAACCTACGGCTGGTCATCCTCTCCCTTGTGGCGAACTTTATCCTGGTACCGCTGCTCGCGCTCGTTCTCCTGCTTGTCTTCCCTCTCTCCGAAGGGCTCTCCATCGGCCTGTTCATCCTCGGGACTGCCGCAGGAGCACCGTTCCTGCCGAAACTTGCGCAGGCGGCGAAGGGGGACATCGCCTTTGCGGTGGGGCTGATGGTGCTCCTGATGGTGGTGACTGTCGCCTACGTGCCGATCGTCCTGCCGCTGCTGCTTCCCGGGGTCGCGATCGATCCCTGGGCGATCGCCCGGTCGCTCGTCCTGCTGATGCTCATACCGCTCGCAATCGCCCTCCTCATCAGAGCGCGGTACAAGGAGGTTGCCACAGGGCTTCTGTCCCTGATGAACCAGGCAGCCAACCTATCACTGCTCACGCTGGGTGTGGCATTCTTCGTGGTCTACTTCACCGACCTCGTTGGGGCTATCGGCACAACCGCGATCCTTGTGACGATCATCTTCGTGACGGTCTCGCTTGCCATCGGGTACGTCCTCGGCGGCCCGGGCGGCGATATAAAACGGGTGCTCGGCGTCGGGACGGCACAGCGCAACCTCTCGGCGGCGCTGGCAATTGCCGCCCTCAACTTCACCGACCCGGATGTGATGATCATGATCCTCGTCGTAGCAATGGTCGGTCTCACGCTGTTGATGTTCATCGGCGAGGAGATGGGCAAGCGGGCGGCAGGATACAACCGGGAGATGTCTAGAGGGGGCAGTCTACATACAGAGAGGGACAGCAACGGCGGTCGAGAACCTCGACCGCGGGAGTCCGATAGATGATCGTCGAACCTGCCGTATTTGTCGTCATCTTTGCGGCGCTTCTCTTTACCTTCAGCCTAATCTCGCGGAGGATCTCGGGGACCGTGCTCACTGCCCCGATGTTCTTTGTCGCACTCGGGGTGCTGCTCAGCCCGGGCGGAATCGATCTTCTCACCCTCCCCGCCACGAGCAGTTTTGTCCTCCTGGTGGCCGAGGTGGCGCTGGTCATCACCCTGTTCACCGATGCCGCCCGGATCGATATCCGCTCGCTCGGGAAGAACCGGCAGTTCCCCGGCCGTCTGCTCCTCTTCGGACTTCCCCTCACCATCGGTGCAGGAATCGCTCTTGCGGCTCTCATCTTCGCGGATCTGACCCTTGCCGAAGCGGGTCTCATCGGCGCGATCCTGGCGCCGACCGATGCCGGACTCGGCCAGGCGATCGTGAATAATCCAGGGGTTCCTGTCCGGATCCGGCAGGCCCTGAACGTCGAGAGCGGGCTGAACGATGGCGGTGCCATCCCCTTCTTCTTCCTCTTTCTCGCCCTGACGGAGGCCGAAGCGGAGGTGGCCCCGATCTCCCTCCTCCTCTCTCTACTCGTTGAACAGATCGGGCTCGGGGTGATCGTCGGCCTCGCCATCGGGTTCACGGGTGGATGGCTGGGGAGATGGTCCTTATCCCGCGGGTGGATCTCAGGAACGTACTTGCGGATAGACATTCTAGCACTTGCTATCATCGCCTGGCTCGTGGCCGACGCCATCGGGGGAAGCGGCTTTATCGCTGCTTTCATCGGGGGCCTTGCTATGGCTGCGGCGTTCAAACGGGTCCAGAATGAGGAGGTCAGTTTCGCGGAGGCCGAAGCGGATATCCTGAATCTTGCGGTCTTCTTCATCTTCGGTCTCGTTGCGGGGGGACTGATAGGGAGTATCGACTGGACCATCATCCTCTACGCGGTGCTGAGCCTGACCGTCATCCGCATGATTCCCGTGGCGATCTCGCTTCTCGGAGTGCACCTGGGGCGAGAGTCCATCCTTTTCCTGGGGTGGTTCGGTCCGCGGGGACTCGCCTCAATCGTCCTTCTGCTCATCGCCGTCGATGAAGCGGGCGGCATTGCCGGGATGCCGACGATAAGCCCGGTCGTGATCACGACCGTCCTGGCCAGTGTCTTTGCCCATGGGATTACCGCAAACCCGGCGATCCGCTGGTATGCCCGGCGCGTGGCAGCACTACCTCCCGGTGCGCCGGAACGGAAAGGAGGAGAGGAACTGCCCACACGAGGCGGCATCTCCGCGACCGGCCGTGCATCGGAGGGCTATAGGGAGAGGAATCCCCCCTTGTAGCCATCCCGGTGCCCGGAGGAGAGATCGGGGCGGATGCTTGCCCTCTCAAGGGGATCCCTCCTTCCTGTGGCCCGTTCGAAAAGGATCCGCCCCGGCCATACTTTTCCTGTGAGGGCGGGAGCGGGGGTGTTAGTCCCGCATGATCCAGGCGGCCACCTCCTTCTCATGGTCGACATAATGCTCACCGCTGACATCGATCACCACCCGGTCGATGGTCCCGCCCGTAAAGGCGAAGGGTGCGGAGTAGTCCGGCGATACCGGCGATCCGCTATCCCGGCCCGGTCCTGCACCCGGCTGCTCGTCGGGGATGCCGGGAACCCCGGTGTGTGGGCAATTCGTCGCGGTAAAATGACCGGATCATCGCGCTCCTGCGAGTTCGTCGAAAAGTATATCCTCTCCCTCTCCGTCTAGCCGCCGCATGTCACCTGAAGATGTTACTCCCGCCACGGAGGAGGGAGAGCGACTTTTCGAGGTTTACCGGCAGGGCGTGCCCTGGCGCCGGTGGGGACCTTACCTGAGCGAACGGCAGTGGGGGACGGTGAGAGAGGACTACAGCGCCGACGGCGATGCCTGGGCGTACTTTCCCCACGACCAGGCCCGCTCCCGTGCCTACCTCTGGGGGGAAGATGGGATTGCAGGCATCTCGGACGACTCCCAGCATCTCTGTTTTGCCTTGAGCCTCTGGAACAGCGCCGACCCGTTTCTCAAGGAGCGGCTTTTCGGGCTTTCGAACGCCGAGGGGAACCACGGGGAGGACGTGAAGGAGTATTACTACTACCTCGACAACACTCCGACCCATGCCTACATGAAGTACCTCTACAAGTACCCGCAGGCGGCGTTCCCGTACGACGACCTCGTCGCCACGAACCGGCAGCGCACCCGCGACGAACCGGAGTACGAGCTCATCGATACCGGCATATTCGACGACGACCGCTACTTCGACGTCTTCGTGGATTACGCGAAGGAGTCCGTCGAGGAGATCCTGATAAGGATCACGGCCCACAACCGGGGGCCGGACGAGGCTACCCTGCACCTGCTGCCGACGCCCTGGTTCCGCAACACCTGGTGGATCGAGAAGGGCACCAGAAGGCCGCTCGTAAAGCTGGTGGCGGGTCCGCCCGGTACGAGTGTCGTTCAGGCCAGCCACCCTGTTCTTGGGGACCGGTATCTTTACTGCGAAGGCGCTCCGGAACTGCTCTTCACCGAGAACGAGACGAATACGGAACGCCTCTTCGGTATCCCGAACGCTACGCCGTTCGTCAAAGACGGCATCAACGACCATGTCGTTGCCGGGCAGACCGCGGCGGTGAACCCCGGCCGGACCGGGACGAAGGCCGCGGCCTCCTTCCCGTTGACCGTTCCCGCCGGGGAGAGCCGGACGATACGGCTGCGGTTGAGCGGGGTCCCGCCCGGAAAGGAGGCTCCGTTCGGGGACCGGTTCGAGGAAGTATTCAGTACCCGGAAAACAGAGGGCGGAAGGGGCGCTCTTCTCCATCTTTTTCCTCATCATTCTCCTCATCGAGGTGAGTGCCGTGCTCGTGCTCGGTGCGGAGGGCACTGCCCCGGATGCGAACATCCGGACGGCGGGAGACGCACTCTGGTGGGCGTATGTTACGATCGCGACGGTGGGTTACGGGGATGAGTACCCCGTCACCGCACAGGGACGGATCGTGGGTGTCATCCTCATGACCGCGGGGATAAGCGTTTTCGGAACGCTCGCCGGGTTCCTCTCGAATAAGCTGACGGCACCACGGAGGATGCCGGCAGAGAAGATCACACCGGCGCAGGGCAAAGAGCAAGGGGCAGCAAACGAGCTTCGGGAGATGCTCGCCCGCCAGGAGGAGATGTATCAGGAGATTGTCACGCGGCTTGAGAAGATCGAGCAGGCGTTGGAGATCGAGAAGGGCGAAGAGAGTGAGCGGCTGCCGTGAGTGGTCGGCCTGTACGAGAACCTTGAAAGCATTATTCCGCCCCGCCCGCAACCAGCCCGGCACCGTTCCGGTGCGGTTTGCCGATTTCGCCACTATAATTCCAGGGAGATTTATTCTCACCGACAAATATAATTGCACCATAATATAATCGGCGCCGACAGCTGTTCGCCCCGGCGTATCTCACCCGCTCGATCACCTGGCTTGTGGCGACCCGGCCCGGTGAGCCGGAACGGGGTCGTGGGGACGACGGCTCGACGGTATATGAGGTGATATCCATGATGCGAAGAAGAGCGGAAGGCGGCCCGCAGGCTCGCGAAGAGGCCGGCGGGGCACACCGGTACAGGATGCGCGAGAAACTCGTCTCCATCGGGGACGACTACTGGATCGAGGATGCGGCGGGAGAGCGGGCGTTCAAGGTGGACGGAAAAGCGCTCCAGGTGAGGAATACGCTGATCATCCAGAGCAAGGAAGGACAGGACCTCTACAAGATCCAGGAGCGGATGCTCCGGGTCAGGGACACCATGGAGATCGAGAAGGGCGGAGGCGGCACGGCGGCCACGATCAAGAAGGCGCTGATCGCGCCGCTCCGGGACCGGTGGACGGTCAGCATCCCCGGAGGTGAGGACTGGGAGGTGCAGGGTAACTTGCTCGACCACGAGTACCGGATCGACGCCGGGCGGCGGGAGCGGGTTGCCGAGGTCTCGAAGAAGTGGTTCCGGATCCGGGACACCTACGGCGTGGAGGTGGAGCCGGGGCACGACGACGCGCTCGTCCTCGCCATTACGGCGGCGATAGACCAGATGGCGCACGATTAACAGAGGACATCTGTGACGCAGGTTCCGAAGGTCGGGATGGTGTCCTCCCATCCCGGACTGTTCCTGCGCCAGGCCGACCGTCGGGGATGTCGGGAATCCTGGTGTGAGGATCGCGCTGATTGGGCCACTACGGTCAGACGTAATTCCCTGGAACCGGTGCGCATGCCGCTCACGGCAGGGTCCTGCAGAGGGCGCCTTTTTTCCCCGGCCCGCTGACTGAGCCCGGAGACAGGCAGGAGGTGGCGTTCTGGGTCTTCGGGATGGTGCAGACCGTGAGTTGCGATACGCCGTGTATGATGCCCCGGAGAGGATCCGGCCCTCTATTGCCCCAAAGACCTGAACCGAGGTTGATCCATTGTGGTGGAACGGGCGGGGAAGCCCGGTCCTGTAAGGATGCCGAAAAGTATATCCCCTCCCTATCCATCCAACCGCCGCATGTCACCTGAGGATGTTACCCCCGCCACGCGGGAGGGAGAGCGGCTCTGGGAAGTCTATAAGCAGGACGTGCCCTGGCGCAGGTGGGGCCCCTACCTGAGCGAACGGCAGTGGGGAACGGTACGGGAAGATTACAGCGATGATGGGGATGCCTGGGCATATTTTCCCCACGCCCAGGCACGCTCCCGCACCTACCTCTGGGGGGAGGACGGGATTGCAGGCATCTCGGACGACTCCATGTTCCTCTGTTTTGCCCTGAGCCTCTGGAACGGTGCCGACCCGTTCCTGAAAGAGCGGCTCTTCGGCCTCACGAACGCCGAGGGGAACCACGGCGAGGACGTGAAGGAGTATTACTACTACCTGGACAACACCCCGACCCACGCCTACATGAAGTACCTCTACAAGTATCCGCAGGCGGCGTTCCCGTACAACGACCTTGTCGAGACGAACCGGAAGCGCACCAGGGAAGAACCCGAGTACGAACTCATCGATACCGGCATATTCGACGATGATCGCTACTTCGACGTCTTTGTGGAGTATGCGAAGGATTCCCCCGAGGATATTCTGGTCCGGATCACGGTGTGGAACCGGGGGCCTGATGAGGCTACCCTGCACCTCCTGCCGACGCTCTGGTTCCGCAATACCTGGTGGATCGAGAAGGGCACCAGAAGACCGCTCGTGAACCAGATCGAAGGTCCTCCCGGCACGAGCGTACTCCAGGCCAGCCATCCGGCCCTTGGGAACCGGTATCTCCACTGTGAGGGCGCTCCCGAGCTGCTCTTCACCGAGAACGAGACCAACACGGAACGCATCTTTGGCACCCCGAACGCCGGCCCCTACGTGAAGGACGGGATCAACGACTACGTTGTCGCCGGGCGAACCGAAACGGTGAACCCCGGCAAGACCGGAACGAAAGCCGCTGCCTACTTCCAGATGACGATACCAGCCGGGGAGAGCCGGGTGATACGGCTGCGGTTGAACGAAACCTCTCCGGGTGCAGCCGGGGAGGGGCCTCTCTTCGGGAGCGGGTTTGAGGAGACACTGAGCGTTCGGCAGAAGGAAGCGGACGCGTTCTACGACAACATCACCCCGCCCTCGGTCGGCCCCGATGCGACGAACGTGATGCGCCAGGCGCTCGCAGGCATGCTCTGGACGAAGCAGTACTACTTCTACGACCTGGACCGCTGGCTCCGTCAGCACGGGTCCAACATGGCCATGGGCAATAAGCGCCCTGTCCGCAACAACCAGTGGTTCCACATGTATAACGCAGACATCATATCGATGCCTGACAAGTGGGAGTATCCCTGGTATGCTGCCTGGGACCTCGCGTTCCACCTGGCCGCGTTTGCTATGATCGACCCGGGGTTTGCCAAGCAGCAGCTTGAGCTGATACTGCACGAGCGCTACCTCCACCCCAACGGCCAGATTCCGGCCTACGAGTGGAACTTCAGCGACGTCAACCCCCCGGTCCACGCCTGGGCTGCCCTGTTCATTTATCGCGTCGAGGAAGAGATCTTCGGCGTAGGGGATACCCGGTTCCTCGAGACGGTATTCCAGAAACTCCTGATGAACTTCACCTGGTGGGTGAACCGCAAGGACCGCTACGGCCAGAACGTCTTTGAAGGCGGGTTCCTCGGGCTGGACAACATCGGGGTCTTCGACCGGAGCGCAACAATCCCGTCGGGAGGTTACCTGGAACAGTCTGACGGGACCGCGTGGATGGCGCTCTACTGCCAGAACATGCTGGAGATCGCTACCACGCTTGCCGCCCACAACCCGGTCTACGAGGAGCTCGCCATCAAGTTCTACGAGCACTTCCTCTGGATCGCGTCTGCGATGAACCGCATGGGCGAGAACCAGGAGGGGATGTGGGACGAGTGGGACGGGTTCTTCTACGACCTCCTGCACCTGCCTGACGGGAGCGCAACCCGCCTGAAGGTGCGGACCCTCGTGGGGCTCCTCTCCCTCTGCTCGAGCACCGTCTTCCAGACAGATATGCTCGAGAAGGTGCCCGTCTTCCTGGAACGTGTGCGTGCGTTCAGCCAGACCCATCCGCTCCTCACCGCCAACATAACGTCGCCGGGCCGGCCCGGGTACCAGGGTCGCCGCCTCCTCTCCCTGGTGAACGAAGAGAGGCTGCGCCGGATCCTCTCAAGGATGCTGGATGAGAAGGAGTTCTTGAGCGACTATGGAATCCGGTCCATATCCCGTGCCCATGCCGATGAACCCTATACCTTCATCCTGGACGGGCAGGAGTTCCAGGTCCAGTACCTGCCGGGAGAGTCCAACTCGAATATGTTCGGCGGGAACTCGAACTGGCGGGGCCCCATATGGTTCCCGATGAACCTTATGATCATCCGGAGCCTGCTCAACATCTACGCGTTCTACGGGAACAGTTTTACGATCGAGTGCCCCACCGGCTCCGGCCGGTGGATGAACCTCTACGAGGTGAGCGAGGAGATAAAGAACCGGCTCGAACGTATCTTCATCCGCGACGAGAACGGCCGGCGCCCGGTCTTTGGAAGTGCATCGAAGTTTCAGGAGGATCCGCACTGGCGCGATAACATCCTCTTCTACGAGTACTTCCACGGTGATGACGGTGCAGGGCTGGGCGCGAGCCACCAGACTGGATGGACCGGTATCATCGCCAGGCTCATCCAGGCGTATGCGTATATGACGCCGGAACAGCTCCTGAAACCGAAAGGAAGGCAGCTCGGCTACAGGAAGAGTGCGGCACCTCCTCCGGCGACTGTGGAGGCTCCGCCGGCGGCACCCCCCGCCAGGTGAAGCGTTCCGGCCCACCCCTATTTTTCATACGATTACCCCGGAGATAGTGTTATTTACCGGCTGCCGGTAAACCGGTGCAGTGTCAGCGGACCTTGAGGAGAAAGATGGCGAGGTGAGAGGTTGAGTACGCTTGAGTCGTTTCTCGATGCACTCCACCAGGGGGTCTTTCAGGTAATCGTCCCGAAGGCTGTGGTGACCGAGCCGATCGAACCGGACTGGAAACGGTCGGCCATCAATGTGCCGAGCCCCGATACGATTGCCAGTTACCGGAAGGGACAGTACCATGCCCATGAGACTGTCTCGGAGTACCGTGTCCATATGGACCGCTACGATCCGGAGAAGAACCCTATCATGCACCTGGTCGACGACGCCCCCCTGGCGCTCATGCTTCACGAGACCATGGAGACTATTTTTGTAACGGGCAAAGATGCGACCCGGAGAGATCCTCTGCAACGTCTTGCTGACCAGCACATGACCTGGAAGCTCCGGATGGGCCTTGGCATCGTCCTGGTAGCGATAGGCGCCACACTCCTCCTCACGGCACTCTATGGCACACTATCCTTCTTCGCCGTAACCCTGCCTGCCCTCGTTCTCATCCTCGGTCTCATCGCGATCACTAAAGGCGTCCGGCAGAGGAACAGGAAAGAGCATGCAGATAAGGACATCATCAGGGGAAGCATCGTGGCGGTTGCAGGAATCGCCCTCTTCATCTTCTGGAAACTCTATCTCATCCTCATCCTGCTGGTCCTCGCGGTCTGGCTCTTCTCCAGCGCCGTTGTCACGCTGCTCCGGGCGGTCCGGGAGAGAGGGGATCTAACGAAGGGTTTCTGGTATACCCTCGGGCTGGGCGTAAGTTCGCTGGTCCTCGGGATTCTCGCCATTACCCTGCCGGGTGGGCTGGTTCGGCTCCTCATCTTCCTGCTCGCCGGGATAGTGCTCATGGCCGGTGCTTTCATGGTTCTGGATGCGTATGGGCTGAGAAACGCCGCCCGCCTGATGGAAGTGGGCGGCGTTTCCCGATGATGCCCCTGGCCCGGGAGAATACTCTCACGTAGGCTCCCGGCCCTCGTGCTCCGCGCTATCCGGCGGAGGTGCGATAGATGTCCCACCGACCGGTATTGTTGCCCATCCAGACGATCACGCCGCCTGAGACGTCAGGGTAGGATTGGTCATACGGGTCCTGCGTCACCTGCGTCTCCGTTCCGGTGGTGATGTTGTACATGTAGATATCATGGTTTCCGCTCCGCAGGTCTGAGTAAACCACGAGGTCTCCGTCGACCGCAACGGAGTCCGGATGGGCTGATTCTCCGGTTATCCGCGTTGCGTTCCCCTTCGCCACGTCATAGAGGTAGACGGCGCTCCGGTTCTCGATGAACTTGATCCAGGCGACGTACTGGCCGTCGCTCGATACATCAGGATAGAGGTCGTCACCGGGTTCGCTCAGGATGACTCCTCCCGACCCGCCGAGGGGTGATATAGCGATGTCGAAGTCGCCTCCGGTCGTGTTATCCACCCAGGCCGTCGTGTTTCCGCCGATGGCCGTCTCCATCTGGTAGGATGGAGCGGTGACCAGGGGTGTGGTGGTTCCACTTGCAATCTTGTAGAGGTCGACATCGCTCGACCCGTCCGTAAGGTTCGTCCATATGATGTAGTCTTGCGAGACACCGGGGTCCAGCGGCGTTCCGGGCCCGTCTTTCGTCACCTGCTGCAGCCTGGCCGTAGCAATATCGTAGAGATAGATGTTGACGCGTCCTGTCTGCGGGTTTGTTCCCGACCAGACGGCGTTGTTTCCAGCGATGGCAAGCTGGCGGGGCATGGCGAGGGGCACCGACGCAGGGGTGGATATGGTCGAGTTGTTCCCTGAGGGTATATCGCAGAGCTGCACCGAGACCGACCTGTTCATCGAGTCGTTGCTGACCCAGATGACGTTATTCCCTGATATTGCAGGGTACATCTTGTCCACCTGGCCGCTGGGTGCCGGCACCCCGCCTGCCGGGCTGTTCTGCTGGGGCTGCGGGAGTGCGACTGCCGGCGGTGTCGGCCGCGGGGGTATCGCCGGCGTCCGGGTCTGCGTCGGCGTGACCGTCGGCGCCTGGGTCTCGGTTGCCGTGGTCGTCATGGTCTCTACCGGGGTTGTCGTGGTTGTCGGGGTCGTGGTGGTCGTCGGCGTTGACGGTCCCGGTGGCTCGAAGACTGGCAGTTGCGACACTGAGACGACCGGCGGTCGGATATGCGTGACCGTCGGCGTTGGCGTTACCGTTGGCGGGAGTTCGACGACTGGCGGTTGATCCGGCTGCACGACGGGTGGGAGTGCTGACGCGAGTCCCGTCACACAGATTATGGCGATGACGATAATTGCGGCGACAATCGTCCCGAATGTTGTTATCCTCATACTTCACCTTCCTTGGTTTGCCGGCTCTCCGCCTCCCTTTGGGGGAGAGGGGCCTTGTGCATGCGATCACAATCCCGCGTGGATTGGTCTTGTGATGATCCCACGCCGCGGCGGGGATAGTGGAGTGGGTATATATAGCTGCCCGCGGCGGGCTGGGCCGCGATGGATGAGAACGCATAGGGGTCCGGGCGAGCGACCGGACGCGGTCTGGAATGTGAGCCCTGACCTCGCTACACTTTCCAGTGAGGGGTGACCTGATGGCCCCACGCACCAGGACTCAACCTCCCCGTATCAGGCGTGGTCGATCAGATTGTGTGGTGCATTGGTCGCCTTCCGGGTCAGGCAGGTGCTTACCAAACGTATATATGTTTGAATATATATTCCAGGCAGAATGTATGCACGACCGAATTAGAGGAACCTCGAATCACACGAGGTTGTAAACATGGGAGGGATGAAGATCGTTCTCGGCGTCGTTCTTACTCTTGCTCTCTGCTACGGGGCGGTCATTGTATCGGGAGAAGTCGAGTCCTCTGAGGAGAGCGATGTAGCAGCGCTCAACTCTGTGAGTGCGAACGGCCCGTCCCTTTCATCGTCGGCTACGAATAACGCCACGGATGTGACTGCA